>Ga0265293_10010946_pt1 | contig 12514 bp, 8 predicted proteins | sample Munlanlewell138R_FD_192505 | JGI IMG/M metagenome (GOLD analysis project Ga0265293, IMG submission 192505) | Leachate microbial communities from a municipal landfill in Southern Ontario, Canada - Leachate well 138R | ecosystem: Engineered > Solid waste > Landfill > Unclassified | place: Canada... | reverse complement strand
TCGGCCAGGATCTCGGTCACGGCCACGGGGTGAATGATGTACGGCTCCCCGCTGCGCCGCTTCATGCCGCGGTGCGCTTGCTCCGCGAAGGCGTAACCCTCCGCCACTACAGCCGCGTCTTCAGGCGATAGGTAAGCGGTGGCAGCCTTCAGGCTGTGGGGGATGGTCATGACCATCAGGCTGGTAAGCATACCACCCTGCATGACCCGTTTATTGCGTGGGGGCCGACGCTGGCGGGGTGCGGCGCTAGAGCCTCAGCGCCGCCAGGACGGCCCTGGTGAAGTAACCGCTACAGGTACCCGGTCATCCGCGCAACGGGCGCGGAACCGAACTCCATGGGCTGCGAGCAGCACTTGGGGCGTCCGGAGCGCAGGTACTCCTCGGGATCTACTTTCTCGGTCCGGCCGCAGTGGGGGCAATGCACTACGTGGGGCATGTATCGCGCCGTCGACTGGTGAACGCGGTGAACTCGTTTAGAAATCTCGTCAACACTCATGGCGGGCCTCCCTGCTTGGCAGGATTGCGCCCATGGCCGTGAGAGGTCTGTGGGGCAGATTAGAAATTGGGGGGCGTTAGGGGCGTCGAGGCTGTCACGTGGTATCTGAGGGCTTCGGTGGTATCGCTGCGGTTCTCGTGACTGGGTACAGAATGGTTCCGCGGGTCCCTCTCATAAATCCGCTCGGGGCGGCGTTGCCTACTGCCGCGCCCGCCGAAGCAGCAGCACCAACCCGAGCCCCGCGAACACGATGTTCCCCAGCCACGCTCCCAGCCACACGGGCATCTGCCCGGACTGCGCGAACATCTGCCCGAACGTGTAGAACAGGTACCACACGAGGGTCACCACCAGGCTCATTCCGAACGCCACCCCGCGCGTGCGGGCGTACTTGAGGCTCAGTGGCACCGCCACCAGCAGCAGCGCCAAGTTCGTGAACGGCTCCGCGATCTTGCGGTGGAACAGCACGCGCGTCTGGCGGCGGTCGTCGGCCGACATGCTCTCGCGCTGGCTGTCGGTGTAGAGCGTGGTTATAGAGCGCGCGTCCTCGAAGCCGCCCTGGCCGTACCGCGTGACGAGTTCCTCCATGTCCGTGGAGGTGGTGATGGTCAGCGTGTCGTTCGGGTCGGCTGGCACGTTCCTGAGGCGCACGAGGCGTCCCAGCACGGCCGCGGCGTCTTCCCCAGCGGCGTCCAGCGCGGCTAGGTCCAGGGCGTCTATCCGGTAACCGGTCAGCACCAGGTCCACGCCTTCGAAGTGGGCGCGGTCGGCGCGCAGGATGGTCAGCACATCGCCGTCCCAGCGCTCTATACGCACCTCGCGCATGACCTGGCCGCGTTCCTCGGCGCGCACGAAGTACAGGGTGAAGTCGTCCACCGGCAGCGCCTGCCGCGTGAGCCTGAACAGACCGGTCTGCCCGGCCGTTAGCTCCCAGTAGAGCTTGGTGGTCTGCGTGTTGGTGTAGGGGATGACGAACTGGTTTATGGCTAGCACGATGAGCGTGGCGGCCAGGCCGAGGCCCACGAAGGCGCTGGTGGTGCGCCGCAGGGGCACGCCGCCGGCCTGCAACGCGGTGAGTTCGTTATCGGTGGCCAGCCGGCCGAACGCCAGCAGCACGGCCAGCACGAGGGCTATGGGGAAGGTCTGCACCATGGCCTGCGGTAACTGCATGGCTAACCAACCGAGGAGCGGCAGCACGGGCGTGCCCACGATCCACTGCATGCGCGGGATGGTGACGCTGACGACCGCCAGCGAGGCGTAGAGCAGTAGGCCGAAGAGCAGTGGCGGTAGGCTCTCGCGCAGCAGGTAACGGTCGATTATGCGGAAGGGCTTCCTCATCGGTCGCCGGGCATGATAACCGCCACGCTCATGAGGGGCGCCTGTTACTCATGCGGTCCGGGCTCGCGCGGCGGCCTGCGCTCGAGGTCTATACCTATGCCCGCGCCCCAGGCGCCGCGGTCGTTCATGACGCTGAGGGTCAGCGACCCGCAGCAGGTGATGAAGGTGGCGTCCAGCCCGTAACCGCTCCACCACGGCCACAGTCCGTGTAGCACCGTGGGCGCGAAGTCGAACGCCAGGTACGGCCGCAGCTCCATGGTGTCGAACGTCAGGGGCACGGCCGCGCTGAGTTCTAGCGCTGTGAGGCCCTCGGAGCCGGGCGCCAGCGAGTAGTTGGTCATGACCCCCAGTTGCAGCGTGCCGTGCGGCACGTTCGGCGCCTCGGCCTGTGGGTTCAGCACGGGCCAACCGCCGCGCTCGGCGGTCAGCTCTACTTGTACGTACGGGTTGCGGCCCACGGGGGTGATTACCCCGGCCACTTCCGTGACCGCCCCGAGCGTCACCTTCCAGGGCTCCACGGCGTAACTGACGGAGCCGTCGAAGGTGAGGCGCTTGAGGCCCGGCAGTGTGGTGGTGATGAACGGGTCGTATTGCGCCTGCACGCCGAAGGCGCCGCTCCACACGCCGCGCTCGGTGGTGAGGATCTCCCCCGCTATGCGGAAACTGCCGGTCAGGCGCTGCAGTGGTGTGAGGCGGTCAACGAACGTGCCGAACGGCGACGCCGCGTTAGTGAAGCGCGCGTCGTACGCCAGCGACAGGGTGATGGGCCCGTTCACGTAACGCCAGGTCGGCGCCAGCCGCACGCCCCACTGCACCGCCGGGCCGGCGGTGGTTACCTGCGTGCCGGACGTGACCGGATAGTACGTCGCTTCGGCACCGGAGACGAGCGTGAAGGTGCTCACCCGGGTGGCGCGCCACGTGGTGGTGGCCGTGCCAGCGGCGCCCAGGCGGGGTCCCATGGCTTGCGGCTCGGCCACGTTGGCTGCCTGCGTTACGGCCGTCACGGCCGTGAACACGCGGCCGGTAAGGGTGGTGCGCAGCCCCGAGTTAGCGCCGAAAAGCGGTAACGCCTGGGTGGCGGTGAGCTGCACTTTTCCCTCGTGCAGGGCCTGGCGGGCAGGCGCCGCACCGCTGTGCACGCTGAAGCCGAGGTCCAGCCACGGCGCCAGCTTCTTGTTCACGGCCACGTCCACGTACGCCTGGCCGGCTTCAAGACCCGCCACGGCGTTCACTTGGCTCACGCCCTGGTGCTCGGGCTGTTCGGCCTGCACCTCAAAAAGCACAACGGGCCCGGCCGCGTGATCGGCGTCTAAGCCCGTGCCGCCAAGTACTAGGTTCACGTTGGGGGCGGCCGGTATGCCCACGATGCGGATGTCCAAGCCTGCCCCGCCCCGTTGCACGCCGCCCGAGTGGAACGCCACCTTCACGGGCAGCTCCACGGCGGCCAGCGTGGTGTCACTGACTACGATCTCCTCGCGCAGGGGCACGGTTAGGCGCCCTACGCGCAGCGATCCGCCACTGAGGCGCACTTCGAGGTCGGTTAGGTTCACTAGCGCCACGTCGCCCATAACTTCGTAGGGCGCCGCTTCGAGTCCGATGCAGGTGGTCAGCCCTGCGCCCTCGACCCTTAGCGCGTTGCCTTCCAGCACCGCCAGGTCGCCGCGTAGGGCCAAGGCGCTGCCCTCTAGTTTCAGGCGGGTCATGGACATCTGCCCGGTGAGCAGGTCCACGTGAAGGTCGCCGGCTGAGCCGGCCATGTCGGGGCCCACCACTCTTGCGTTCGCCAGCGTGAGGCCGGTGGCGCTGGCGCGCAGCAGGTCGCCTGTCATGCGCCATTCGGCCATGTACAGCGTGGGCGAGGGCGCTTCTAGTTTGATGTCGCCGCGCAGGTCGTTTACGCGTACGCTTTCGGCTATGACCGTCCACTCGCCGCCCACGGCGGTTACGCACACGCCGCCGTAGAACTCGGCGGCGTCCTCTTCGCTGAGCGAGCGGAACTGCGAGTAGTAGACGGCGAGGAAGTCTGGGAGGGTCACGGAGGCCGTGTTTGGCCCCACCGAGCACTGCGCCGCTGCTGTGGCGGCGAGCGCCAGGACGAGCAGGACGACGACAACGTGCCGGGATCTCACCGGTACATCATGACCCGCGGCCCGTGTTCAGGACGTGAAGGAATGCTGGGCGGCCGTGGCTGGGCTGCGGGTTCTTGCTTATTGCCCACCCGCTTGCGGCCGGGGAGTGGGAGGTAGTGGTAGGTACCTCCTCAGAACCCTAGGGTTTTTGGCGTTCTTAGTTCGCGTTTAGTGCGGAACGCAAACTATGGAGCCGAAAATCCTGAGGGTTCCGCGAAGGACACTGTGCTCGGCCCCGCTAGCGACACTGCGCACGGTTCGGCATGGACAGTTCAACGTGAACGCCTTAGAGCAGCCCCTCGAAGCGCGCCAGCAGCTCGGGCCTCACCTCGGTGGCGGCGTCGTACGCGGGCTGACCGTCGCGCAACACCATGCGCAGCTCCAACTGCCCGCCGGATTCAGGCGAGGTCATGGTGAACAGCGAGTCCTGGAACGAGTACTGCCCAACCAGCAGCACGTCGCCGGTCACGGCGTCCAGGTAAAGCTGATCCGCCTGGAAGGCCGGGCCCGATGCCACCACGCCGCCGGAGAACACCGCCACCTGCCGGTTGGCGTAATAGACGAGCGAACCAGCGTTTATGGTCAGGCCGTCGCGCACGAGCGAGATGCCGCCGTCAGCGTTCAGAACCCCCGCCTCCAGATCCAGGCGTAAGGACTCCGCGCTCACCAGTCCGAAATCGCCATTCACCTGAGCCCCGGCTGCCTGCACGAACACGCCGGCCAGGTACTCGATGTACCCAGCGCGCAGCTGCACGCCCGTGGTCTGGTCGGTGATCACTCCACCATCTGGCAAGCTGGTTACGCCTGTAGCGATATCGAACTCCTGCCGGCCCGTAGGCGTGACCGTGAGCGAAGCGAACGGCTCGGCACCGAACGCAGCGGGCAATGTAAGTAACAGCGCCAGCACGGCAGTCAGGACGCGCTCACCGAGCTGGCGTGTAAGCGCGATTGGGAACATGGGCCGAGTGTACCGACGCCCTAATGAGAATTGGGCACACGTCGTTACTCCAGGCTTAACAGTGACCGAAAGCACCGTTCTAGCGTTACTTCTCACCCGGTCAGTTCGGCCCGAGCGATAGCACGAAGCCCTGATCGAACGGCCGCCCAGCCAGGATCCTCGCACCGGCCTCCAGCGGCGTGCTCATGACCAACTCCACCGTCTCGTTAACGCTCAAGTACTTACCCAGCGTCTGGTAGATGGTGCCGAACGACATGAGCCGACCCAACGGCGTCTCCGCCCGGAACGTGAGGCTAGTAGCGATCTTGCGCTGCGAACGGCGCCACTCCTCAGGCGTAACGCCCTCGTCCTGCACCTGCTGCAGCACCTCGCGGTAACGCTCCAGCACCTCGTCCGCCCGGTCCGGCGCGGCGCTCAAGTAACCCACGAACGCGCCCGCGCCCTCCTGCGCCTCATGGCTCAGCCACGCGTTATCCGTCAGGCCCTTATCCACCAGCTCCCAGTACAGCCGGCTACCGCTACCGTCGCCGACCACGTTAGCCACGATGCCGGCCGCGAACATGTCCGGCGTCTCAACCGGCACGCCCGGCGCGAAGAACGCGGTGTGCTGCCGGTTCAGGGCGGCGTCCGCAACCCTCTCGTAACCCGTCATAGGTTCAGGCGCCGGCTTGCCGCGGTTGACCTGGTAATCGCGCCAGCCCGCGGTGCGTTCACGGGCGCGCGCCACCATGGCGTCCCAGTCGTAATTACCGGCCAGCACCAAGTGAACGTTGCTGGGAGCGTAGCGTTCCTCGAAGTAAGCGCGCATGGCGTCCCGCTGCATGTTGCCCACCGTCTCGGGGCTGCCCAGCACGCTGTTACCCAGTGGATGACCGTTCCAGAAACGACCGTTACCAAGCTCGAAGAGCCGCTGCGCCGGGCGGTCCTGATACATGGCGATCTCTTCCAAGATCACCTTCTTCTCCATGTCGAAGTCTTCCTGGCGCAAGCTCGGCTCCATGAGCTCAGTCAGTAGATCCAGGAGTTTCTCCGCCCGGTCGGCAGGCACCGCACCGTAATAAACGGTGCGCTCCTCGCTGGTGAAAGCGTTGTAATCGGCGCCCAGCTCGTCGAAGGTGCGGTTGATGTCGTCGGCGCTCAAGCGCTCGTTGCCCTTGAACAGCATGTGCTCAAGGAAGTGCGACACGCCGGCCAGCTCCGGGCTCTCGTCGCGGGCACCGGCGTGCACCATGTACCCCACTGCGGCGCTAACCGCGCGCGGGTTGAACTCGCCGATGATCATCAGGCCGTTATCAAGGACCACGTGGTCGAAACGTAGCTCGCTACTCATGCTCTTCCCTCAGTGCCGGCGTCGGTGCCAGTTGCTGTGCCTGTTCCAGTGCCGACTTCAGTGGCGGTGGCGGTTGCAGCGGGCAACCCCAGGCCGCCCTCAGGCAGGCGCCCTAGCGTGACGATCGTTGGCGTCGGCACGGGGTTAGCCGCCAGGTACTCGTTGACTTGCTCAAGCGTGGCGGACTCGATTTTGTCGCTCACTTCGGCCAGCGTGCGGGCGCGTCCCAAGTAGTAGGCGTCCGTAGCCAAGCGCCCGGCAGTGGCGCCGCTCGATTCGCCGCGCATGACCACGGACGACAGCAGCCCCGTGCGCGACCGCTCCAGTTCCTCAGCGGTCACGCCCTCCGCCAGGCGGTCCAGTTCCGCCAGGAAAACCTGTAGCGTCTCGGCCGCGCGTTCGGTGGTGGTGCCGGCGTAACCGACGGTGAAACCCAGGCCGCGCAGGGCGCGCGTGCCGGCGCTGACCGAGTACACCAGACCGCGCTTCTCGCGGATCTCCGTGAACAGCCGCGCGCCCATGGAACCCGACAGCACATTGAGGGCCAACGTGTATAGGTACCCCTCGTCGGTGCCCACCTGCGCGCTGGGGTAAGCCAAGCCCACCTGCAGCTGCGTGGTCTCGGCGTCAACATGATGCAGGCCCTGCGGCGCCAGCTCGGGTGCCGGCACCGGTTGCGTGGCGCCGCGCCACGTGCCGAACGTCTCCTCTATGACCGGCAGGAGCTGCTCCCAGGTAGAGCCGCCCGCTAGGGCCAGGATGGCGCCGTCCGGTCCGACCCTGTCAGCAGCGTCGGCGCGCACGCCCGCCTCGGTCAGCGCCGCCAGACCTTCCGGCGTACCGAGCGAGGAGCGGCGGTGCGGGCTGGCTAGGAAGCGCGCTGTGAGCGCCTCGAACATCTTCTGCGTAGGGGCGTCCTCTAGCGACCGGAGCTCCTCCTGCGCCAGCTCCACGGCGGGAGCGAACTCGGGGCTCTCGAAGCGTGGGCGCTTGACCATGTCCGCCAAGAGCGGCAGAGCCCTGGCAGCGTCCGCGGCCAGGAAGCCAGCGCCCAGCGTGCTGGTTTCGCGCCCCGCGTTCCCGCCGCGGCGCACACCTAAGTCCTCGAAGGCGTCAGACAGGGCGCGCGAGTCGAGGTCACCAGCACCGCGCTGCAGCCACTCGTGCAGGACCGAGGCGGAACCCTCGTTCCCGATGGGATCGGTGACCGAACCGAAAGGCATGAGCAGCGTTACGCTGAGCGTAGGTAACCAAGGCATGGGCTCGTATAGAACGCGCAGTCCGTTCGGCAGTGTTACGTCGAACGGACTAGCGGTAGCGTTTCCGTCAGATGGCATGCCCGCGAGTATAAGCTCCCAGGTTACGCCGGAATGTGCGTTGCCCCCGAGGTCCCTATCAGGCTCCCCGCAGACTCCTCAGCGCACCCGTCAGGTCACCGCTGCCCACTAGGCTGGTGCCCACCAGCACCGCGTCAGCCAAGCCGTTCAGCTCGCGCAACTCGGCGGCGCTTCGGTAGCCGGACTCGGCCACCGCCAGCCCCTTGAAGCCGGCGGCGCGGGCCTGCGCAATGAGCGTGGGGGCGTTCGCTAGGTCGATCTTCAGGGTGGTCAGGTCGCGGTTGTTCACACCTAGCAGCGTGGCGCCGGCGCTCAACGCTATGGCTAACTCGGCCTCGTCATGCACCTCAACTAGTACGTCCAGCCCGAAGGCTGCGGCGTACTCGAGGTACGCCTGGGTGCGTTCCTGCAGCAGCGCCACGATCAGTAGCACGGCGCTGGCGCCGCCCGCCGCGGCCTCAACGATCTGGTCAGGGTGAACGGTGAACTCCTTGCGTAGTAGCGGGAGGCTCACGGAGTTCGCCACCTGTTGCAGGTGCTCGAGGGCGCCACCGAAGTGGCGTGGCTCGGTCAGCACGCTTAGGGCAGCGGCACCACCAGCCTCATACGCGCGGCCCGCTTGCACCGGGTCGACCTCGGCGATGGCACCCTGCGATGGGCTCGCGCGCTTGACCTCAGCGATCACGGCCAACCTGGTCGCTATCTGAGCCGCTTCTGCCTCATCTCGCGCCCGCTCTAAGGCGGCGCTGAAGGCGGGCCTCTGGGCCGCGGCCGCAAATGCCTCGGCCAGGGCCCGTTCGTTCTGGGCCAGTGCCGAGGCCGCGTAGTCCGCAGCCCGCTCCCGCCCAATGTTGCCCAAGACACCGGGGGCACCAGCCAACTCGGTAGAGGACAGCGGATTGGGTGTCAGTGCTCGCAGGTCGGCGACGGTTGGCGCACCGTCAGTAGTCATAGAAGCCCTTAAGGCCGCCCGCTTGACCCCACTCCACCTCAACGTTGGTGACCTCAGAGTGCGCGGTGCCGTTGTTCATGCGCACGAGCAGGACCTCGAGGTCGGGCTTGAAACCTTCCGCCACCACCTCCACCCTGCCGTCAGCGAGGTTCTCGACGGTGCCAGCCACCCCCAGGTCGGCGGCGTTACTCTTCACGAACGCCCGGTAACCAACGCCCTGCACGTCGCCCGAGACTAGGGCGGTGAACCGTAGACGTCCTTCGTTATTGGTAGCTTCGCTCATCGCCTGCCATGCTACTTCACGCATGAAAGCTGCCCCAAGAAAAGCGCGTTGCTGCCGGGATATTCTCATGCTCTCGTGGTAAGCTCGCCGCCACAGCAAGCGCGTAGGGAACGGGGTTCCTGCCGCCACCGCCGCCGCCCCCGAAAGGCCTCACTTCTAAGGACGCTCCAGGAACGGACCCTTCGCGAACCTAAATGTCTCGCCGAGTCCTACTAACCTCCGCCCTCATCGCCCTGCTCCTCGGGACCATATTCCTGGCGCCCGGCTTCCCACCCGTAAGGGAAGCACTCCTGAACCGTGCCCTACGGATTGCTGAGGACGCAGGCGTGAACGTGGCTTTCGACCGCTCTGGCGGCAACGCTTGGCGCCGGATCGAGCTGCTAGGCGTGACTGCCGAAGGGCTCGGCGCCGACGTGCAGATCGACCGCCTGGAGTTGGCGTACCACCTGCCGTCGCTACTCGGCGGCGAGCTGCCCCTGAGCGTCTCGGCCAGCGGCGTGACCGGCGCTGTGAACTTGACCGAGCTGGAATCGCTACTTGAGGACTCTGTTGCAGGCGGCGGGGGCGGTGGCGGTCTGCCCGTGCGAGTGGTGCTGCGCGAGGTGGACCTCGAGAACGTGGTGGTTAGTTCCGCCAACGCGCCGTTTGCTGTGCCCGACGCCACCCTCTCCGAACTAAGGGTCGTACCCGACCAGGGCGCACTGCTGCTGGGCGCGCGCGTCACCACCGAGCACGGGTCGGTTACGGCGGAGGGGCGCCTGGCGGTGCCCTCCTTCGACCTCACCGGCACCATCACACAGGGCGACGTCAGCGTGGCGCAGTTCTGGTGGGAGGGCGCTACTGGCGGCACGGTCAGCGGGCCCTTCTCGTGGCGGCGGGGGCAACTGAACGCCGACCTGCGTTTAGACGGTGGGCGGATAGACCAGTCTGGCATAGTCGTTACGGACATCAGCGGCACAGCCAGCATGCGTTACCCCGTCGTGACCGCGTCACTAACCGGCAGCGGCCTGGGTGGCCCGGTCACGGCTGACGGCACCGTCAACATTGCGGGGCTCAACTACCGCGCTAGCGGCACCGCGGCACCGCAACTAGCGGAGGCCGCCACGTGGCTCTCCGAGCTCGCCGGGCTGGAAGGCGCACCGGTAGAGGCCAGCGGGCAGGCCAACGTAACCGCCACGGTGGATGGCTGGGAGGCCCCCACCGTCCGCGCCAACGCTTCGGCGCAGGGCACGGTAGTGGGACTGCCGCTCGATGAACTAACGGGCACCCTGAACCTGACCGTGGACGGCCCCATGCGGGCCACCATGAACGCGCTCCTGGCAGGTGGCACCGTGGAGGCCAGCATCGGCCCAAGTGCTCTAGGCAACCGCCTCGAGGTGTTAGGCACGAACCTAGACCTCACGGGCCTAGAGGTCATGGGCTTCGCACCCGGCGGGGTGGTGCCGGAACTGCGCGGCCAGGTCGAGCTAGCAGGCACGCCTTCTGGAACAGTGGCCGCGCGCTGGACCGGTGAACTCGCCGGTTACTCGGGCGCCGTCGATCTAGATGGGCGCCTGGACGCCGACGGGCTCCAGGCGTTCTTCATGGCCGAGGCCATACCGCAGGGGCAGATCAGCCCTGTTGACCCCATCACCGCCACGGGCGCGGTAGTACTCGCCAACGAACACATCGACGCCGGCGTCTCTATCGCCGACCTGAGCGTGCCTGGACTGGACCGGCCGCTGCGCCTCGGGCTCACGGCGCAGGGGGCTCTATCCGAACTGCTACTCACGGCCACCGTCGAGAACGCCAACCCGGTACGGCTAGACGTGGCGTGGCTGCAGCCAGGGGGAGCCCTGGCGGCGAGCGACCCGGTCGACGTGAGGGGCAGCGCCACCGGCCGGCTAGCGGACGGCGCCATTACTGGCATCGTCGGGAGGTTCGGTCCGGTGGGCGTCAGCGGGCAGGTAGACCTCGCGCCGCTGGAAGCGCGGCTTGATATAGACGTTGCGCCGCTTACGGTACGGGTGGGGGCTGCGGCTGGCACTAGTAGCGGCACTCTTGCCAATGCTGTTACCGACACTGCTGCCGACACTGTCGCCGGGACCGCAGGTGAGTCAGAGCTAGCCAGCGCCGGAGAAGCAGTGAATGCAGAAGGGCAAGGTGGGCCGGACCAGCAAGCGGTTGATGTGGGCGACACGGCCGACGCCGGAGTAGTAGCGGAAGCGACCGGGGCAGGGCTCACAGACGAGCCCATCTCGCTGGCTAGCACTGCACCTATAGTATCCAGTACCTCCCCTGGCTCCTCCCCGGTTGAGGCCACTCTTGCCGCCACCTCCGGAGAGCTGCTTTATACGGACGGAGTCCTGCTGATCACCGCTCGTTCCACCGTGGAAGGCGCACGGGCTGGCACTGTCCGTTTCGGCTTAGAGGCTGTGGACACACGGTTCGAGCTTCGGACAGGTGGGGTCGCGTCCACGGACCGGGCTGTAGGCATGGCAGTTGACGCAGCCGCTACAGGAACCGGCAACGATGTTGAGGAAGGCGAAGACGCGAATCAACCGGAAGCCGACACAGCACAGGAACGCGATGTGGACTCAGCTGCCGTCACGGCGCCTGTAGCCGCCCCCGCGGCGCAGCCAACCACCACATTCTGGTCCTTCGATGCGCGCTCGGTGGACGGCACCGCCCGCTTCACCTACGACTCCTCCGGGGCTCCGTATAGCGTCACCCTCAACGACCTGCCGGTACTCGTCACTGCTGGGGGCCGGCCCGCGCTCGTCTCCGGCAGCCTCACGCCAGCGCCGGACGGCGAGCTGGACGTGGTGGCCGAAGTGGCGCCAGGCAGCAACATAGCGGGCCTGACCCTAGCGAACGGCGCCACGTTCGTGGGCGAACTCAGCGCGCCCCTTCAGCGCCTGGATTTGGAAGGCGCTGTGGGCGCCCTGCCCGTCACAGGCACGGTCGACTGGTCGCAGGCGCTCGTCATCGTCGATGCGGTCATCGAAGACCCTAACCAGCCAGACTCCGCACTGACCGTCAGGTACGTGCCGGCCAGCGAGTCCTGGGCTCTCGCCGGCGACTCGGCCCTGGCGCCACTCCTGAACGAGCTCGGGCTCAGTGGCGTGCAGGCCAACTATGCCGGTCAGCTCGCGTTCACGGCAGAGGCTGGGTACGAGGGCGAGGGCAACGTGCAGTTGACCGCGCCTGTGCCCGTTGGTCTTCACCTACTTGGCCAGGGTGAGCAACTGACGCTGCAACTAGCTGGCGAACTGGGCGGCGTGCCCTTAGAGGGCGAAGGCGCCATAACCGAGCCGCTGATACCGGCCCTGGTACGGGCGTTCAGCACGGACGCCATCGACGCACCGAGCCTGCTAGTCAACCTAGGGCCGCTCGAGAACATCACCGTGGACGTGCAGGGGCTACGTGGCGCGGGCGAGATCCAGGCGTACGGCCTGGGACCAGCCACATTGGGGCCAGTGCCGTGGTCGCTGCAGTTCGACTGGTCGGAAACGGCCGGCTTCGTTGAAGCATCGGACCAGGTCCTGGAGGTCGCGCTGCGGGATGGTCAGGTCCACGCGGCGGGTTCGCTAGCGGCGCCCGTCACGTACGGCGGCAACGCCTACGTACTTTCGGTCTGGCCGGGCCAGTTTGCGGGCGCCGCAGTGGCCGAAACCGCTCTCGAGACCCTGGTGGTCGGCGGCAACCTCACACC
>Ga0265293_10010945_pt1 | contig 12514 bp, 8 predicted proteins | sample Munlanlewell138R_FD_192505 | JGI IMG/M metagenome (GOLD analysis project Ga0265293, IMG submission 192505) | Leachate microbial communities from a municipal landfill in Southern Ontario, Canada - Leachate well 138R | ecosystem: Engineered > Solid waste > Landfill > Unclassified | place: Canada... | reverse complement strand
GCACTCGAGTCCCGCCCAGCGCGTGACACCGACCTGCTCGTCGCGAGTTCCAGCCAGGATTTCGCTGGCGCCGCTTTCGAAACACGCAAGACGACCACCGACGCCATGCTTCAAGCGAACGCGGGCGAACTCCTCCGCGACATCGTGCACTACGGCCGCACCTCTACGTTCTACCTCGCACCCGCCGGCGCGCCGATACCCGAAGGCGCCGACCGGCCGCGCGCGCACTTCCAGTTCGCCGACGACCTGCAGGAGCACGTCCGCGTCGTCGAGGGCCGTGCCCCCGCACCGTTCGTCCCCGTCGCCAACGGGCACCCGGTGATCGAAGTGTGGGCCGGTCGTGCTGCCGCCGAGCAGCACGGCTTCGGCGTCGGCGACTCGTTCGAGCTTTATCCCCACTGGCGCCCCGAGCGCCCGGTCACCGTCACCGTCGTGGGCCTCATCGAACCCGAGGATGCCGACGAAGCCTACTGGTTCGGCCGCACCGACCGCTTCCGCGTCGATACCCGCTCCTGGCCGACATACCCGTTCTTCACCGATGAGGCCTCCCTGGCCCGCGGCCTCACTTCCTATCTGAACGACCTCGACGGCACGTTCGAGACCTATGGATTCATCGACATCAGCCGCATCACGAACGAAAACGCCCGCCAGGTGGAGGATCGGATCCGCGGGCTCGACGGCGCCGTTCGCGCGAATCTGCAGTATTCGTACCTTGAGACTGGCCTCGACGACACCCTGGCTGGCTACCGTGAACAGCTCTTCTTCACCCGGCTCCCGCTCTTCGCGCTCATGGCGCAGGTCGTTGGCATCGCGCTGTTCTATCTCGTGATGGTCTCCACCGCCGTGGTCGAGCGCCAGGCCGGCGAGATCGCGCTCATGAAGAGCCGGGGCGCCAGCAACGCCCAGGTCCTTGGCGTGTTCGCGATCGAGGGCGCGGGCATCGCCCTCCTCGCCACGGTCATCGCGCCGCTGCTTGCTGCCGGAGCCATCATGCTGCTTGGGCTCACTCCCTCCTTCAACGACCTCAGCGGCGGCTCGCTGCTCGAAGTGCACCTCAGCCCGTGGGCGTTCGCCATGGCGGCTTTCGGCGCGCTACTCGCCTTCGCGGCACTTCTCTGGCCCGCCTACCGCGCAACTCGCCACACCGTCGCCCAGCAGAAACAGCTCACCTCGCGGCCACCGCAGCAATCCGCCTTCATGCGCTACTACCTCGACCTGGTCGTCCTCGCCATCGGTGCGTTCGCTTTCTACCAACTCCGCCAGCGCGGTTCCCTCGTCACCGAGAACGTGTTTGGTGACCTCTCCGCCGACCCGCTCCTCCTCGCTACCCCTTCGCTCTTCATGCTCACCGTGGCGCTCGTATTTCTCCGGCTGTTCCCCCTCGCCTTGCGGGCCATCCTCTGGCTGGTTTCGAAAACGCGTGGTGCGACGCTCGCGCTGGGGCTTACGCGCATGGCCCGCGCTCCGGTGCACCACAGCCGCCTCATCCTGCTCCTCATCCTTACCACCGCCGTCGGTATGTTTGCCGCCGGCTTCCGCGCGACGCTCGAAAACGGCTACGAAGACCGCGCGGCCTACCGAGCTGGCGCCGAGCTGCGCTTCACCGATGTGCGCGAACCCCAGTCACTCCCCGTTGATGCCTTCGAACGAGAGGTCCAGCGGGTGGCTGGCGAGCGCGAAGTGGCCAGCGCTGTTCGCGCGCCCGCTTACTACAGCCCCACTCGCTTTCGCTCGGAGAGCGGCAGCCTGCTCGGTGTCGAAATCGACGACTTCCAGGCTCTCGCCTTCTGGCGCGGGGACTTCGCATCGCGCTCGCTCCAAAGCCTGCTCGAATCCGTTCGCTACAGCCCGCAGCCGCCACCTTCCGCACCCGCCCTGGTGCCGGCCGGCGCGCGTTGGATCGGCGCCTGGGTGAACGTGCCAGCGATCCAGGGTGCACCGCCCCAGCTTGGCCTACGCCTACGAAACGACGCAGGTGTCTTCTGGGAGTACCGCCTCCAGGCTTCCCCGGGTGCGGGCGACTGGGTCTTCTACATCGCCCAGCTCGACAGTCCACGCGTCGGTCCGGGTCAGCCACCGGGTGCCGTCACCCTCGAGTCGCTGTATCTCCAGTTCGGCGGCACCCAGCCGCGCGTCATCGAAACCCACGAGGCACTCATCGGGCCGGTTCAGGTGTCCTCCGCAGCCGAACTGAGTCGAAGCGCGAACACCGACGGCTTCGAAGACCCACAGACGATCGAGGACTTTTCCGACCCCGTCCGCTACGAATTGCTCCGCGGGGCCACGCTCGCGGGGAACCCCGGCGCGTTCAGTCACGTGCCAGGCGGTTCGCCCTTTGGCAACGCCGTCCGCCTCGCCTTCACGAGGGGCTCCGGCAGCTCGCCCATCGTTGGCATCCGCGCCGCGTCCGACAGCGCGCCCCTCGCCGTCCTCGCCAACGAGCAGTTCCTCGATGCACAGGACAAGAAGGTTGGCGACGAGTTCATCCTCTTCGTGAACAACCAGTACGTCGACGTCCGCGTCGCCGGGTCATTCAAGCTCTTTCCCACGTTCGACCCCGACACCGGCGAGCACCTTTTCGTCGCCGACCTCGCCGCCGTCCGCGATCGTGCGACGCGACTGCCCGGCTATGGCGGCGGCGCGTACCCGAACGAGGCGTGGCTCGGACCAGGACCGGGCGGATTCACAAAGGATGGGCTGACCGAAGCCGGCTTCCGTGTCGATGGCATCTTCGAGCGCGCAGCTATCCTCGCCGAACAGCGCGACGACCCGCTTGTGGCGGCGAGCTGGGAAGGGATTCTCTTCCTCGCCTTCTCGACGGTCCTCCTGCTCAGCGGCCTCGGTTTCGTCATCTACTCCGGCATCAGCGCCCGCGCGCGCTCGGTGGAATTCGCCATCCTGCGCACCATGGGTCTCTCCGGCCGCCAGCTCCTCGGTGTGGTGTCCTTCGAACAGCTCTTCGTTGTCGGCTCCGGGGTCGCCGCCGGCACGCTCCTCGGCTTTCCGCTCAGCCGCTTGATGATCAGCTACATGGGCCTCACCGAGCGCGGCGAGGATCCACTCCCGCCGCTCATATCGAGCGTTAGCTGGCAGGCGGCCCTCACGGTGTATACCCTGCTCGGAATCGTTATCGTGACAACAGTGTTGGCGCTCATCACACTCTATTCCCGCGTTGCCGTCGGCCGCGCGCTGCGCATGGGCGAGCTATGACACAGAGGGCAGGCATGGATCGCGACTCCCGCGAGGTCTACATCCGCTGCGAAGATCTCTTCAAGATCCACAAGATCGCTGACCTCGAAGTCGTCGCCCTCCGCGGGCTCGACCTCAAGGTGCGCCGTGGCGAATTCATGGCGATCGTCGGCGCCTCCGGCTCTGGCAAGAGCACTCTCCTGAACATCCTCGCGGGCCTCGATGTCCCCAGCGCTGGCCGCGCCTTCGTCGGCGGCCAGGACCTGCTCACGATGTCTCGTCAGGACATGGTCGAATACCGCCGGAGTCGCGTTGGCTTCGTCTGGCAACAGACCGGCCGCAACCTCGTGCCCTATCTCGATGCCGTCCAGAACGTCGAGGTCCCGATGATCCTCGCCGGCGTGGGAAAGGCCGAAGCGCGGGAGCGCGCCACTGCGCTCCTCGAAGCTGTTCACCTCCAACACCGCCTTCACCACCGGCCACAGCAGCTCTCCGGTGGCGAACAGCAACGCGTCTCCATCGCAGTGGCCCTGGCCAATAACCCGCCACTGCTGCTGGCTGACGAGCCCACCGGCGAACTCGACTCCGTCGCCGCATCGAGCGTCTTCGACCTCTTCGCCGAACTCAACCATGACTTCGGCATTACCATCATCGTCGTCACGCACGACCCGGACATCGCCGCCCGCGTCGACCGCGTCGTCGCCATTCGCGACGGCCGGACGAGCAGCGAGATCTTTCGACGCATCCGGCACGAAGGAAACCAGGCCGAGGTGGTGCACGACGAGTACGTGCTCGTCGATGCCGCCGGACGGCTCCAGATCCCCCACGAGCTGCTCGAACGCCTCAGCATCCGCGACCGCGCGAAGGTCCTTATGGGCGAAGGGCACCTCGAGATCCTCCCCGAATCCGTGACACGGGAGCCGCGCTGATGGGTGGCGCGTCGATCGCCGTGCGCAATGTCTCGCGCCAATTCCATCTCTCTGGCGAGGACGTTTGGGCTGTCAGGGATGTCTCGCTCGATGTCGCACCCGGCGAGTTCCTCGCGCTCATCGGCCGTTCCGGTTCGGGAAAGACCACTCTCCTGAACCTCATCGGCGGCCTCGACCGCCCCACGTCTGGCGAAATCGAGATCGATGGCGCTCGCGTCGATACCATGTCCGAACGCCAACTGACCGACCTTCGCCGCCACAAGCTCGGCTTTGTGTTCCAGTCGTTCGGTCTGCTCCCGTTGCTTTCCGCACACGAAAACGTCGAACTGCCGCTCCGCATCGCCGGCTATGGTAGCCGCGAGCGAGCCGAACGCGTCTCCCGTGCGCTCGAACTCGTCGGCCTCGGCCGGCGTTCACACCACCGCCCGTACGAACTCTCCGGCGGTGAACAGCAGCGCGTCGCCATCGCCCGTGCCATGGCCATCGAGCCGGTCCTCCTCCTCGCTGATGAGCCCACCGGCGAACTCGACTCCGCTACGGCGTCCATCGTCTTCACACTCCTGCGCGACCTTGCCCGCCGCGAGGGCATCACCGTTATCACCTGCACCCACGACCGCCTCGTGATGGAGATGGCCGACCGTGTCGAAGAGTTGGCCGACGGGCGCCTCGTCACCGGCCGCCGTGGTGAAGTCTGGCGCCACGTGCAGGCGAAAGCCCGCAGTCCGTTCGATGCCGTCGCCGAGGCCGGGCTCTCCTCGCTCGTCGGTGCTGATACACGCCAGTTCGCAGCCGACGCCAACGGGGCGCACCATCCCCAGGCCGAACCGGAATCGGAACATGGACCAATCGCGGACGAAGCACCCGACATCTCTCGCTGGGCACCGCCAGATCGCCGCCGCTAACCTTCGCCGAGATCAGCTCCGTTCGCCCGGAACCACTCCGGCGCGTCGCAGTGCGGCCATCACCTCCTGGCCCACCAGGGCTGGTGCCGGCGAGTTCACGGAGCCGCGCCACCTGCTGAATTCGGCTACCGCTTCATCCAGCGTCCTGGGTGCCGCGCTCGCCCCGAGTGGACGAAGCAAGAGCACGTACATCTTGTCGAGCTCGCGCCGCACAAGCTCCTCGTCGCCCTTGAGCGTCTTGCTCCCGAGCCAGAGCAGCCAGTCCCAGAAGTGGACTTCGATTGCCTGCGCATCGTCTCGTCCTGGGTCCCAGGCATCGCGAGTGACCGCTGGATGCGCGCCAAAGATGAAGTCGACCTTCACCGCGTTCGGCAACAGGACCATGAACGTCCCATCCGTTGGGAATGGATCCCACTGCGCGGCGAGCGGGTGCCATTCCCTGGCGAGTTCGGTCAGTGCCTCGCGGGTTGCCGCGAAGTCGACCGTGTCGACGGCGTAGTCCCAATCAGAAAGCTCATTTGCGGTGCCGTTAGTTCGCGAGCCCACCGCTGTGACTCGCTGGATGCCGGGCAACTTCCCGACCTCGTCCGCCCACTCTCCCGGCGTAGCCACGTGTTGCTAGCCGCCAGCCAGGCTCCGCAACCGCGACACGATCTCGGGCAGCACTGTCAGCACCCGTTCGATCTCCTCGTCCGTGTTCCCCTTCCCGACGGTCAGCCGCAGCGACGCATGCGCCAGGTCCCGGTCAATCCCCATCGCCGTCAACACATGAGACGGTTCGAGGGCCCCCGTGGTACAGGCGCTCCCCGAGCTCGCGGCGATATCCGCCATATCGAGGGCCAGCAACACGCTCTCTCCCTCGACGTTCCGGAAGCAACAGCTGAAGTTGTTGGGCAGCCTCCGCTCCGGGCCGGTCGGCCCGGTGATGACCGTGTCGGGGATGCGTTCGGGGAGTCCGTACAGCAGCTTGTCCCGAAGGCGCAGGTAGTGCGCATTGCGGGCCTCGCGTTCCTCCCACGCCAGCTGCATCGCAGTCGCCAGTCCCACCGCACCCGCCACGTTCTCGGTACCAGCTCTCCGCTCCTTCTCCTGGCTCCCACCGAGGATCATCGGGTGGAACGGTGTCCGCGCCTTCAGATACAGCAGCCCAATCCCCTTCGGACCGTGCAGCTTGTGGCCAGCAATGGTCAGGAGATCCACGCCCAGCTTCGCCGGCGAGATATCGAGCGAACCGGCGGCCTGTACAGCATCTGTGTGGACGACCACCTTCCGGTTCTTTGCCTTTGCGATGCGGACGACTTCCTCGATCGGCTGAATCGTGCCCACCTCGTTGTTCGCGGCCATCACACTCACCACGGTGGTCTGAGGGGTCACCGCCGCTTCCAGCGCGGCGAGGTCGACTACCCCATCGCTGTCGACCGGCAGGTACGTGGCGCGGAATCCCTCCCGCTCAAGCTGCTCCACCGTGTGCAACACGGCGTGATGCTCGATCTGCGTGGTGACAATGTGATCGCCCCGTCCCCGGTCCCGCTGAGCGAAGGCGGCGCCCCGGATCGCCGCGTTGTCCGATTCGGTGCCGCCGCTTGTGAAGATGATCTCCTTCGATTGCACCCCAAGCAGATCCCCGCACAGCTTCCTCGCGGCGTCGAGTGCCCGGTACGCCTCTTGTCCCTCCACATAAATGCTCGAGGGATTCCCCCACGACTCTGTATAGATCGGCCACATCGCCTCAAGAACGCGGGGGTCTGGCGGTGTGGTTGCTGCGTGATCCAGGTAAATGCGGCCCATGCCTACAAGCCTAACCGCTTTAGGACCATTTTTCCGAGGCGCCCATCGGACGGTAGACTCCCCCTCTATGGGGCCGCTATACTTTCGATAGCGAGTGCCCCCGAGCGGGCACAGGACACCTGCACCCGACGCACGGAGGGACCCAACAATGACCCAAGCCCAGGCAGCCCTGGTCACTATTACCGAAAAAGCAGCCGAGAAGGCAAAGGCCCTGCTCGAAGCCCGCGAACTTCCCGATGGCGCGCTCCGCGTCTTCGTGGCCGGTGGCGGTTGTTCCGGCTATCAGTACGGCATGGCGCTCGCCCGCGCCGCCGAAGACGACGACCTTGTCCTCGATCTCCAGGGCGTCCGCGTCCTCGTCGACCCGGAAAGCGCTCAGTACCTTGAGGGCGCCGAGATCGACTACATCGACGACATCATGAAGAGCGGCTTCAGCATCTACAACCCGAACGCTACGAAGAGCTGCGCCTGTGGCTCCAGCTTCCAGACGGAAGGCGACGGCGGCAGCCCCCGGGCCTGCTGCTAATACCTCTCCAGTCCGAATCGACTCCTCGCCGGGGCCCGAAGGGCTCCGGCTTTTCATTGCCCGCAGGACGGCCCCTGAAGCGCCCTCCGCATAGAATGCCGTTCGCTTTGCGGAAAGAACTGGTTAACGCGGTTGCTACCTTCTCGCGTCGCACAGTCCCTTGCGGACCATAAACGTATGGAACTGGCCGTCTACTGCGGTATCTCTGCGACGAATAAGCCACACTCCCATTCTGTCAGATCAATCGACCTGCCTCGATGCCAGCTATTCACTCCGGACGTGTTATCCGTACCAAAGAGGCGTCTCGGCTCTTGCTTTCCCCGGGCACTTTCAAGTCAATACTAAATCCGTATTGGCCTCGACCCATAGCGTCAAACAAACAATTAGCCCGGTCGATATAGCCTATCGGACACTCGGTGGCTGCTGGCCATCTTTGATACCCCGCATACCTTTGCATAAAAGCAAAAGCTCGAATAGGCTCAGTGCACTTCTTGAGATGCCCATGTATCCGCGCGGGCGGGGCGAACGCGGGGCTCAAGCTGGTTACGAAGAGGGGTACTACATGGACCAGGGAAACTACTGGGCTCGCTGGAACTCGCGGCGGCTCACTCGCCGCCGCCTTCTCGGCACTGCTGGTGCTACCAGCAGTGGCCTTGCTGCACTCGCCGTTGTCGGTTGTGGCGGCGATGACGATGACGATAATTCGGAACGTACGAACACGCCGCAGTCAACTCCGGCAAAGCCAGGCGTCGCCACCGAGACCGCTACTACGGATACGGAAGCCCGCCGCGGCGGTACGCTTCGCAATGGCACTTACCTCAACACCATCAGTATCGACCCGCACGTCGAAACTTCTGCCGGGCTTGCTATCACCAACAAGATCTACACCTTCCTCGGTGCATTCAATACCATCGACTCCACCTTCCATCCTATGCTTGCAGAAAATGTAGAACAGGCGAGCGACACCGAGTACATCTTCCACATCCGGAAGGGTGTGAAGTTCCATGATGTCGCACCGGTCGATGGCCGCGAAGTCACCGCCGAAGATGTCGTCTACAGCTATGAGCGCTTCCGCGACCTTCCCAACGCACAGGGGAACGACTTCTTCAAGCAGTTCGTCGACAAGATGGAAGCGGTCGACTCGCATACCTTCAAGCTGACGACCAATGCGCCCTATGCAGATACATTCACCGTGCTCGGCGCAAGTAACGGCTTCGGTGTACAGGCAGCGATTGTCGCCAAGGAAGACGTCGAGGCGCGCGGCGATCTCAGCAACGGCGGCATCGGTGCTGGTCCCTTCATCCTCGATACCTACGTCAAGGGCGAGCGCACACTCCTCAAGCGCAATCCCGATTACTGGGACCCCAACCTGCCCTACCTGGACGAGTGGTCGACGCAGGTCATCCTCGACCAGCAGGCGCTGCTCCAGGCCTACAAGAGTGGTCAGCTCGACATCCAGAGCGCGACCATCACGAAGCTCGACTTCGCCGATCTGGAACGAAACGACAACTTCATTAGCTCGAAGCAGGCGGCGAACTACTACGCCTCGCTCGGGATGAACGTCAGCAAGGAGCCTTTCAACGACCCGCGGGTCCGCGAGGCCATCTATATCGGTATCGAGCGCAAGCAGTTCATCGACAAGGTCTTCCAGGGCGAGGCTGCCCCGATGGGAGTCTTTTCCAACGGCCTGGCCTTCTGGGCCCTCCCACAGGAAGAGATTGCACCGTACGTCACCACCGATGTGCAGAAGGCGAAGGAACTCCTCTCCGCCGCTGGCTATCCCGACGGCTTCGACCTCGACATCGACACCAGCAACGGCGTCAAGCTCATGCAAGACCACGCCGAGATCCTCGTCTCTGAACTCAGGAAGCTCGGCATCAATGCCAACCTGAAGATCGGTGAACTTGGCGCCGTCCTCAGCACCAAGCTCTACAAGGGCGACTTCGACGCCATCGTCTTCGCGCACAACCCGAACGAGACCCTCCGCCGCCCCATCGCCATGTACCACAAGAACGGTGTTGGCGCCGGCAGTTGGTGGCACTACGACAACCCCGAGGTCACCGACGCCATCGACCGCCAGGCACAGGAACTCGATGTCCAGAAGCGCCAGCAGATCGTCTACGAAATGCAGCGCCTCGCCCTGGCCGACTGGGCGCCGATGCTCAACTTCGCTACTCCGACGCAGTTCGTCTCCTACAACAAGCGCCTTGGCGGCTACGACCCGTCACTGCGCGGGTTCCAGGGCCTCCGCTACACGGAGTACATCAAGGAGTAGCCACCGTCACGGCCTTTCGTCCCGTGAACTCCGGTCCGGGACTGCCTCGTTCCCTCGCGTTACTGCCCCGGCAGGCACGAGGGAACGGCCATTGGAGAGCCACTACTTCCAGGAGAACCTGCACGTGAGGACCTATGCCATCCGCCGCCTGCTGTTGATGGTCCCGGTCATCATCCTTGTCACCATCGCAGTCTCCAGCCTCATGCGGATCGTCCCCGGTGATCCTGCAACGCTGGCGCTGGGACAGGAGGCGACCGAGGCCGACCGTGAGCGCTTCCGCGAGGAGTACCACCTCAACGACCCCTTGCCAGTCCAGTACATCCGTTGGTGGGGCGACGTCTTCCGCGGTGACCTGGGTAAGTCCGTGGTACAGCGGACAAGTGTCAGCGATGAGCTGAAGCAGCGGCTCCCGAACACGCTCGAGCTGCTCGTCCTCAGCGTGTTCTTCACCGCACTGATCGGGATACCCTTCGGCGTTATCTCCGCGATCAAGCAAAACACGTTCCTCGACTACTTCCTCCGTTCGTTTAGCATCGCCGGGCTCTCCATTCCCAACTTTTGGCTCGGGACGTTGTTGCTCATGTTGCCGGCCATCTGGTGGGACTACTTCCCGCCAATATCGAACGTTTCATTTTGGGACGACCCGCTGGCAAACCTGGAGAAGTACTACCTTCCCTCCCTGACGCTGGCCATCGGTTCTTCCGCCACCGTGATGCGCCTTATGCGGTCGTCTGTTCTGGAAATCATGCGGGAAGACTATGTCCGGACTGCTCGTTCCAAGGGCATAGCCGAGCGCGTTGTCATCGTTCGCCACGTCCTGAAGAACGCGCTCATCCCGGTCGTCACCATCATCGGATTGCAGGTGGCAGCCCTCGTCGGTGGCTCGGTCATCATCGAGCAGATCTTCAATGTCCCCGGCATCGGGCTCTTCCTGCTCAACTCGATCTTCGCCCGCGACTACCCGAGCATCCAGGGCCTCGTCCTCTTCCTCGCGGTGATCTTCATGCTCATCAACCTGCTGGTCGATCTTTCCTACGGCTTCCTTGATCCGAGGATTCGCTACTCATGAGTGCCATCAACGAATCTGTCGCCATTATCGCGCCCCAGGTCGTCCGGCGAGGCCCCAGCCGCAAGCGGAAACTTGCCCGCATCGCACGTCAGCAGCCGCTCGGCGTCTTCGGCCTGGTTATCATTGTGCTGCTGATTGTCGCGGCCACCTTTGCGCCGCTCATCGCGCCCTACGACCCGACCAGCATCGAGTTCTCAAGCTTTCAGTCGCCCGGTGGCTCCCACCTCTTCGGGACCGACGACAAGGGGCGTGACGTCCTCAGCCGCGTGATCTATGGCAGCCGAACCTCGCTCCAGGTGGGCATCATCGCCACACTCATCGGAGCGGTCGGCGGAGCCGTCGTGGGCCTCGTCTCCGGCTACTTTGGCGGCCTCGTCGATATCCTCGTGCAGCGCCTGATGGATGCGCTGCTTGCGTTCCCGTTCCTCATCCTCGCCCTGATCATGGTCGCCATCTTCGGTAACTCTATCCCGAAGCTCATGGCGCTCCTCGGCACCGCCATCATCCCGAGTATCGGACGCGTCATGCGCGGCGTCGTGCTTGCTGAAAAGGAGAAGCTCTACGTCGAAGCTGCGCGCTCCATCGGCGTCTCCGTGCCCCGCATCATGTTCCGGCACATCCTCCCGAATGTGGCTGCAGCGATCATCATTGTCGCCACCTCGCTCCTCGGCACCGCTATCCTCGTCGAAGCCTCGTTGAGCTTCCTCGGCTTTGGCACCCCGCCTCCCACACCATCATGGGGCGCCGACCTGAGCGGGAACGCCCGTGTTTTCTTCGTCCACGCACCGTGGATGGCCATCTTCCCGGGTATCGCCCTCAGCCTCGTCGTTCTCGGCTTCAACCTGTTCGGCGACGCCCTGCGCGACGTCCTCGACCCGCGCCTTCGCAATCGCTAGGCGCCCCTACCCGCGAACAAACAGAAGGAGCACCCACCGGGTGCTCCTTCTTCGTTCTGTCGTGGCGGAAGCTAGATTCGCTCGATGATCGTCGCCGTGCCCATGCCGCCGCCTGTGCACATGGCAATCAGCGCGGTCGACTTGTTCCGGCGCTCCAGCTCGTCCAGCGCGGTCTGGATCAGCATGCCGCCCGTGGCACCAATCGGGTGGCCAAGGGCGATGGCGCCCCCGTTGACATTCAGCTTCTCGTCATCGATCCCAAAGTCACGCTTGAACTTCAGCACCACCGCGGCGAACGCCTCGTTGATCTCGAACAGGTCGATGTCTTCCTTGCGCATCCCCGCCTTCTTCAGGACGAGTTCCGCCGCTGGCGCAGGCGCGGTGAGCATGATGACCGGTTCGGTGCCAGCTGTTGCCGTCATCACGATGCGGCCCCGCGGCTTCAGTCCGTGCGCCTTCGCGTACTCCGGCGCGGCGACCAGTACGGCGCTCGCACCATCCACGACACCCGAGGAGTTCCCCGCGTGATGGACGTGGTTGACCTCCTTGACCTGCGGGTACACATCCTTGCAGATCTGGTCGAACGTCCGCGTGTCGTTCGGTGGTGTCGACGCCCCCATCTTTTCGAACGACGGCCGCAGCGCGGCAAGGGTCTCCATCGTCGTGCCCGGGCGAGGATGCTCGTCGTGGTCGAGCGCAAGCGTGCCGTCGTCGTTGTAGATCGGCACGATGCTCCGCTTGAAGCGGCCGTCTGCGATGGCCTCTGCCGCACGTGCCTGGCTGCTTACGCCAAGCGCGTCCACATCTTCCCGTGTAAAGCCCTCGAGCGTCGCAATCAGGTCCGCCGAGATGCCCTGCGGCACCAGCGGATACTGCGCGTACAGGTGCGCGTTGTTCGCTGTGAAGCCGTCCACGCTCAGCGGCGCCGTCCGCGACATCG
>Ga0265293_10010944_pt1 | contig 12516 bp, 10 predicted proteins | sample Munlanlewell138R_FD_192505 | JGI IMG/M metagenome (GOLD analysis project Ga0265293, IMG submission 192505) | Leachate microbial communities from a municipal landfill in Southern Ontario, Canada - Leachate well 138R | ecosystem: Engineered > Solid waste > Landfill > Unclassified | place: Canada... | reverse complement strand
TCTACCCCCGGCGCGCTCTAAAACCTCTTTTAGGCCCAAATTGCTGTAGACAGTAGCAGCGATCGCATTCTCGGAGAGTTTTCCGCGTTCAATCAGGTCGAGTGCGAGAATGGCCATCAGATGATCCCCGTCCACGATCTCGCCCTTTTCGTCGATGGCTATAACCCGATCAGCATCGCCATCAAAAGCAAAGCCAAGATGGGCTTGGTTGGCCACGACCATCTCTTGGACATAGGCGGGGTTGGTTGATCCACAGTTGACATTGATCCGCGAACCATCGGCCATCGAGTTATACTCCAGCACTTCGGCGCCCAGAGCCCGGAAAGCGCGGGGAGCTACTTTAAAGGCGGCACCAAAACCGCAATCTAGGACTACTTTTTGTCCGATCAGATGTTGATCAGAACTCTGCACTAGAAACTGAGTATACTGCTCAGTCGGATTGATACACGGAATCACATTGCCAACTAGCTCTCCGATCGGCCGTGGCAGCTCATCTCGTTCTAAATCTATTAAGGCTTCGATTTCTCCTTCTAACTCATCAGGGAGCTTAAAACCGCCACAATCAAAAAACTTGATACCATTATCGGGAACCGGGTTATGCGATGCCGAAATCATCACCCCGGCATCGGCATGGATCTCGCGGACCAAAAAGGCCACCGCCGGAGTGGGAATCACGCCCAAGCGCACAGCATCCGCACCGACCGAGGTTATTCCGGCGATCACCGCCGCCTCCAACATCGGCCCTGAAAGACGGGTGTCCATACCCACTACTACCCGCGGTTTGCTCGAGCTTTTCGTTATCGCAGCTAACTGCTCCTTGAGCAAAACATAAGTGCCGACCCGGGCGATCTTAAAAGCAAGCTCCGGGGTTAACTCTCGGTTGGCGACACCACGTACACCATCTGTTCCAAATAAATGTCCCATATCTTTAACTCTCCCACCTAAACTAGGAACCCTCTGGCAGTTTATGTGCCAAAGTCCCAAGTCGTTCTATGCCACCACAAATAGTATGAGCTTTGCCAAACTTCCTATGTCCGCAAGGGGCGCAGCAGATCCGGCAAGCTTTGCTTACCAGGCTGCAGTAGGGCCCTTAGACGTTGCTGCAAAGTCTCAGAGTTGAAGCCACGGGTCATTTCCCCGCCCACAGCAACCGATACCGTCCCGGTCTGTTCGGAGACGACAATGACTACACAGTCGCTCACCTCGCTGATCCCGAGAGCAGCGCGATGCCTGGTACCCAATTTTTTGGAGATGTTGGGGTTATCCGATAGAGGTAAGACCACACCAGCGCTAACAATCCGGCCTTCTCGAATGACCACCGCTCCATCGTGCAGCAGGTTATTGGGCTGAAAAATGGTAGTGATTAATTCCATCCCGGCCAAAGCATCCAAGGTGACGCCGGTATTTAAGAACTCCTGCAGACCCGTTTGGCGTTCAATGACGATTAGACCACCCCAAGAGTGATCCACCAAATATTCGACTGAGCGGACTAGGTGAGTGATTAGGTCCTCTGTCTGGGCTTTGTCCAGGAAAATAGACCGGATAAAAAGCTGTCCGCGTCCTAACTGCTCCAGTGCGCGGCGCAGTTCCGGATAAAAGACGATGGGCAAAGCTACGATGATACCGGTCAAGACCTTCTCCATGATCCAGTTGACCAGAGTCAGACCGAGCAAATCGCTCAGCCCGGCGAGAAGCGCGATAATCGCCAGCCCTTTGAGTAGTGGGACAGCCCGCGTATGCGAAATCAGGCGCATCGCCCACAACACCGCTATGGTAACGATAATGACATCGATGATATTGATAAAGGTAAATTCGGCGATCCTCACGTTGAACGGCATTTTATCTCCTAAACGGGTTCTCCAAGCGGCCAATCCCTTGTATTTCCACTGTTACTGTGTCGCCGGCTGCAACAGGGCCAACCCCAGAGGGGGTCCCGGTGCTGATGATATCCCCTGGTTGCAGAGTCATAATTTCGGAAACATAGGCGACCATCTCGTTGACCGAAAAGATGAACTCGCTGGTCCGAGAGTGCTGCACGCGCTGATCATTGCGATAGCAGCTGATCTCCAGGTCAGTTGGGTCAAGTCCATCTACGATCCAGGGGCCTACCGGACCAAAGGTGTCAAAGCTTTTCGCCCGCGTCCACTGAGAGTCCTTGGCCTGCAGATCTCGGGCGGTCACATCATTAAAGCAGGTAAAACCCCAAATATATTTATCCGCATCCTCAGGTAATACCTTCCTGGTTTCACGACTAATGACAATCGCCAGTTCTGCTTCATACTGTACGTCATTTGATTGTGGTGGCATCACCACGGTTTCGCCGGGGCCAACGATACAGCTTGGTGGCTTTAAAAAGATTACCGGTTCAGATGGGATAGCTAAGGCCATCTCCCTGGCATGATCGCGGTAATTTAGGCCGATGCAGACCACCTTGCTCGGGACAACAGGGGCCAATAGCTTGACCTCGCTAAGCGGATAGACTCTACCGGTCAGCGCGAACTGCTCAGGGTGAGCTCCTTTGAGCTCGCTAACGGTATCCACCCCTGCTCGCGGCTCAACAAGACCATAACTGACCCGATCTTTGATCTGAAAACGAACAGTACGCATGAATAACCCCCCCAATAACTTGTGGTTAGTGTGTGCAAGCACCCGCAGGGAAAGACCTAAGGTATGAAAATAAGTTTACCATATGATGGGGGTGAAGGAAAAGAAAAACCTGGGAAATGTAAAAGGGCGGGAAATCCCGCCCTTGTGTGCGTTTGGCTGTGGTAAGTCTTAGAATTTAACGGTTACATAACCGCCGAATTCGCCATCAGTTACGTCAACACCAAGAATGAGGCCATTGTATTTGGTCTCAGCGTTGAACTCCCATACTTCGGCTTCTACGTCATAGTCGAAGGTCAGGTCGAAAGCACTAACGGTGGTGGTAACGCCAACTGCCAGCATGTCAGCCTCAGCAGCATCCTTACCAATCTCACCATAGACAGTGAAACCAGCTAGGTCGTACGCAGCCTCAACGGCGTAGGCGCTGTTAGCATCTTCAGCAGTAGACATCATGAAGTCACCGTAGACAGTCAGGCCTGCCATAGGAGCAAAGGAACCGTTGAACCAGAAACCGGTGGAGTCTGGGTCGTCGTCGGGGAGGACTACTGCACTGGCTTTACCACCGTCAAAAGCATAGGTAACACCAACTGCCTCTGTAGCTCCGCCAAAAGTATTCACCTCACCACCACGACCAGGGTTATATCTCCCAGCCTTTACGGTAACAGCATCAACAACGTATTCCATCCAGGCATTGTTCACTCTCTCGCCATTGGTCTGAAGAGTGACTTTCAGGTTATCATTGATCTGAGAAGCAAAGTTAATTTTGCTTGACCAAGAATAAGAATCCATCAGGTCATCCTCATCGTTGTTTTTAACTGTCAATTTCAATTCGCCAGAAACCTTTACATCAGCAGCGCTAGCAGATACTGCCAGGCCAAGAACCATAACTAAACTTAACAGAATAGCTAACTTTTTCATTAGGATATTTCCTCCTTGGTTTTCAAGTAATTTTGATAAATGCACCTCGGAGTGACCTAGTTTCCTCCGGGGCCGTTGTCACCCAGCACCAAGCAGGAGCACCTCCTTTCCTCCTGGGGGACAACTTGGCATAATTGCCGTTCTTTGGAGTTAGTTCTCTCTTTTTCCTATAGTTCCTTCCGAATGGATAACTTTTTTATATATTCTCCATCCGTTTCCAGTTTTTATTCAACTGATTCCGTCAAAAAGGCCACTAATACCTGATAAATATCCTCGAAATCCGATTCGGCCACCGTCTCAAACGGGCTATGCGTATACCTCGCCGGGAAGGCAATCACCGCGGTTGGGATCCCCCGCTGCATCAAGGTGATCCCATCGGTGCCGAAGTTCCCAAAGACCCCATGCTGCAGCTTTACCCCGGCTTTATTCGCAGCTACTTCGAGCTGCTTGGTCACGCGGCGACTGTACACAACCCCGTAGTCCTTGTGTACGATAATCGGCCCCTCGCCCAGCGCTATCGGCATATCCTTGTAGTCAACCAGAGGGATATCCCCTGATAAACCAACCTCAACCGAGATCGCCAGATCAAAATCTTCCTTGCTAAATGACCCGGCCCCGATGAGCCCGATCTCCTCTTGCACCGTCGAGACCACAAATAAATCAAAGTTATAGTTAGTCGGATCAGTCTCCCGGATAATTCGGTCGAGGATCGCCAGGCCCCCCCGGTCATCCAGGGCTTTACCGGTGATATAGTGGCCTACTCGGCGAGTCGGGGGGTTCCAGATCACGTGTGATCCCACCCGGATCCCCTGAGCCAAGACCTCTTCCCGGCTCTTGGCCCCGATATCAATAAAAAAGTCATTCCAATCAAAACCGGTCTTTTCCCGCTGAGCAGGTGTCATCACATGACCGGAGAGGGCTGCGATTGTCCCGTCAACTAACACCCCATCACCAAGCACCAAACAGGGTTGCCCGGTCATGTTCATGCCGATACTGCGGGTTGGTCGTGAGACCATGTCAGCCTGTCCGTAAGTGATAAAGAGGAACCCATCTTCACTGACACTCTTGACCATAAAGCAGATCTCGTCCGCATGGGCGGTGAGCAAGAGTTTTGGCCCCTGCCCACCGATATGGGCGACCAGATTGCCGACCCCATCGATCTCGATCTCATGCGCATAGTGCTGCCAGCGCTCAAAGAGAAACTGATTGACCCGATCCTCATAGCCCACCGGGCCAGGTAGCTCTGTCAGCTTTTTGAGCAGCTCGAACCACACTACATAGCCCTCCTAGCCATCTCAACATAGTAATTAGCCAAAGCCTCGATTAGACGCTCACCGAACTCTTTGGAGGCTACAGTAGCATCGCCTAAAACGCCGATCTCCGTGATCTTGTGCATCCCGTCTTTATGCAGCCATTCGTCGAACTCGGCATCAAACTTGCCAACATAACCCCGGGCCAGTTTGTCCATCCGCACCGACTCCGGCTCGCTGGCCATTAAGAAGCTGGTCTCGCTCCCACCCGAGTGTACCCCGGCATCGCCCTCGCTCATCTGAAACTCTTCGAGGATCGAATTTTGCGCCTCAACGAAGTCGGCAAAATCTAAGATATCGATGATCTTGACCCCACTCGGCTCATATTTCTCCTTTAACTCCGGCACCAACTCAAACATCGGCTCGAAGTTACCACCATGCGTTGTCGCCAGAATAATCTTCTTGAAGCCATGGCGAACCATGTTGTCCACATAATCCCTGACCACATCCTGAAAGACCTCAACTCTCAGGGTCATACTGCCAGGAAAGTGCATGTGGTGTTCGGAGCAACCTGGACGAATAATCGGCGCGACAAAGGTCTGGCCAAGTTTCGTGGCAAACCGCTCCGCCAAAATCTCGCCGCTATGGGCATCCATCTTGGTCGGAAGATGCAGACCATGCTGCTCGATGGACCCGGCCATGACAATTACCGTATCCCACCCGGCCTCCATCTTCTCCTTGATCTCCAACCAAGTCATTTCTTCAATAAAAACGTCACGTGAAAGCATCCTCATTCATCTCCAATAACTAATAGTAATTTACTGTTTCATCCGTGGATCTAAGATATCACGCAGGCCGTCACCTAACAGGTTAAAGCCCAAAACCATCAGCAGTATCGCAAACCCAGGAAAGACCCCCATCCACCAGGCCTGCCTGATATATGAGCGACTGGCGTAGGCCATCGCCCCCCACTCCGGCGTTGGTGGCTGGATACCTAAGCCCAGAAAACTCAGACCGGCTGCCGACAGGATCGCCGTACCAAACTGTAGCGTCGACAGGACAATGATCGGTGCCACCACATTCGGCAGGATGTGGTGGAGAATGATCCGCCCGTTTTTGGCGCCGATCGACCGGGCCGCCGCGATATACTCCTGCTCCCGCACGCTCAAGACCGCTCCCCTGACCACCCGGATATATTGCGGTGTCGCTGAAATCCCAACCGCGATCATCGCATTGGTTAAACCGGGGCCGAGGATGGCGATAATAGCTATCGCCAGGAGGAAGGTCGGAAAAGCCAGCCAGACATCGGTAAACCGCATAATCAAGTTATCGATTTTCGGAAAATACCCGGCCAAAACACCTAAGATAACCCCGCAAACCAGGGCAAAAGAAACCGCGACTAGGCCGATCATAATGGAGATCCGGCCACCATAGAGAATCATGCTAAAGATATCGCGGCCAAATTCATTGGTCCCGAACCAGTGCTCAGAGCTTGGCGGGGCCAACCGATTGGCAAAATCAATCTCGATCGGATCATAGGGGGCCAACTTTGGCGCAAAGATCGCCGACAATACTAACAAGGCCAAGAGTACTAATCCGGTCATCGCCGAACGATTGCGCTTAAATGATTTTAGGGTCATACGCAGATAACTGTCGGGGTTTGAGAGACTAGTCACCAAAGGGAGATTATACCACCATTTTGCTTCTGCCTTCATCTTTCTCACCCCTTACTGCAACCTGATCCGGGGATCGATTATCCCGTACATCAAGTCTACGATTAGATTGGTCAGCACAAACAAGGTAGCTACGAACAGGGTAACACCTTGAATCATCGGGAAATCACGGGTCGTGATGGCTTGTACCGCTAGACGACCGATACCTGGCAAAGCAAATACCGTTTCGGTAATAATCGCCCCGGCCAAAAGCGCTCCAAACTGCAGCCCAACCAAGGTGACCACCGGGATCATCGCATTTTTCAGCGAGTGCTTCATGACCACAGTTTCTTCGTCTAAACCCTTGGCCCGCGCGGTGCGGATGTAATCCTGGCCAAGAACTTCCAGCATGCTCGACCTGGTAATCCGGGCAATCGAACCGGCAGACAATGCCGCTAGCACGGCAGTCGGCAGGACCAGAGAAGCCAACCCCGAGTACCCTGAGATCGGAAACCACCCCAGGTTATAGGCGAAAACCATCATAAAGATCAGCGCCAGCCAAAAGCTGGGGGTGGAAATCCCAAAGAGCGCCCCGATCATCGCCAGCTGATCCCAGAAGGTATTGTGACGCACCGCCGCAATTATTCCGGCCACCAAACCTATCACCGAACTGACAATGATACTATAAATAGCTAATTGAATGGTCACGGGGAAAGCCCGGGTAATCTCGTCAACCACCGGAGCGTTGGAAATCAGTGATCGGCCCAAATCACCTTTAATGGCTTTGCCCAAAAACTTAAAATATTGTATTGGTAGGGGATCATTTAAACCGAGTTGATTTCGCAGCTCCGTAACTCGTTCCGGGGAGGCAAACTCGCCGAGAATGTGCTGGACCGGATCTCCCGGAATCAGATGGATCATCAAGAAAACGATTACCGAGACCCCCAGCAATACTGGGATAGCGGAAATGATCCGGCGAATCAAATATTTTAACATCTTCTTCACTCCTGTATGGTGGGAAGCGAGGCGCCTGTGCACAGACACCTCGCCTCCCCGACTTACCAACTTTCAGAGCCAGTAAGTGAAGTTATAGCATCACATCATTTAAGACTAACTGCTCCCAGCGATACTGGTGCATCTCGAAGTTCTTTACCTCCGGGTTAACCGCAAAGACGTTCTGTTTGAAATAGAGCGGCACCCACGGAGCAAAGTCGACCAGGTTGTTCTGGATATCATAGTAGATTTGTTTCCGTTTCTCCCGATCAACTTCGGTAGCACCGGCATCAATCAACTCGTCCAATTCCGGACTGGAGTACCAAGTTCTGGTAGATACACCGGTCTTGAACATGTTGCCCAAGATCTCCGGATCGAACCAGCCATACTCCCAAAGGATGGTATCCTGAGCGCCATTGGCCATACCAGAGCGGTACGCAGCATCCTCAACGATTTCGATGTTGACTTTAGCACCGATTTTAGCAGCTGAGGATTGGATGATCTGACTAATCCGCTGCTCGACTGGGAAGTTGCGAACCCATAGTTTAAACTCGAGCGGTTTGCCATCTTTTTCAACCACACCGTCGCCATCGGTATCGACCCAGCCATCAGCGGCGAGAATCGCCTTCGCCCCTTCAGGATCATAGCCGTAGAGTTGTTTGGCGCGAGCTTCGATCTCTTCGCTGTAACCCCAGATGCTTGAAGGGAGCGGACCATAGTTTGGCTCGCCTAGGCCTTCAAGAGCATACTCAACGATCTCTTCACGGTCAACAGCCTTGGCCAGAGCTGTACGGACAGCCTTTTCGGTAAATGGCCATTTTTTGACGTTAAAGCCCCAATATGTGATACCGTTGGCTGGTGCCTTGGTAATCTGGAAACCCTTTTGCGCCAGGCGCTCAACATCTTGCGGTGGAACCGAATACAGCAGATCGACATTGCCCCGCTCTAGCTCCATTACCGCGGTCGACTCGTCGGGGATGATCCTCATCTCGAGGTACTTAAAGTTCAACGGCCCCTTGTTTTGGGCATAATCCGGAGCCCATGCATAGTCTTCAAAGCGCTCATACAAGATATGTGAACCACGAACATGCTCGACAAACTTAACAGGACCGGTGCCAATGGGGTGCAGACCAAAATCATTGCCTTTTTCAGCTAAATACTTCGGCGGATAGATTGCCAAGAAGCCAGTGCTGGCACCCGAATTAAGCAAGGACGGGAACGGCTTAGAATAGTTCAGGTTTACGGTATACTCATCAACTACCTCAATACTCTCGATAAAGTCACCGAGCATATAGGTGACCGGTGAAGCGGTCTTCGGATCACGCATCCGGTCAAAGGTCGCTTTTACCGCGTGAGCATTGAAAGGCTCACCATTGTGGAAAGTCACACCTTTGCGCAGTTGGAAAGTCCAGGTCAAGCCATCATCAGAGAGTTTCCATGATGTAGCCAAGCCGGGGATGATTTCACCGGTGTTAAGATCCTGGCGGACCAAAGTATCATACATAATGTCATTGGCCGCGTCCACCCAGGTAGTACGCTGAGTATCAAGGGTGTCTGGATCACGAATGATCGCTACGGTCAAAGTATCTTTCTCATCACTGCCGCCAAAAAACTTCAGTGATGCAAATCCGGCTAGAGCTACTACAACCACTAACCCAACAATAATCCACAAACGTTTAGACATCTACTTCTCCTCCACTTCTACTAGTCTACTAATTTAGTCCTATTGGGACTGTCTACATATTTTAGGTATTGGAGGCATCACCACCTCTAACAATTCCTGGAAAATAATCATTTTTCCGTGGGTTCGGCCCCGATACCAGCCTGGACATGGGCAACCGACAGGACTCCGGCCTGCTGGTTGAATCCTCCGGCGATCGGTTCCTCGGCCAGACAGAAGAACCCATCGAGATCAACATAGCCAAAACCACCCAACCCGGCTACCATATGGACAGCCATACTCAAAGCCAGCCGCGACTCGATCATGCAGCCGACCATTAGCCCCAAGTTGTAGCTCTGACAAATGGCGTGGATGTTAACTACGTCTAAAACAGAAGCCTTGGCCAGTTTGATATTGATGATATCGGCAGCACCCTCCATGGCTACTCGCAGCGCATCCCGCGAGGAGAAAACCGACTCATCAGCGGCGATCGGCACCGTCGAGTTCTGGGTTACAAACTTCAGCCCTTTCAGGTCCCACGCCGGTACTGGCTGCTCCAAGAGTTCAAGGGCGATGTCACGCTTCTCCAGCTCTCCAAGAAAGGTCAGGGCCTCCTTGGCTGTGTAACCCTGGTTGGCATCGACCTTGAGCAGACAATTGGGCGCCCCTTCTCGGATTGCCGCTACCCTTTCGACATCCGCTGCCAGGTCAGTGCCGACCTTAATCTTAATATGATTAAACCCCTCTGCAGCCCAGTATTTAGCTTTGTCGAAGGCTTCGGCGGCTGGCATAATGCCGATGGTAATATCGGTTTCAACCTGGTCACTCATCCCGCCGAAGAACTGGTAGAGCGGTATGCCCCAGCTTTTGGTCAGGGCATCGAGGATCGCCATCTCTATCGCCATTCGGGCGGAGGTCTGGACCCAAAAAGTCCGGGCCAAATCCGCAGCGATCGCCCGATACGCGGTTGCATCTTTGCCGACAACTAAGTTGCGCGCTGCCTCAACGGTCTGAATCGCCGTTTGCTGGGTTTCGCCGGTCACATAGGCAAAGGGAGCACCTTCGCCAAATCCGATCACTCCATTTTCTAGCTCAACGCTGACCAGAATGTTTTCCGCAGAGTGGGTCGTTCCCAGGGAAATCACGAACGGCTCGGTCAATGGAATATTAAACTCTGTAACCTTAAGATCAACAATACGCAAACTCATTCTGTCACCTCTGGTTGGAAATGATATCTGTTTTCGAGCTTCAGGACTGTGTCTACACCATGTTTTACGGCGATCTTAACCAGTTCAGCCTGGCTCAGCTGGGAAAAGGGTAAATTGGCTTCATTAGCCATGGCAGCAGCTAAAACGGCCATCCAGGCTACTGATCGTCTGATTGAGGGTTCACTAACCTTGTCCAATGTATCGTAAGGGGTATGGTTAATCATCTGCACGAAGGAATTCCAGGAGATGGTGTGCATACCAGGAACTCCACGTTCGACCAATGGCCAATGGTCGGAATAAAGGTTGACCGTATCTGAAACCTTGATCTCCGGCCAGTTTTCGGCCAAGAGCGACTGGATATAGGTTTGTAATGCTTTGTGCCCGTTGCAGAAGATCTCCTGGGGTGCCCCGTCGACAGTGATGCCATCAAGGTTAAAGACCGCAACTACATCATCCAGGTCAGCTGCATGTTGGTCTGCATAGGCATAGGCCCCAAATAGGCCGATCTCCTCAACACCAAAAGCTACAAATTCAATGCTGCGCCGGTATGGGCCGGTTTCAGGGAGTAGTTTGGCTAGCCCCATCATTACGGCAACCCCACTGCCATCATCACCGGCACAGGGTGAGTTATACCAGCAATCATAGTGGGCTCCGATGATCACCCGTTCGCCGTCGGATTCGGTCCCCGGCAAAAGAGCCCTGATATTCCAAGAGGTTTCGGTTTGCATCGAGGAATCTGCCCAGACCCTGGCTCGGACAGGGCCCTTGGCCAGAAACCGTCTGATTAGCATACCATCCTCGTAGCTAATGGCCAAAGAGGGTACAGAGGTGATCTCGCCTTTCATGCCGCAGGAACCTATCCCGATAATCCCACAGGGGACATCCCGCATTAATAAAAAGCCGACCGCACCGCGCTGCACCGCTCGCCGGTACTTTTCCGTCCGGTGTAACTCCGGCTCTCCGGGTGGATCGCCGTTTAATAAGAGGGCGATCTTGCCGTTAACATCGACTGCGTCGAACTCGGACTCTTTACCGTATCCGACGTAAACTATCTCTGCTTCGGCCTCACCATTACCGCTCCAACCCAATACCTTCGCGGTAATCTCACGCTCAAACGGTACCGTGATCACCGTTCCACCACCGGTGGATTTCCATAACGGATAGGTAAACTCCTCCACTATCGGTTGATAACCTAGTTTCGCAAACTCGTTAGCGAGATAATCTCGAGTCTCGCGCTCCTGGGGTGTCCCGGCCATACGTGGGCCGATCCCATCGCACAAATGGGACAGTACCTCATATCCATACGGATCAGTCAGCGCAAGCCCAATTAACTTCTCCATCTGCTTTCCTCCAAAAAAGATAATAAGCCCAATAACGAGCTTATTATCACAATTGATAATTATTTAGTATTCGTCTCTTACCTGGGCAAACCTGCTAAGAAAACGCCCTCAACCATATTGGCAATTGCGCAAATATTCGCTATAGCGTGACAAAATGCACCATTTCAATATCAGGGTAGCGTCCCAACTTATCTAAGAGCTTCTGGGGGATCGGTTGGTCGACTCGCAAGACCATGACCGCCTCGCCGCCAACCTCGGAACGGCCCAGCTGCATACTGGCAATGTTGATCTCCCCATCGCCGAGGATTGACCCAACTGCCCCGATAATGCCCGGCCGGTCTTTATGCCTGGTCACCAAGAGGTGTCCCTCAGGAACAGCATCGATATAGTACTCGCCAATCTGTACAATCCGCTGACTGCCATCGCCAAACAAGGTGGCGGCCATCTGCTGCCGGCCACTGCTCGTGTTGGCAGCTAGGTGGATCAGGTTTGTATAATTACCGTTGCTGCGCTTCGATTCAGTAACCTTAATACCGCGTTTGCGAGCTAGGTACGAGGCATTGACCGAGTTTACCTCTGCTCCGAAAGCCGGACGCAAAAGCCCCTTTAGCACAGCCGCCGTCAGCGGACTGACCGCATAATCAGCCAATTGCCCGCTATAGGTAACTTCGACTTCCTGTACGGCTCCGGACAAGACCTGGCCCATGAACGAACCCAACCGTTCGGCAAGCTTGATATATGGTTTGACCTTGGCAAATGCCTCCGGACGTAAAATCGGCATGTTAACCGCGCTCTTGAGCGGTTCGCCACGCAGGGCAGCCATGACCTCTTTAATCACGTCTATCGCTACGTTAACTTGGGCTTCAACCGTTGATGCGGCCAAGTGTGGGG
>Ga0265293_10010943_pt1 | contig 12518 bp, 13 predicted proteins | sample Munlanlewell138R_FD_192505 | JGI IMG/M metagenome (GOLD analysis project Ga0265293, IMG submission 192505) | Leachate microbial communities from a municipal landfill in Southern Ontario, Canada - Leachate well 138R | ecosystem: Engineered > Solid waste > Landfill > Unclassified | place: Canada... | reverse complement strand
ATTAACGATAAGCTTGGAAATCCCATCATAATCGGTATCGTTGTGTTATGGCGGGTGGTCAATACTGCCAAGGCTGTTTTTAACGTAGATAACTACGGGGAGTTCCTGTCCATCCAGTGTGACTCAGCCCTCCGGAACATCGTGAGGCTTTATCCCTATGACGTATCCGGCGATGATAACGAAAAGACTTTGAGAGGTAGCAGTCAGGAAGTTGCTGACCGTCTCAAGTTAGAAATCCAGGCGAAAGCGGAGGTGGCCGGATTGGAGATCTTAGAGGCCAGGATCACCCATTTAGCTTACTCGCCTGAGATAGCTGCGGCCATGTTGCAAAGACAGCAGGCATCCGCCATCATCGATGCGAGACAGATGATCGTGGAAGGAGCCGTGGGAATGGTAGAAATGGCACTGGCCAAACTCAGCGAGCACGATGTCGTCGAATTGGACGAAGAGCGCAAAGCGGCAATGGTCAGCAATCTTATGGTAGTGCTTTGCGGCAACAAGGACGCCCAGCCCATTGTCAACAGCGGTTCTCTTTACTAGGACTTTACAATGATGAAGGGAGGGTGATGTATGGAACCCAAGGACAAAGAAAAAAAACAGATCCTGCTTCGATTGTCACCCTCGCTCTGGAAGGAGTTAGCCGCCTGGGCGGAAGATGATTTCCGATCCATCAACGGCCAGATCGAATATCTACTGAGCGAGAGCGTAAAGAAGCGAAAGGGAGAAAAGGAAAAATAAACAGCGATTTGGAGGCCCCGTCAGGGGCCTTTTCAAATGCCCTGTGACACTTCTTCCCAGTGATGCATAAAATGGAACGAAGCGGAACCTACAAATCATAGGGTTTGTGATTTCCGTCGGGAGGAATATTATGCTGACACAGACAATGGCTTTACTCTATGAAACCCTTTCCCAATACCCGGTGGTTTGCGCTAGCGTGATCGGAAGCCAGCTAAATCCAGATCTCAAAGGAGAGGTGTGGGTCTATCCCTTTTTAGAGGGCAGCTTGCTGGTTGCCGATATACAAGGCCTTCCTTTTTCAGGCTTTTACGCATTTCACATTCACCAGACGGGACCCTGCGTTGTAGGAGAGGGATATACCGGCTTTCGAGGGATTGGTGGGCACTACTCTCCCACAGACCAGCCACATCCGTATCATGCAGGTGACTTGCCTGTACTCATGGCCTATAATAGCCATGCATTTATGATCGTTTATTCGGATCGATTCGTTCCTCAGGAGATTACAGGCAGGGCTATTGTAGTTCACCAATTTCCCGATGATTATCGGACGCAGCCAACGGGGGATTCAGGAGGGCAGATCGGATGCGGAACTTTCTATCCCTGCTTTGAATGACGGCGGCACAGCTTTCAATTGCCGCCTACGGTTTCAGATTTCGGCAAGTGAATTGCCAAAACCCGAAACCGTCCTTTCAACAATTTAAGTGCCATGGCTCTTGCCATGGCGGTTCAAATCAAACAAGTTGATTTGAACAGAGCCCTACCAGCCCTTGAGGACCCGCCAAATCATCTCTTCCAACGTAAACAGTTCCATCAAATTTCGTCTTGTAGCTCCACTTGACCAGGCGTATACTGCCGTCGGCGATTTCCAACGCTGTTATACAGCGAGGATGTACGCAGCTTCCATCATTGAAATAGCACGTTTCTCCCAGTTTTGGAAATACAGACCGGTGGGTGTGGCCGGCAATGAGGGGCTGGTTTTCCTTTTCCACCCAACGCATCAGCTTTCGCTCTACGGATTTCTTCCGCTTAGGATTTGTTGCAGCACTGGTTGGATTTTTAACGCCAAGCAGTTCCAAAGGCTTCCATAGAAAGCGAACGAGGAAGCAGCTCAACCACCAAAGCCTGTCATTGAAGAAATCCGCTTGATGACCATGCAGGAGAAATAGCTTTAGATCCCGGTCAGTATGTCTTAATACCAGGCCTTCATAGAACTGAATGCCGGGAAAAATCCAACGACAAACCCCACCCGGTTCATCCTCACAGTAAACGAACCGACTTTCGAAGGACCCGTTCTTCTTGCCTTTCACGATGTCGTGATTTCCAAACATCATATAGAAGCGGGAATCCTTATAGAATTCCGAAAGAAGCCAGAATATGTGGTCGTACACCTCTAGAGGTTTTGAGATGCTGTTATTTTCCCAGAGTTCGTCCCCATCCCCCAATTCGATATAGGTGTATTTATGATGATAATATTGTGTCAAAGCTGCAAAGAACAAATTCTGATTGTGGGCGAAATTATCCGCATAGCTCCCATCCCCCCTATGACAATCGCTCATAATGACAATTCTAGAAGAGTCGTCGAAGGGAATCTCCGGTGCATGATCGAAAACCTGTGAAATCCGACCTTGTGCAAACATAATATCTCCTTACCGTTTGAATAGTTCCAGTGGCTTCCCCATCTTTATAATTAACTCAAATAGTTCCGGAGCTTTATCTGAAAGAACCGCCAATTTGTTCAGGCTGTTTGTATATCCTTTTGTCAAATCTCGATACCGATCGCAAAGCGCCTGATTCTTCTTTTGTATCATTGCATCCGTTACTGCAGTGCGGGTTAGAGGCTGTGGGGAAAAGGGCTTCCGGAAAAAGAGCCATACTGTAGTATGAAGTACGCTCATATGGTGTTGAGAATATCCGGCTTTCAGCAGGGCCTCCACGAAAGCTCTACACATGGCGCTGTCTTTAAAAGTGATGCTGGCCTCCATATGCAGTTCCTCGGGATCTGAAAACTCGCCCAATACAAAACCGGTAAGCCACCAATGCCGTGCTTCCCGCTGGAAGAGGACCTGACCGTTCTTCCGTAGAATGAAAGCCATATATAGATAATCCTCCTCGTCAACACAATCGTAGAAGGTGCCGTCTGCAACTCCGGGGATCTCAAAGTCCGGGCCTGTCGAAGAGTAAACTCCTATCTCGCCGCCTGTTGTCATTCCATATTGGCCTTTCCACAGCTCAATGAGCCATTTCTTGCCACCGTAATGAAATTTTATGGGCTCGCAGTCGATAATCATGCTCATGGGGGCAGCCGATTCATCATAAATTTGGCTATACCCGAACTCTTTCTGCCAGGCATCGACCTTTGAATAAAATATATCCTGACGGGAATCGTAGGAATACCCAGCCAAGGATAAAGCCTCATCAATTTTATGCTTTGCAGTACGTCGCTCATGGGATTTTTTTACTGTCAACCATAAAATACCAAGTGCGATTAGTGCTATAATTGGGACCAAAATAAACAATATATAGTTAAAGTTTTCATTATCCATAACTCAACCTCAGCGTCGTAAGTCATATTTTTATCATAATATTCGACTGGAAGGAAATGTGTTAAGGCGTTGATTAGGATGGACAATTTAGGGTATGTTAATAAAAGTACAAAGGTTTTACCTATAGAATTTTGTTTTTTGCGTTAAAAAACTAACATAATTTGCAAAAACTATATGTCGTTAACCTATTGACAAAAGATGTCGTATTTGAGAGAATTGAAAATATTTTGAGTAGGAGGACAGTATGGGAACTAAGATTGTAATCGTTGGTGCAGGGTATGCAGGTATCCTCACCGCAAAAAAGTTAGCAAAAAAGTTTAAGAAAGATGACGCTGTTTCTATTACGCTCGTCGACAAAAATCCTTTCCATGCTTTGCTTACCGAACTCCATGAGGTCGCAGCAAACCGTGTCGACGAAGATAGTATCCGCGTTAGCCTGAAAAAGGTCTTTGCAGGCCGTAAGGTGGATGTGAAACTGGACACGATTACATCCTTTGATTTTGACAACAAGCGTGCCATCGGAAAGGCAGAGACTTACGACTATGATTATTTGGTCCTGAGCGCAGGCTCAAAGCCTACTTTCTTCGGAGTGCCCGGAGCGGAAGAGCACTCATTCAAACTGTGGTCTTATGACGATGCGGTTATTATACGACATCACTTAATTGATTTATTTAGAAGAGCCTGCCGTGTTGCAGATAGAGAAGAGAGGCGGAAGCTACTTTCCATCTACATCGTGGGTGCCGGATTTACCGGAGTTGAAATGGCAGGAGAACTGGCAGAATACCTGCCCATTATATGCGACAAGTTTGAGATTGATCGGGAAGATGTCAATATTTCTATCGTTGATATACTTGATCGCACCATACCCAACCTTCCTGCGGAACTTTCCGTTAAAGTGGAAAAACGATTGAAGAAGATGGGTGTCAACACTATCCTCGGGACAAACGTGGTCGGTATCGGAGAGGATTTCATCGAAACGAGAACCGGTGAGGAAGTTACACGAAGAGCTGCCTCAACTGTAATTTGGGGTGCCGGCATTGAAAGTGCTGACATTACCGGCGAAGCAGCAAAGGTATTGGAGTCTGCCAATCGCGGACGAATCAAGATCGATCCCAATCTGCGCTCCGTTGATAATCCGGATGTATTTGTTATCGGAGACAACATGCTCTATACTCCTGAAGGGGCGGAGCGTCCTGTACCTCAGGTTGTAGAGAACTGTGAACACAGTGCGGCTACAGCTGCTCATAACATGGGATGCCTCATAACGGGCAAGGGCGAATTAGAAAAGTATGATCCGAAATTCCACGGCTTTATGGTATGTATTGGTGGCCGTTACGGTGTCGCCCGTGTAGGCTTCCCCAACTTCATGATCAACCTTCCTTCCTTCTTTGCCATGATGGCCAAGCACATGATCAACATGATCTACTTTGTTCAAGTCTTGGGATGGAATAAGGTATGGAGCTATAGTAAGCATGAGTTCTTTACAATCAGGCATTGCAGAAGCTATGTAGGCGGACATTTTTCAAATCGGACACCCAGTTTCCTGCTGGTACCTCTAAGGATCTGGCTTGGGGCTGTATGGCTCTTTGAGGGCATTTTGAAATGGACAGAGGGGTGGCTTTCAGAGCCGAAACTCAATGGCTTCTTCGGCGGAGCAAAAGCCTGGTATGACAGTATCGTAGGCGGCGGAAGTGCTGACGGTGCGACTCAGGCCACGGGAGAAGCAGCAGGCGCAGCGGCAGATGCAGTGACAGCAGCTACCGGAGCCGGTGGCGGAGATGCAGCAGCTGCAGTAGGCACGACAATCATAAACTGGGACTTTTTCGGACTCATCCAAGCCATTTTCGTCAGTGGTAAGGAGATTGCGCATTCTACTTTGAGTGATTATGCATTCAAGTTCGATATTCCTGTCATGAACTGGTTCTTAGACACAGTAGTATTGGCCAGCGATGGGGTTCAGGTTGCTATGCAAGCTTTCATCGTCATAGCGGAAATCCTGATTGGATTAGCACTGATCGGCGGATTGTTCACAACACCGGCGGCAGCACTTTCTATCGTATTACAGTTAATGTTCGTATGTACTACAGGTCTTTACCTGGGTACTTTCTGGATGATATTCGCAGGGATTGCCGTGCTGATAGCCGGAGGAAGATCCTTTGGATTGGATTACTATGTATTGCCGGCCATGCAGAAGAGCTGGAGAAACCTACCATGGGTTAGAAAGCTGTATATTTACAATGACTAACGGATCTAACAAAGACAAAAATCAAACGGAGCGCATTACCTATCAGCAGGCTTATAATCACGTAAAAGAGGAGGTAGATAGAACCTTATCTACCTCGCCTTTGGTGATTCGTGAATACATGAAGCATTTGACCCTTTCAACAGGCAAGTACATTCGTACCGTTTCGCTGCTTGCCTGTGCCCTGGACCAGGATGATCTGATTCACCGGGATGCGATTAAACTTGCTGTCGCAGTGGAGATCATGCATCTGGCAACCCTGGTTCATGATGATGTGATTGACAATGCAGAAGTTCGCAGGGGTGAACCTTCCCTGCAGAAAAAGTACGGCAGACGGACAGCTGTAATTTGCGGGGACTATCTACTAAGCGTAGCTCTGAAGACTGCCTCTCTCGCAGAGGATAAAGAAGAGTATGTTAAGCGCAGCTTTCCTGACTACGTGGGTAAGGTTTGTCTAGGTGAATTAAATCAACATATTAACAACGGCAACTTCGATTTATCCCTTTATCGTTACCTGAAGATCATCGCCGGAAAAACTGCAGCCTTGTTTGAGGCGTCCTTTCACGCAGGGGCAGTGCTCAGCGTAAAGGAAGAGTCCCAGATCAAACAGTATGCCAGGTTGGGTAAGTATATAGGAATGATATTCCAGCTCACCGATGACTGCATGGATTTTGAAACTACGGAGAAGGTTGCTCAAAAACCGGTAAAATCTGATTTCGAACAAAATGTCATAACCCTGCCGCTCATCCATACCTTCAAGAAGATGGCAGATTTCAAAGAGCAAGCGAAACAGGGAGAAGTAACGCGGGAAGATATTGACAAAGCGGTTCAGAAAGCGGGCGGTTTGAGCTTTACCCGTTTAATTGCTAAAAAATACTATACAAAATCTCTACGCATATTGGATGAAATGGAGCTTTCAACGGTGAAGAGGGAGAAGCTGCTGTCTATATTAGAGAAGGCTTATCGGATCTTTTAACGGGAGGAACGCAATGCTTGGCAGTTTTCTCAGCTATGTAGAAATAAAGACGAAAATAACGAGCATCTTTGCATTTCTGATGACGTTGAGCTTTCTTTTCTACATTGAGCAGCCTATCGTCCTGTCGCATACATTGCTGTTTTTTGCCGGGATGTTCCTTTTCGACCTGACAACAACAGCCATTAACAACTACATAGATACGAAGACGAACGAACAGGTACTCCAGTTTAAAAGAAGAAACGCATTGATTGTGATATATATTCTCTTTGCGATTAGTGCGACCCTTGGGATCTGGTTGGTGGTTCTCACGGATGTCATCGTTTTATTGGTTGGAGGACTTTGCTTTCTCTGCGGCGTCCTGTACACCTATGGGCCCATTCCCATTTCCAGGCAGCCCTGGGGGGAGATCATGTCTGGCATATTTTACGGGCTTTTGATTCCCTTCCTGCTGATGTATATCAACATGCCAAAGGGTTATTATTTGACCTTCGACCTGAACCTTGAAACCATAAGGGCGGCTATCCATGTAATGCCTGCAGTGACCATGCTGTTACTCTCCGTAAATCCGGTTTGCTGTACAGCAAATATCATGTTGGCAAACAACATCTGTGATGTGGAGAAGGATGTGAAAGTAAAAAGATACACACTTCCTTATTACCTGGAGGAGAAAGCCCTATATCTGTTTGCGGTGTTATACTACGTGACCTACTTTGCTACGCTGATCATGGTAGTTATGAGGATCCTGCATCCGGTTTGCCTTCTTTCTATTTTGACAATCCTACCGGTGCAGAAGAATATCAAGCTGTTTTTTTCAAAGCAAGAAAAGGAAACAACCTTTATTGTTGCGATAAAAAACTACGTCATGATTATGGGAGCGTTTACTTTGACCATTTTCCTAAGCGGACTGATGACATGAGGCGACGAGGATAATGAGTTTTTTCAAAAAATCGGATGTGGTAATAATTGCGGTGATCCTTCTGGTGAGCTTAGCTTTCTGGCTGGTATACGATTCTGTTTCCAATGACAGATCGGTGAAAGCCGAGATCTATTATTACGACCGGCTGGCTGAGACGATATCACTGGATGGCAGTGAGGAGAGTACCTTCTCAATTTCACAGAACCCCAATGTAATCTTTCGGGTTGACGAAGACGGCAACATAGCCTTTATCGCTTCTGACTGTCCCGACAAGGTTTGCGTCAATACGGGAAAAATTCACAGAGTGGGTGAATACGCAGCTTGCCTGCCAAACGGGATTATATTAAAAATTGTTCCGGAAGGGGATCGAGACGACGATGATGTGGATATCATCCTTTAATAAAGGGAAGATAGGAAATGGCTGAACATACAACAGTAGAACGGGATCCCTTGGGGAACCTGAACAAAACACAGAGCATGGTATTGTCGGCAATGATATTTGCCGTGGCATTGGTGTTGTCCCTTGTGGAGAACATGTTGCCGCCGCTTCCTATCCTTGTACCCGGAGTGAAGTTTGGATTATCCAATATTGCGGTGATGTATGCCCTCTTTTTCCTTGGCAATAAGCAAGCCTATCTGATCGCCGTATTGAAGGGAGGATTTGTATTTATTACCAGGGGCATCATTGCCGGTGCTTTGAGCCTTTCCGGGGGTATACTATCCATAACAATGATGCTATTGCTCTTATTGGTATTTCGTCAGAAGATTTCCTACCTGAGCATCAGCATCTTCGGAGCGGTGTTCCATAATATAGGACAGTTCCTTGTTATAACCCTGCTGTATACGGGTATGAATATATTGCCCTATTTACCGGTGCTTCTGATTTCAGGAGTCATCGCAGGGATTGTAACATCTACGTTATTGCGGTTTATTCTACCGGCTCTAAAAAGGCTGGTATGATATAAAAAAAACTAATTTTTCGGAGGAGAAGAATGAAAAAGAAACTTGCATTAGTACTGGTACTGGCATTAGCAATCTTTGCTTTTGCTGCTTGCGGCGGGGAAACCACCCCTCCCGTAGAAGATCCGGAAACACCTGAAACACCTGTAGTTGGTGAGACAGTTAAAACCGGTTATGCCGTTATTTCTAAAGCGGGAAAATCTGCTGACGCAGGAGACGCCGACGGTCTTGCTCAGGCTGACTCCACAATCGTTGCAGTTACTGTAGATGAGAACGGCGTTCTCACCAACGTTGCCATCGACCACGCACAGACAAAGATTAACTTCTCAAAGGATGGCAAAATCGTTACTCCACTTGATACCGTTTACCCCGGAAAGCAGGAAATGGGTCCGGATTACGGTATGGCGAAAGCCTCTTCCCTCGGCAAAGAGTGGAATGAGCAGGCAAACACTTTGGCACAATATGTAATCGGTAAGACCGTTGCAGAAGTTAAGGGCATCGCTGTGACAGAAGATGGCGTTCCCACAGAAGCAGATCTCACTTCTTCCGTAACGATTAAGATTAACGATTATGTAAAAGGCATTGAGATGGCTGTTGCCAACGCAAAGGATATGGGTGCTTCCGCTGATGACAAACTGGGTATCGGCGTCGTGACCACCATTGACAAATCCAAGGATGCCGGCGACGAAGATGGTGTTGCTCAGGCTTACTCAAACTATGCTGTAGTTACTTTCGATGCAGATGGCGTTATCACAAGCAGCATCATTGATGCTTCCCAGATCAACATCAACTTCTCGAAGGAAGGCAAAATTACATCCGACTTGACCGCAGCACTTCCGACAAAGAACGAGCTGGGCCCTGACTATGGTATGGCAAAAGCCTCCGGAATCGGCAAAGAGTGGAATGAGCAGGCTGCTGCATTCGCTGCATACGTAATCGGAAAGACCGTTGACGAGGTAGAAGGAATCGCATTGACTGACGAAGGCGTTGCTGCTGATGCAGACCTTGCAGCTTCTGTAACCGTACACGTTGGACCTTTTATGAGCAACGTTGCGAAAGCATATGAGTTTGCAAAATAAACAATCCATAAAGTATGAATGAACCAACACCGAGGGGTAGACATGTCTACCTCTCGGCTTTTAGGAGCTTACATTGATTAGAAAATCCATTGCAATATTCATCACCCTGTTTATGTTGTTCAACCTGGGGGCTTGCGGAGGTCCGGAGAAAAAACGCTACGAAGGAGAGTTCCTTCAACTGTTTGATACCGCAACCAGGATAATCGGGTATTCCGACAGCAAAGATGATTTCAGTGAATACGTTCAGCTGATTCACGATGAGCTGGAGATTTACCATGAACTTTACGACATTTATCATGATTACGAGGGTGTGAATAATATAAAGACAATCAACGACAATGCGGGGATCCAACCGGTAAAGGTAGATCAACGTATTATTGATTTGTTGCTCTTTGCCCGGGAGGCACATGACCTATCGGAAGGAAAGATGAATATTGCCCTGGGTACAGTTCTAAAAATTTGGCACGACTATAGGGAATTGGGCACAGATGATCCCGAGCGTGCTGAGGTTCCGCCTATGGAACTTCTAAGGTCTGCAGCAGGTCACGTAAATATCGAGGACATGGTCATCGACGAGGAAAATAGCACGGTCTACCTTACGGACCCGGAGATGAGACTGGATGTAGGTGGGATCGCAAAAGGATATGCGGTTGAACAAGTCAGCAAATACATCATGGAGCAAGGCTTTACGGATGGATTGATCAGCGTAGGCGGCAATGTGCGTTCTTTCGGCTACAAGGGGGAGGATAAGCAGCTTTGGAGCATCGGGATCCAAAGCCCCGAAAGGGGGAGCGCAGATCTTTATACTGTGGAAATCACGGATAAATCCCTTGTGACCAGCGGTGACTATATCCGGTATTATACAGTGGATGGAAAGCGCTACCACCATATCATCGATCCGGAAACCTTGATGCCTGCAGCATACCTTACTGCGGTGACCATTATCTGCGAAGATTCAGGCATGGCAGACGTCCTGTCTACAATGGTTTACAATATGCCTTACGAAGAAGGCTTCTTATACATTGAAGGGCTTCCAGGCACGGAAGCCATCTGGGTGCTTCCCGATGGGAGCACCAAATACAGCAGCGGCTTTGAGGCTCTATTGAAAAAATAGTAAATTATATTGGTAAGACCGTATTCGTGTTTATACCTACGATACCATTGTGCACTCTGTAAGAAACTTCCTATCACTTGTCAATTTTGTTACTGTTCACACCCAATCTGACCTCATCTGTACAACCCCCCCGCTTGTGTGTGAACATTCTAGATAAAAAATCGTGAGAAGTTCTGGGGGCAAGAACCGTGCTTCATCTGTTCAAATTTCTAAGTTGTACGTCGATTTGTTTATCTTATTGTCCATTTCTGTGCAAATTATTGAGTTGTACGTTGATTTATTGGGGTATTTCTTCTCCGTCATACGTACAACTTGAATTTTTGAACATCCAGAGGCGAATTTAGCTGCAATTCACGTACAACTTGAAATTTTGCTCACTTTGCTGCGAATTAAGGGTCAAAATGCTACAGGAGTTGACCACAACCGCATTTTTTGCACATTTGGCAGCGAATCGAAGGGATCATCAAGGGCCATCATGAGTCTGACAAGAATTTCCACATACAGACCAGTGTGAACAGTAACAAATAAACAACCCATAACGCAAGGAATTATGTATGACCGGGGGAGGCTTGTCATATTGTGTATTATGGAGGTGATTCGGATGATTAGTACTCAGGATATTCGAGACAAAGAAGTGATCAATATCTATGACGGCAAGAGCATGGGCTTTGTAGACGATATGGAAATCGACCTGCAGAAAGGTACAGTAGAAGGTATCGTGGTGCCTGCTGAACGACGGATGTTCAGTTTTTTTGGTAGGGAAGAAGATATAGTCATACGCTGGAAGGACGTAAAAAGAATAGGGCAGGACGTGGTGCTTGTGGATGTGCCGGCGGGAAACAGCTTGCATGCGCCAGTTGAAATGGTTTATAATAATGAAGAAGTATGACAAGATAGATGAACCTCAAGAATAGATAAAATCAGTAGTTGCAGCAGTACTGGGGAGGACATCCTATGAAATGCCCTTTTTGCGAAAACAACGATACACGAGTCATCGATTCCAGACCCACTGAGGAAGGACATGCCATCAGGCGGCGCAGAGAATGCGATGATTGCGGAAAGCGTTTCACTACTTATGAAAAGGTAGAAGAAGTGTTCTTTATGGTGATCAAAAAGGATGGGACCAGAGAAGCCTTTGATCGCAATAAGGTACTCAACGGCATACTGAAAGCCTGTGAAAAGCGGCCGGTTCCCATTGCGGATATTGAGAAGATCGTAAACGACATTGAGCGCGGTCTGAACAATATGATGGAAAAGGAAATCGAAAGCAAGGTAATCGGTGAGGTGATCATGGAGCACCTGAAGAATTTGGATGAAGTAGCTTATGTGCGTTTCGCATCCGTCTATCGCCAGTTTACCGATGTGAACACCTTTGCTGCAGAGATTGAAAAATTACTGAAGAACGGAAAGGAAAATAAATAGATGGCGCAGGCTTTTCAGGTTGCTATCGACGGCCCTTCCGGCGCGGGTAAAAGTACCATAGCGAAGATGCTGGCAACAGCCTTGCAGATTGATTATATCGATACGGGGGCTATGTATCGTGCAGTAGGTTACAAGATGCTGCGTGAAGGAATTTCCTTGGAGCAAAGGGACGCCCTAAAGGCTATGCTGGATAAGACTTATATCGATTTCCGGCAGGGGGAGACGATTCTGGACGGAGAAGTAATCAGCCAGGCGATACGAACGCCGGAGATCTCTAAAATGGCATCAGACGCTTCGGCCTTTCCTGAGGTGAGGGAAAAGCTTGTGGCTTTGCAACGAGCAATGGGTGAGGAAAAGAGCGTCATCATGGATGGCAGAGACATCGGAACCAATGTCTTTCCAAATGCGAAATACAAGTTTTTTCTTACAGCCACCGTCTCTGAGAGAGCCAGACGAAGATGGCTTGAGCTGAGAGAGAAAGGGCAAGGGGTTGAGCTTGCGGATGTTGAGGCTGACATTGTAGCCAGA
>Ga0265293_10010942_pt1 | contig 12520 bp, 9 predicted proteins | sample Munlanlewell138R_FD_192505 | JGI IMG/M metagenome (GOLD analysis project Ga0265293, IMG submission 192505) | Leachate microbial communities from a municipal landfill in Southern Ontario, Canada - Leachate well 138R | ecosystem: Engineered > Solid waste > Landfill > Unclassified | place: Canada... | reverse complement strand
TACTATGACCGTGTTTCCGGAGCAGATGGCTACATTGTCAGGGGTAGCTATTCAGGTATATAGCGCTCCCGGAGCCGATGGGTCGGGTCTGTTCGTCATACAGGACGGCTCAGATTACAGCTATATATCAATAGACAGAATCGCTGGTATATATCTTGGCGCAGGTTCGGTGTATGACCCAAGTATCACCTATTTGCCCCCGCCTGATCCCTACTCACCGGGCTGCGATACAGACCTAATTCTTGCTATACAATCATCCATGTCGATAGGGGATCAGATTACTTTCGGCACTGGTGCAAATACCAACGGAAGCGGTGAGGTATATATTAATGAGCCAGGCATCATGGTGATAAGCGACGGCTCGGGAAATACCCCCATATTTTTATTTACTCCGCAGCTAAGGTATATGGTCAAGGATTCGCTGCCACTAGGTAGAATGTCAGTCGAGGTGGGACAGATTAAACAGGCGATTAAAGTCACGATTCAAAATAATAATTGAGATTAATTTGTCATAACCTTCGCCCCCACAGGTTGAACCTGCCCGAATCAATACTTGCATATGGCTATGTTTATACACCTATTCCGTTTCGCTAGCAGGCTGCGAAGGCGGGAAAGAATATTGTGTTTAGCTCCCCTTTTCGATGCTCAACAGCTATGCTTTCCCCCTTTTATCTATTTTAGATTACAAAGGATACGAAATCGAAAAGGTAGACAATTTTATTTAACTTTGTTTGATGCACAAAAAAGCGGTGGACTTCAGCTTGTCTTAAAGTCTGCCGCTTTTGGCTTGTAAAATTAAAAAACAGAGCGGTAATTGTGATTTTAACGATTTCCGCTCTGCGTCTTAAATAGTGTAGTCAATGCACAATACTAGTCTAACTTCTCAAACTGCAGTTTTTGGTTTGGCATAATAAATAAAAAAGCTATTTAATCAGTCCGTAAACAAATTGATATTCTTAAACATTTTATGCAACCGATGTTCATCAAATGGCAGGTATTCTGCAATTGTAAATCCAACGACATCTGCATTGCTATTAATATAATCTAACACTTTGCTAAGTTCTTCCATTTTCATTTTTCCGCTACCACTGCCGTCACCAATTAGCTCTTTGTTTGCAAAGTAGGTTGAGTGAAATAAGTTTGCATCTAACACATCGATATCAAGGTGAACTACAATATGGTCAAAGCGAGAAATAAAACTCTTTATGTTTTCAAAACTGACAGGATTTTCTCCTTGAATGCTAAAGGACAATCCTATTTCGTCCAAGAATTTTTCTTGGTAATCATGTAATTTTTGCAAGCCAATGAACATAATCTCATCAGCATTAAATTGTCTATTTTTCATCAAATCAGAAAGCGAAACAGCACCATAGCCCATCAGTGAGCCAAGTACCATAGCATGTGCATTTGGATATCCATCTTTTGCTGTTGACACATCAGGATGCGCATCAATCCAAATAATACCTAAGTTATCGTAAAGTCCATGCAAATAGTCAAAAGGAGCTTGTGATACAATACAATTTCCACCAATAGTTATAATTTTATCCGGTTTAGCGGCTTCAATAACTTTCATTGCCTGCTTTATGCCGGCAATCACCTCATCTTTTGCATAGATTCCGTCTGTTATACTGCGTTCTTTTTCATCAGGCGGTGCAATTTTCACTTTTAACAAAGGTTGATTTTCGTTCTCAGGCAATATTACTGATAGCAGTTTTGCCCCGAAATAATATGTTTCCAATCGACCACTTAAATAATCGGGATATAATAGCCTTATTGTTTTCATTGCATTTCTCCCAGCTGTGAATTTTAATTTTTTGCTTAAGCTGTTATATCAAAATTGTAGCATATTAAACGACTTTTTACAAGAAAGGTAAGTTAGCGGTTAAAAAAATCAAACGACTTTCAATAATAAAAGCTCACGCAGGATAAAAGGAAAACAAAGTGCATTAAAGACCTTTTGATTTCGCTCTTAATTTAAGTTTAGCACAAAAAGTAGCACCATCTATCTTCAAAAGACCGATACACGCTTTGTCGTGCACATTCCAATCCAACCTTATATTTCTAAAGTTTATTGAGATTTAAAGTCAAGCTTTAGTTGCGGCATTAATTATCTCATTATTTTCTGGTGATTTATATTCCTTAGAAACGTACCTGCCCACACTACCTCTTTCCAGGCGATTATATAGGCTGTAAATTATCTTGTGATATAGCTTTCCTTTAAGGACTTTATCCTCTATGTCATTGTCTATATTAGGGTTATCGTTTACCTCTATCACATATGCGCTGCCGTTTATTTCTTTTAAATCTACACCATATAGTCCATCGCCCATTGCCGCCGCCGCCTTGAGTGCGGTTTTTAAAATTTCCTTTGGCACTTGCTCTATTGGCAGTGTTTCATGCTTTCCGTACACTACGTCGGTATGGCTTGAGTCCCACTTTTCAATTTGCCAATGGTTTTCTGCCATATGGTACTTGCAAGCAAATAGCGGTTGGTTGTCAAGTACGCCAATTCTCCAGTCAAAGCTGCTCTTTGTAAACTCCTGCGCCAAAACTATGTCTGACTTATCAAAAATTCTGTTTAACATTTCCTCCAAAGAGCGCATATTATCGGCTCTAAATACCCCCAATCCAAATGCATTATCCGGCTCTTTTAAAACAATGGGGAAACCTAACTCATTTACTATATTAGAATAACTTGTTTCCTTGTTGATAATCATAGTTTTAGGTGTCTTAATACCTAATTGGCGCATAGTTTCTGCAAGATAAATCTTGTTTGCGCATTTTAATATGGACCAAGGGTCGTCAATTACCGCAAGACCTTCCGCATATGCATAGCGGGAGAATAAATAGGTAAAATGGTTGACATTAGTTGTAGTGCGTATAAACAATGCATCAAACTCAGTAAGGCGCAAGTAGTCCTCTTTTGTTATGAATTCCGTATAAAAGCCTATTCTTTCAGCGGCACGGGCAAAATATTTTAATGCCTTGCGACAGGACGGGGGCGTGAGTTCGTTAGGGTCAATGAGAATAGCAAGGCTGTATTTATATTTCTTAAACCTAATTGTTGTAAATTTTTTTTGACTAAAATATATAGCCGCAAGTTCATTTAGCTTATCCTGCTCTAACTCCACCGATTCTAAATTTATAGGAGTTGCCTCTTTTAACGACCAATGTCCGTTTTTCTTAAATATAAAACGGGTAAGGGGACTTTCAAATAGTTTATACAGCGTTTTTGCCAAAGTATCATATTTTTTCACCAGGCTTTTTCCAAAATAGACATCTAAAATAAATTCTGTGTCTTTCACTTTTGCAAGTGCAGACTGGACTTGCTGAAAAAAATCTTCTGCTATGGATTGGGTGATTACCGTATCCGAAAAGTCCTTAATAGTAGCCACGTTTGGTATTATACGCTGTTGGCGTGCAGAGGCAAGCAATGAAACATAATAGCCCATGGTTTGGTACTCGTACGACGAGCACAGATTAAAAATCCGCACACCTTTTAGCCTTTGAAATTTTTCATTGACTATATAGTCCTTAGCAAAAACTATTTCGATATGGCTGATGCCCTCTAAAAAACTCAACGGCTTATCTATCACAACAATATTTTTTATTTTTTGACTACGGTCATCAAGACTCTTTTGCAATTTTAATGCATGTCTTCCCTCTCCGTAATAATCGGGCAGCTTTTTAATGAACTCAAAGTCATAGTTTTTATACCAAAACAGCAGCCTTGTGTCGCTCTCTTCAACCTCCAATGTAATGGCTGATACATTTATTTCTTTAGCATAGGCTATTATGTGGTCCATTAAAATCTTGCCGTAACCTTTGCCACGGCTTTCCGGTAAAACCGCTATGGAATACAGCCGTACAGAGTATAAGTGTATAAACAGAGTAGCGCTTGCACAGGGGTTGGCGTCTTTTTCAAGAATAAACACCATTTGATTAGAACTTGTAACGCTGCGCCTTATAGCGCTTTTTCTTGACTGCCTGCTGCGGTCAAAAGCCGCATTTTCCAGGCAGTATAGAAAGGGTAAATCTTCTGCCTTTGCCTTTTTAATTGCAATCATTTTTTTATCCTTGTGGACTGTTAATATTTTTTTATCTTAGCTATATGCTACTCTTTTCTTTTCAAAAAGTCTATAAAAAAACAAGCATTTTCGATATAATAAAAAATAATTTCAAAAGCAAAAACAACACATCAAAATACATCCTTATAATGTAATCCTAACAATACTTATTGTCACAATTTCTAATTTAAAATTCTGGGCTACGCACATAATCCCATTTGATGATGCACTACGCACTTTTGCTTACGCGGTGTATTGTAGAACATTTCAATTTGCGAGAGATGTCCTTCATTTTCTTTCCTTCGTCATAATAAAGAGAACGAATTTTATCAATTTTTTTAATAGGTAGCATATTGACCTCCAAATGTTGTATAATGAAATTAAATCGTACAAGCAAACGGTGTAGTTATAATAAAAATATTAAAATATTAAAATAAAAAAATAAGAATTACATAAATAAGGCTCTTGTAACAATAATCAAATTCTTGAGGAGAAATATGACACGTTCATACTATGATGCAAAAATAGCAGAATTTGTAAACCAAAGTGATAACTATATTCTCGGTGAACTTGCCAGGAACAATCAGTTCGATTTGAATGATTTACAACGAAATACTTGGCTTCAAGAAATTGCTATTCTCAAAGAATGTTTGAAAGGCGTGGAAGGACACATTATATTTGAATATACCATTCCGCGTATTGGAAGCAGAGTCGACGTTGTGCTTATAATTCAAGGTGTAGCCTATATTCTCGAATTTAAGTGTGGTGATTATGAATACAGTGGTTTTGCTATAGATCAAGCTCTTGATTATGCTCTGGATTTGAAAAACTTTCATAAAGATAGTCATCATATCAAGATTGTTCCAATACTTATCGCAACCAATGCAAAGGATTATAAGGATGTTATTGAAACCTATGAGGATAACATTGTTAAGCCTTTATTATATAATAGGGAAACCTTTACAAGTAAATTTAGAAAGCTAATTTATTGTTTTAATGAAGAAATAATTGATCCTCAAGATTGGATATATTCTGCTTATCAACCAACACCGACAATAATAGAAGCCGCTCAAGCATTGTATTCTGGCCATAACGTAAATGAAATATCAAGAAACGATGCTGGCGCTCAAAATCTTGCGATAACAGCTGCGGCAATAGACAATATTATAGAAAACAGCAAAAGCAATAAACGAAAATCTATATGCTTTATAACTGGAGTTCCTGGAGCTGGTAAGACTCTTGCTGGACTCAATATTGCTTGCAATAGGCATAAGTTTGAAGAAGAGGAACATGCAGTTTTCTTATCTGGTAATGGCCCACTTGTTGATGTTTTACAAGAAGCATTGGCAAGAGATGATGTATCAAAGACGGGAAAAAAGAAGACAGATGCTCTGCGTAAAGCTAAATCTTTTATACAGATAATCCATCACTTTAGAGATGATGCACTTAGAACAGAAAAAGCTCCTTTAGAAAAGGTCGTTATTTTTGATGAAGCTCAAAGAGCATGGGACCTTCATCAAACATCCAAGTTTATGCAAACCAAGAAAGGCGTGCCAGATTTTCAGATGAGTGAGCCAGAGTTTCTTATTAGTATTATGGATAGGCACGAGGACTGGGCAACAATTATTTGCCTTATTGGTGGTGGGCAAGAAATAAATGTAGGAGAAGCTGGACTTCTTGACTGGTTTGAAACATTAAAGAACAAGTATTACAACTGGGATGTATATTTATCCAATAACATAACTGATACAGAATATGTAAGAGATTCTAGTCTTGATAAAATGATAAGTGGCCTAAATTATCAATTTGTAGATGGTCTACACCTTTCGGTTTCCTTACGTTCTTTTAGAAGTGAAAAGGTTGCGGAGTTTGTTAAGGTAGTATTAGATATTGAACCTGAAAAGGCAAGAGAACTATATAAAGAATTATCAAAAACATATCCTATAAAACTAATTAGAGACTTAAACGAAGCAAAAGAAATGATTAAGCAAAAGGCTAGAGGCTCAGAACGGTATGGTCTCACAGCCAGCAGCGGTGGACGAAGGTTGCGAGCTGAAGGTGTTTGGGTGCAAAGTAAAATAGATGCGGTGAACTGGTTTCTTAATGGTAAAGATGATGTGCGCTCTTCATACTATCTTGAAGATACAGCAACGGAATTTGACATACAGGGCCTTGAGTTGGATTTTACCATAGTTGCGTGGGATGCGAACTTAAGATTTGAGAATGGAGAATGGGGATACTATAATTTCAATGGTACAAAATGGCAAAATATTAACAATGAATTAAACAAAATTTATCTCAAAAATGCTTATAGAGTGTTAATGACACGAGCAAGACAAGGGTTAATTTTATACGTACCTGAAGGTGATGATAGAGACTGTACAAGAAAAAAAGAGTTCTACAACAATACATATAATTATTTGGCTTACTGTATGGGTTTGATGGATTCTTTACCTATAACAAAGAGGAAATCAACAACTATGACTGAGCATATAAAAACCAAGTCTGGGAAATGGGCTTAACTGTCTTATATGATTTACTTAATTACAGGCGGAAATAGACAGCGCGGCGATTGCGGGTACGGACGGCAAGACTGTAAAAAAAGCAAGCCCATGAGCGTCGTCGATATGAACAAAGCGGGCAAGGTGAATTTGTGAGCGATTACAACGATGGATTGACTGAGGCGTTAGGCGGCACTTCGGGAATGGATGTCCTTAAATAGATAAGGCGAGTGCATGTTATGCCCATAATTACTTTCGGCTCTAAGCGATGTTGAGCGAAAAATTGAATCTTTCAATCTTGGAGCGAATGCCTCATATTTCGCTGATATAGCTACATGGTTAAACTAATAGAGTTGGTAACTCTAGGTAAAAAGTAATGGTAATGCACATTGCGGGAAAAAAGATATGAAAAAGAGCATGACCGCTACGGCGAAGGCAAGAGAATATTTAACAAAAGCTGACCCAATAATGGGCGTGGTCATAGAGAGAAACATGGTACAGCGGCTTGGCGTGGGCGATAAATAACAGAACCTCTACGCAAGCGGAGTGAAGTTTCCAATAAAAGACCGTTGAAAATAGCGAAAAACTTGGAAACTATTACGAAACATAGCCAGTCTTTATCTCTGGCGTAGCTTGGATAACAAATAAAAAGAATAAAATACCAGGAGGCTTTTATGCATTTAGGTGACAAAGAATACATAGTTGTGAGGCTAGCATTAGAACTACAAAAAGACCAACTTAAAGAAGAAATAGCAGAGAAAGGCGCAAGCGTATCCACCACCGACGCTTCAAAATTAATTTCGCAAATAGAGAGTAAATTTAAAGACGGCAAGTTAAATTTGACGCTTGAGGAAACACAGACTCTATTTGCATATCTATTTATGTTTCGTGCATTGAATCGGCAGATGATTGATAGCGGCGACGGGGATAGGGATGCGAGAGATTACGACAAAGCGGCTATGAACGTAATAAACGGGCTTGAGCAACAGTTTAAGGAGGCGGGCATTAAGATTTCCGACTTTATGACAATACATAAAGACCAAAAGTCGTTTAATGAAGCCATGGATAGAATAAACAGTGGCACAGGGCGGAATGCACCCTGCCCATGCGGAAGTGGCAAAAAGTATAAGCATTGTTGCAGCAAATAACAAAGGGGTACAGCATGAGCAATAAATATTATTGGGATAAAGATAGCAACGCACTACAACTTGAGGAGCAACTTAATTCCATTGCGGGAATAAAAGAAATTTTTATTGTTTCCGCCTTTTTATCAAATCACGGTGTGGAGATGCTAAAACGCCTTGCGAGGCGCAATGCGGTGCCAAAAGAAAAAGTGGTAATATGCTTGTCTGCTGAGTTTTCAGACGAAAAGCCCGCCGAACTTTTGCAAACGCTTAGTCAAGTTGCCACAATAAGGATTTCAAGGGGTGACAGATTATTTCACCCAAAACTGTATTATATTAAAGGACAAAGCGAATCCATATTAATATTTGGCTCGTCAAATTTTACGTTGGGCGGGTTTGAAAAGAATATCGAATTTGACAACATTTGCACACCAACGGCAGAGGACATAGAGCAATTGGAAAAGTTTAAAGCGTATTGCTTTTCGCAAACCGACATTTTAACCACTGAAAGAATAGAATTCTATAAAGAGCAAGAAACTGCGCTTGCGGAGCTGAAAAAGGCGAAAGAGGAAATAAACCGAAAACTAAAAAGGTTTGTAAAGAGACAAGACCCATTTGACGAACAAACATACGATTTGACAGGCTATTATTTTCAATTCGCCGATTATGAAACATTCTTTGACCGAAATCAAAGTTTGAGCAGCATTGGCGCAATTGGAGCACAACGAAAAGCAGTTCAAACAAAATTATTGGATATTCACAGAACCGTTGAAAGGAAAATCGCTCCACTGAATTTGTATCCACATTGGGAAAAGTCTAACACAACATCCTTAACTTTTCCTACCGTTTTTAACCACAATAAAGTTGGGTGGTTAGGTGTACGCTACTGGAAACGCGAGCAATTAGATTTTGCTCGCCTTGACAAAAAAGACCCGTTCACGAGCATAACAAAACACACTTGCCTGCAGTATTGCATATCAAGTTCGTTGTTTGAAGTAAACCTGTTTTTCGCAGTTCCGAATGGCTCATGGGATAGAGCAAGCCTTCATGAGTACGCAAAAATGGCGGAACTTGCACCTAGAATAAATGAACAAGCGGAAAAGTTAAGAGGCAACGATTTAACTTGGATTATTCAAGATTGCGAGAGCTATAATTTAGATATGCAATCGAGCTTAGCCGAATATTTGCGCAAAAACGATAAAGACGGTCGCTTTTCATATTTAAGTTTAAGTTTCAAGCCCGATGATGAAAAAATCAAAACTTTTGACGGAATATGCGATGAAATAGTTAAGGGTATTAAGCTACTAAAACCACTTTTCGACATAATAGTGTGGCAGCCTAAAAAAACATAAGAGATTATAATGCCAAAATGCGAAGATAACTGGGAATAATGAAAACACACCGCCGCAGGAGCCGCCCTGCGAAGCGGTTTTGAATGCTTGGATATTTTTACTACACTTTGGCAGGAAAAAGAATACTACAGGCAGAAATGCAACGGCGAGTTTCTTTGTGAAGCGTTGAGAACGCTGGAAAGGGGGTGTTCGGGAAGGCACGCTTTCAGCGGCAAAATTGAGTGCGGTTATTGCGGAGCGGGTTTTAGGCGTCATGTATAAAGGGGCATCGGGGTTTGGACTTGCAAACAGACTTTCGGATGAGCAGAGCGAGGCAACCTTGAGCGCAGCGTATCAAGAGATTGTTTCGGACTTCTTGCGGACAGCGGAAGAGCAAGAGGGTTTTAAAAAAGATATATTCACACAACTGGTTGATAAAATTATTGTCAAAAACAAAAACCAAATAATTTTTTGCTTAAAGGACGGCACGGAAATTGACGATACCGTGGAAACGGGGAAATGAACCCTTATATGTAGAATAGGGCGGGGGCAGAAAAAGCCTCATCGCCTTTTTTCATTTTACAACAATAGACTTAACTTTTAGCGAAGATATAAACAAAATGTGTATTATTATGATACACAATATGCGATTGAATCCCTCCCCGTTTGAAGCTATACGGTCGGGCAAAAAGACAATAGAAATACGCTTGAATGATGAAAAGCGCAAGCAAGTGAAAGTGGGGATATAATAGTTTTTACAAGGACGGACGGTGCGGAGCGAATAACAGTCGAGGTTTTGGCTCGACACGAGTTTGCAACATTCCGTGATTTATATGGTGAGTTTTCGTCCGAGGTCTGCGGCTAGGAATATGACTGCATAGAGACCCGTCTTGCGGACATATATGAAGTCAAACAAAACCGACAAGGAGCGATTTCAAGTCAATCGTTTGATTTTGCGACAAAATGGATTAAAGACCTTTTGATTTCGTGACCAATTCAAGTTTGGAAGGAAAAACTATGTTGATAAATTATTGTCTATTTCGATATTGATTGGGAGTAATGCCACATTCTTTTTTGAAACAAGAAATAAAATGAGTTTGGGAACAAAAACCAAGATAATAGGATATCATTTCCTGTGAGTTATCTCCGCACAGCAATGCTTTGGCTTCTTCGATTTTTTTCGATACAATATATCCGCTTATATTTTTTCCAACTTGTTTTTTAAAAGTTTTTGATAAATGCGAAGTACTATATCCGGAAACGGCCGCTAAATCTTCCAATAAAATGCGTTCGTGAAGATGTTTGTTTATGTAATTTATGCAGCGCAATATTTCCTTTGAATAACCGTTATGCTGATTTTCGTGAACTAAGGTCGTAACTTCGATTACTATATTTTCCAGATAAGCGGTTATTTCGTCGGCGGAAGCCATTTTATCAACCGACATGATATATGAATCCGAAAGATTGTATGCCGTCATTTCTTCCAGTCCGCCTTGAATCGCATACCTTGTAAGCATCGTTATGCAGCATACAGCCCAATATTGCATCTGCCTTAAATTGTCGTTGGACAAATGTCCGATGACAATGCCTTTTTTCAAGAAATCATGCATACACTGTTTTACCATATTCACATTTCCGCTTTGCACGTTAGAATAAAATGCTATCTCTTCAAGGTAAGAAGTATGCGATACACCCGTTTCACGCTGATTGAAAATGGGATTCTTCGAATTGGGAAGTATTTTGATGTTGATTAATTTTTTGTTTTCCATAAACCTTTTAATTATTATACAATAAGCGAAGCATAAAACTCAACAAAAATATGATATTAAAAACAAAAATATGATATAAGACAAAAGCAAAATGGAGTAAGATAATAATGAATTATTATTTTTTATGAGGTTAAAAATGAGCGCAAAATATGAAGATATATTATCTCAAATAATAAAAACAGATAACGGAGGAGAAATATGAGAAGCAGAACAAAAAATAATATCAGCGATGAAATAATAAAAAAATTATTTGATGCGGCGAAAATTAGCGGTGTAACGGATATTAAACCGCTTGGTGCTGGGGAATTCAACGCCGTTTTCGCAGTGACAGCGAACGGAAAGGAATACGCTCTTAAGGTTGCGCCCTCTCCCGAAGCCGAGATTTTGCCTTATGAAAAAGGTATGATGGCTTCTGAGGTTTATTGGTATAAACGCATGCGTGAGGATACTCCCATTAATGTGCCTGAAGTATATTTTTATGACGACAGTAAAAAAATTATATCTTCTGATTATTTTATTATGGATAAAATCGACGGAGAACAGTCCGATAAGATAACGATGTCACATGAAGAAAAACGCACATTGAAAGCAAATATCGCCCAAATGGCAGCAGAGATGCATAAAATCAAAAGCGATAAGTTCGGTTATATTCAACAACAACTGTACGATAATTGGTATCATGCGGTGCGTGCTATGACTATATCTCTGATAGACAGCTGCAAATCCAAGGGCTACCGTTCCAAGCGGGGCGAAAAACTGCTCAATTATATCGACGAATACAAAGAGGTCTTGAAAAAAGCGAAATGCCGCATGGTTAACTACGATATCTGGATGCCAAATATCATCGCAAAGCGCATCGATGGCAAAATAAAATATTGGTGGATTGACCCGGAGCGCTGTTTTTGGGGCGACAGAATGGCGGATTTCATATGTCTTGATATGATGCAACCCGATTTAAAGCAAAAAACTGAAGCGATAGCGGCTTACAACTCTGTTGCGGAAGAACCCGTAGAAGTAAATCGGGAAACCGAAATCCGTTACGGCGTAATGATGGCGTATATGGGACTTTTAATGGAAGCGGAAAAATATTACCGTTATTCTCCCGCTCATTTCGGATGGTGGCGTAACATTTTCGCCGGAGCAATGTTTTTTTATAAGACAGGCTTCGATATCTTAAAATCCGATAAATGATATGGAAAATCAAATCATCGAAAACAACGAATCAGAGCCCAAAACACTGACCGAAAAGGAAAGAAAATCGCTATTGAAGGCAGAAAAAATGGCGAATGAAAAAATACCAAAACTGGTATTGAGTTTCGCCGTGACCACACTCGTTGCACTTATTCTCAATTCAGTTTACAATCTTACCGATACACTGTTCGTAAGCTGGGGCGTTGGTGACCACGCTATGGGGGGAGTGTCCGTCGTTTTTCCGTTCGTGATACTTCAAGGTGCGATTGCGACCGCTCTTGGGGGTGGCGCCGCTTCGCTGGTGTCTCGCAAGCTCGGAGAAGGAAAAAACTGTGAAGCAGGAGAAATTACTCTCAACGCAATGATTGTTTTCTATATTACTGCCGTGATTACGACTGCTATCGGTTTCGCACTGATGAATCTGTTACTCAAACTCATGGGCGTGACGGATGAGCTTTACGGATACGCAAAGGAATATTTCATCATCGTTTTGGCGGGCAATGTGTTTTCAACGGGATTTTCATCGATAATCCGTGC
>Ga0265293_10010941_pt1 | contig 12520 bp, 12 predicted proteins | sample Munlanlewell138R_FD_192505 | JGI IMG/M metagenome (GOLD analysis project Ga0265293, IMG submission 192505) | Leachate microbial communities from a municipal landfill in Southern Ontario, Canada - Leachate well 138R | ecosystem: Engineered > Solid waste > Landfill > Unclassified | place: Canada... | reverse complement strand
CAGACTTCATTTATACGAGCCCAGATAAATTCCCTACCAGAACCTTCGTCAGGGGATCAGCAATCTTTGCAGCAAGTTTTGTTTAATAACATAACTATTCTAGAATCGAAAATATCTGCTAAAACAGATATACTTAATTTACTGCAGAAAGTATTTGACGATGCCAGAACTGCAGGAACTTTCGGTCCTGAGGCGGTTCAGAAGGTAGTTACCCTTACAACGTCATTGACCGCGATAAATACTGAGATACAGAACTCGGTTAATACAGTAGAAGCTTCTGTAAAAGATTATAGTAACTCGGTGAACGCGGCTATGGGTGGCAAGGTGTCTCCCCTGCTAAAATCTTTGGATACTAGTCGGTACGTTGACAAGTACAAGGACGAGTACACGGACAAGTACAAGGACAAGGCAAAGGATTGGGCAAAATCTATATTGTGAGGTTTATATGTACACAAAAAATGCATTAATATATAAAGTAGTAGGATACAACAGATACCCAACAAAGCTTGAATTATTACGAGATGAGATCGTGAGTATGTCGAATATGTTTGATTCTCTGGAAGGTATGACCGGGGTTGAGAAGTTGATCAATACCTTTTTGCACTATGCCAAAGATTCAGTATATCAGGGATTGCTTCCTGACTTTGTGTTTTCAGAATATGTTAAATCCTACCCCGTAGAGGAAAGAATACCTATATCCAATTTTGACCTGGATTACATTTCCAAGTATAATATTTATTATGAGGCGATATCGCTTAGGTTACCCGGGGAGACTAACGAACTTCTGCTAGAGTTATATCAAGGGTGTTCCAGTTATTTCGATTTGTTTATGTTCACAATGTTTGTACTAATTTTAGGATCAATGAGGGTATAAAATGCTTGATTATAATCCACGTATTGCTGAGACAGAGATACTTATTTACATAGAAGGGATTTTGGTCCCTGCTCTATCTTTTCACGGCGCGTATAATCGCCAGAGACAGGGTGGCTTCTATAATATGCAGTTTACTATACCTATAAGTGAAGAAATAAAAGTACTACAAATGTATAATCGTATACGTGTCAGTGTGTTTCGTAAAATGACCGATTGCAGAGTCGTTTTTTTAGCTGACGGTATGCTGACTCCAAATATAGTATTCGATTATAACAGGGGAGTGGTAATCCTTTCAGCCAATTCATTGTTTGACCGACCACTGAATATCTTGAGTGATATTTCAGCAGGGGATAGTTTATACAAAGAATTGTTTGCTACTGAGCAAGAGGCAAAAAGAGATGCTGTAGAGTTGCGCGCCATTTACTGTATGATCTCAGAAAATACTCGCAAATTATCCGAAGTAGTCCCTGACAAGCACTATGAGGAAAACATATTACCACGTTTGCGAGCCTCGGGATTAGCTAGATTACTGGAGGAATCCACCGGTAAGAATATAAATTCATTAGTTGCGTTGTCAGAGGTTTTCGGCCCCCCAAGTTCTATTGGGATTTCCGGGATGAGTCCACGAAGTTATACCCGAGTCTTAGGAAATTTCCTACTACTAATGCTTATTATGGACCCTAATTCGTTGTTGTATAATGGAGTGGAGCTTTTATATTTTAATTTGTTTACCAGAATACTGGACTCTCAATTAATTGACGAAGTTACTTCAAGGGTGAAAGATCTGGGAAAAGTGACTGAGCATATGTTACCTATATCCAGAAGGTCATCTTACGGGGCTGTTTCAGCTTTTCAGACTCAGAATATGATCCAGCATCATGTCACTCAGGGAGGGCTATCCTGGGGTATGTTTGAATCCATATTACTTTATCTGGGTGGGGATTTAGGATTTCATGTATACCCAGCTATAAAAACTAAAAAAATACCGGTGGGCTCACCTAATCCGCCAGATTATAGGGATACCAGTGGTACGGCTATGTACTCTATGCCAGATAATGCGATGTTAATTGTACCTGGAAATACTGCCGAGGATTATCAAGGGCTTAGTGTTACCAAATTAACACAGTATGTTTACAGGTTCGATGACCATTTCATAAGGAGAGCCATCGCCCCGTCTAATATATTTTATCCTGAAGAAGTACAAATAGGATTAGCTTCAGGTACTCGCAGAAGGCTACCAACTAGATATAGAGTAAGTGCGGCAACCTTGACCAGTAACATTTTGAATCCGAATGAAAATATGGATTTAGTGGGTAGAATCCAGACCACCTGGGATATTTTGGTAAGTCGGGAGGGAGACATAACCAATATAGATTTGAAAGCCAGAGCTTTAGAATTGAAAGAAAGTAATTCTGAAAGTTATACTGAGTACGAATTAAAAAATGGCCCAATTATAGAGGAAGTAGTAATCCCAGACACAGTTATAACGTGGGTAACCAATGCCAATTTGGATGACCTAAAGGAAGACCAACTAGAGCTACCAGAACTCCCTGGGATTAAACTCAAAATATCTATTTCCGATTTTATTGGCGAGGTAATGCCTACAGCTGAGGAAAATTTGAAAAAGAAACTCAGCATAGCCCTACTTTTTATTTTAGGAGAGGTATTACAGAGTTACCTACACTCTTTAACTACAACAGCTAAGCAGTTGATGGTTAGATGCCGTACTCCCGAAAAGTACCCTATATACTCTGCTCCTGTACTTTTAATATATAATATAGAAGAGGATCCCTCAACTCAGAGATATGTAATAGAAGGTTCTGTGGGCAATATAGAGGAACACAGCATAATTTATGCCAAGGATAATGCAAGTTCAGCAGAAGAGTTTGAAGTGTCAACTATAGACCTGAAAACTTATTTGAAGTTTACATTATTAATGCAGGAAATATCTTCAATAATGTGGGGTAACGGGGTAGGCAAGATTATTAAGGATATGTACAATAGCACAGTTTTTGGGAAACTGGATTATTGTGATTATTTTAATATTACAGATATAAAATATATTGACGAGCTATTTGAGCTGGATGGTGACCGGGTTGTGCTAAAGAAAGGTACCCATGGTAGTAATATGCAATTTATAAAGTATGGTAGGGACACCGCAGATACACAGAGATCCTTCGTATCCTTGCCTCAGTATACCTCGTTGTTATTCCCACTACGTAAAGACCCTGCCTTTATGAGTCAAGGAAGCCCAAGGTATAGGGAAGCCACCACGGAGATAATTACCGATACAATAATCAGCGATTTTGCAGATGCAGATAAGTTATCTGCTAAGATGAACTTTAACATATTACAACCGGTAATAGACGACCCAGCATTGACACCGGAGTACTTTTTAGAAAAGCTACGTGAATATCAGGAGAAAATGAGGTATAATAGTGTTAATGACCAGAAACATTTTTACAAGGGGTAATTTATGAGAAAGACAGGTTGTGAGGAAGTCAACAAGATTATAAAATTACTATGTGAAACTCACGGCTTGAAATTACCCATTACTGAAGAAGAAAAATCTCAACTTCTGGCTATGTTTGGTGTTAAGGAGGGTTGCGATAATGAGTAAGGAACTTCAAGAAAAAGTAGCGGAGTACAGTCGCACTAAGTCTCCCACAATAGCTAAAGAGATTATGGTTATGGTGGAGCCAAAAATAGAGGCTCAGGTTAAAAAATGGTCCGGTTCCATACCTGAATATATCATTAGGGCAGAAGCCCACAAGGCTACTAAACGTGCTTTAGATACATATAACCCTAATTATGGGACTTCATTTACTACGCATCTGTACAACCATTTACAAACTATTAGTCGAGTAGTTTATGAAAATCAAAATATAATACGATTACCTGAACATATGGTCCAGGATATAACTACATACAAAAATGCTACCGCTGAATTTTATTCTGAGCATGGGTACGACCCGTCAATTAAAGAACTACAGGATTCCCTAAAGTGGCCGACCACTAAGATTAAAAAAATGCAGCAATCTATACAAGGAGCGACTCCACAGTCGGCGGGTACTTATTTACAGGACGAGATGGAGTTGGAAGTGCTGGCAAAAGAAACTCTGGTAGAAATAATGAATGAATTAGATTTTGAAGAGCAACGAATTTTTTCAGAGTTGACTGGATTTAATTCCCGAGGGGACAAAGTATTTAAGCCAAAAAGTGATACTGAGGTGTGCAAAACCCTCCATATTACACGAAGTCAGCTAGCATACAGAAAAAAACAGATGGAGACAAAAATTAAAAAAGTACTCCGGGCTGTGAGAGGTTATTGATGTTAGCAGTAGAATTAATTAAAGATTTAATTACTGTAGCAGATGGGTGTATAGACCTCCATAATTCCTTGGGAGTCTTAGGTGTCTCAGGTAAATATGAGGAGTATGAGGAGTTACTGACTGAGATTGAGAGTGTTCTGGACAGGATAACTAGCATGTATGGGATGACCAATCATGAACAAACAGATGAAGGGTTGGATAACCTGGATAAATTAGGTATTATAAAAGAATATGAGTTTTTCCTTAAAGAATTTAAGCAATCACTAACGGAAGACTTACCTGAGCTTGAGGAAGAACAAGCTGATACAGATTCCGAGGAGGAAATTCCGCGCTTACATACGGAAGATATAAATAACTTAAAAGTGCAGGCCGTGTTAGAATTTGGCATAAAGTAATTGGGGGTATATGTGCAGAAATCAGATTTATCAGTCTTTGATCCAAAGAATTTAAGGTTAACTGGGGAATCCGATTTATATATAGGGCCTGTTCACCAAGATACTTCTGGTATGCAGATGTCGTTCGAGTTTGACAAAGACATATACCACTGCCAAGGATTATTATTCTTGTCAACCGCATTTGTCAGATATTTATTGAAAGAGAAAGGTTCTGACATATTTGCCCGGGAGGAAGGTACCCGGTTTACTACAATATTGACATGCAATATAACGCAGCAGCAGAAAATACGAGAGCTAGTAACTACTGCCATTAAAGATGCTGAGCAGTATGTTCGTCGTGTAACCTCAGAAGAACGAACCGAGTTAACCGAGATCTTGCAGCGTGTCAAAATAGAAGTACTTGAGCGAAGAGGCGACGAGATGCTTATAATATTAAAGATATTTAGCCAGGCTGGGCCAGCTGGATTAATAAAAATACCGCTTGCGTGGAGGGATTAACGTATGAAATTCAGAGTAGATTCCGATAAATTAAACAGAGCAGCAAAGTTTCTAAGGACTTATATCCACGACAAGTTTCCTAACTTGAATGTGTCCATCCTGTCAGCTTTGTATGACTTAGTACTAAAGCCAAGTGCTAAGATATATGTGTACATGGAAGAAACTATGGACACAGTACGAAATAGTTTATTCCGCTCTAAATTTAAAGATATAGCAGACGAAGAGACCCGCAAAGCAGCCTACGATAATTTTGCATCTAACTATTTTATTACCCGCAACAAAGGAAAGAAAGCTGTAGCAGAATTAGTGGTAACAGTGGGTACTTTAAAAACTTACACTATACCAGGGAATACCCGCTTTAATACTGGTGGGCTTAATTTCTTTCCTTATGGAGGGGCTACTCAAGTTATTCGTCACAGTAGTATAGCAGAAGTATCTGATGGGGCAGGTGGGAAGGCATATGAATTCGCTATGTTAGTAGAAGCAGAGTCTGAAGGAGCACACTACAATGTAGATGCTAATACTGAATGGGATACTAACCTGGTGGAAAGCGCTATTGTGAGGATTGTAAATCCGTCCCCTATCGACAGCGGGGTAGATGAAGAAAGTAACCAGGCTCTTGACGAGAGAATCGAAAATTCCATGACTATAAGAAATATGGTGAACGATAGATCCATAGGTTTCCAGTTAAGAGGACAATTTCCACAGATAATTAAATATGTAGCAGTAGGACATCTAGAAAGAGAATTATTCCGTGAAGTGATATTGGTGAATGTTGTCGATGATCTGGATCCTGTATACGTCAGGATTGGGGGTAAAGTAGATCTTTATGTTTATACAGGTATCCGCCAGAACTTTAAGGTGGAGCAAAATAACAGAATAAAAATATGGAAAGTGGATGATGAGTATAAAGTCAGGTTGATGTTGCCAGACACCATAATATTTTTTGAATTAAGGGATATACAGATAGACAACAAAAGTATGCTGGAAGCATTAGGCAGAGAAGATATAGGTTATATCGGAAGAGAACAGGTTCAGTCGGACGAATCTCTATACCGTATGACCCTCAAAGAAAAACCGTATATTGAGCTTACTCCAGAAAATCTAGTGGAGTATTTCGAGTTGTTTGCAGACACCACAGAGCTGGAAATAGCTTATGATAATTTCCTGGCTGAGGAACACCCGGATTTTGTGGTAGGAGATGATATGGTATATCCTGAAATGATACTGCCTGATGCGGTGGACTTCTTTGTAGACTATGCACCCTCAGTAGACGAGATAACATCATTTGTTAATTCTTTCGACCAAGGACACAGAGTAATTTTGGCTGACTACTTAGTTAGAGGAATGATACCTTGTTATTTGTCATTCCACACTGTGGTGTACGCGCAGCCTAATGCCCTTATCTCAGTTACAGAAATAGAAAATTTTATAAGAGAGTATATAACTACCAGTATGGACCCAGTATTTAATATGGGTAGTTTGATTGATCAGTTAAAATCTAATTTTCCAATCGATAGAGTTAAGCTACCGGTAGCGATAGACTACAGAATGTATAGCATCAGAAACACTCTACACCAGGATGTAGTTATAGACGAAGTAAATCAACAGATTATAGACCTGGATGCTGCTTTTCAGAGTGAGGATAATCCAGAAATTGGCTCTTGGGTGTCTAGAAGATTAGTAAAGTTAATTCCAGACAAAATTACTGTGGGGGTTGAATAAATGCCTACGCAATTAAACGGTAACCATAGCAAAAGAGTTTTATTAGAAGGTATAGGTTCTTTCTGGTTAAAATTTTTTAAGGATATACACAGGTTAGCAGCGTATGATTCAGCGTTATTGACCCGGTACGGTATGTTATACAAGAATTTGTTGTCGGTACTTATGATGCGTTCCCTGGGAACCTGCCCACTACATGAATTAGAAGAGTGGCTGCCCGTTGAAATTACATCAGTAGGGCGCCCTACCCCAATGACCCTAAATACAGGAGTAAAAGCAGAAGGGATAGAAGTATTAACTGTACCAGACAAAATTAAATTTACACTATGCCCCGGACCATTAAGAATAAAATGGGAAGCTTTAGGTGATTATCATCTTGTATTAGGCAAAACTGGGGAAGAGTTCAAAGTGGTTAGAGAGCCCCACACCACTATAGCCAGAGTAACTTCTTTTGTAAATGAACCTGTTAAGAAAGGTGACGCAGGATACCTTACATTCGATACAGATATAACAGATTTTCTGATGAATGATGAAATAGTACCTGGCTTTGTGTCTTGGGAAGGCCCTCAACCAGAATCTTTGCTGAACGAGGTAGTGTTTAAGACCTTCGACCAGGCAGGTTCCTTGGAACGTCCTGACATAATAGAAACATGGTACCCGTTTAACATAAATTCTAATATAGTAGATATACCCACAATCACAAATAAATTAATTTTTCCAGAAAAAATCCTGGAGAAAGATGTGGACTACAAAATATATAGACATCTAAATGAAAGAAAAGAGTTTGTGCAGCAATATATCCTGTTTAAAGAAGATCTTACCCAAGACAACTTCTTTGCGTCAGCTATTGAAGGTAGTGTATACAAATTAGGAGTATGGGCTTCTGAGATCCGCAGAGACTCAAAATATTTACAGGAGTTATACGGTTCCATATTAAAAAGGATAAGACCCACCAGCGAAGCTTATAGAGAGTTTTTACAAGGGGTTACATTTATGTATTTGAATGGCCCTGAAATAAAAGCAATGATTTCTGGCTCAAACATTATTCTGGGGTTACCTGTGTGTAAATCAGATAATGAGCTTGTTATGAGTGTTACTGAGGAATTTGGGGAGAAGGTCGTATACACAGATAAGAATAGGTACGCCTTTAAAGAAGATGCTACCATTATAGTTAAAGAGGGCGACTATCTGAATTCTTTTGACACTTTAGGTACAGCGGTCCAACTTCATGACTGGTTAACCAGCCCTGGATGGTGGGAAGGCTTAACTATAAAACAGGACCAGGTACCAAGTCTTCCACTGGAAGAGCGGTTAATGACTGAGGGTTCCCCTGCTTATGAGTTATTCGATTACATATTGAAATACCACACCTTTTTTGTGGAAGCTGAGTATGGCGCAGTATTGTTACCTGAGAACTTTTCCGAATTAGTAAGTACGTTCCTTGAGATTAAACCCAAGTGGACAAACTTATACATGCGAATTACAATGACCATCCGAGATATTATGGATATCCTGGATAACCTTAGGGCGTCTATTGATATGACTATAGATGAAGATATGTTCCAGTGCCATGTATTTGGTCCACTTCAAGATGACTCTCCTATTGACCCCGAATTTTATTTTAAATACGGCGGGGAATGGAAGGGGTTGAAATATTTAGTAAGCTATGGGACTTATGGGGACCCCCTCGCTAACCATAAATATGGAGTAGAAGCTCTTAACTGGAGTGAGCTGGTACAGTATGGAACTCCAGGGGTTACCTATAATGGTATTCATCACTATGGCCAGATACCAGACGTAGATTTGCGTCCTAAATTAACTTATTATGGTGATCCACGAGCAAAATATCAGGCCAAGCATATATTCAGGTTTGACGGGGAAATATCTTTTGTGGGAACTTATGATTTTGCACACGAGAATGTTTATTTGGAACCTGTAGATAGGCTGGTATCAAATATAAAATTTGATGGGTCAATTATGCTTGGGTACCAAGGTTCTGATAATTTTGATGCAATTCTGGAGACTCAGTTCCAGGATAACCTTGCTCCTGAGTATTTGCAGTTCAATGGTCAGTATGTGTATAATGGGGAGATACGATATAACAATGATGCAGGAAGTGCGGAGTTCTTTGAAGTAGTTCTAGAAGAGCTGTAGGATCAATTAATATTGAGGTGGTGCTATGGAAAAACTTATAAAGTTGGGTGGCGGTTGGAGCTTAAATCCTATAGAAACTGAAGGCCTCACAGCTGATGAAATACAAGATTTGCTTTCACTGGAAGAGGATCCATTTATTTTAAGGGAAATTACTATAGATGACTGGGTTAATTCTTTTTCCAGACTAACTTGCAAACATATAGAAGTAAATAATTTTTCAGTTCCTTTATTGGGAACTTATATTACAGCAGTATGCCAACAGCCCGGGCCTGAGGCATTATCGCCTGGGTGTGTTTATTATCCCGAAAATACAGAAGCCTCGTTACCAATATTTTGTGGGCACAAATCAATAATAGAATGTCCTCTGTATATAGCCGATACTGATACAGGAATAGGGTTGTGTAATAGTTTGTCCTTGCCTGTATGCGTGTATTTTAATCAGGAAGATGGTTACAGTATGGGGTTAAGTAATTGTGGACACAAATCTATCATTGATTGTGGACTCCAGGGACTGCAGGAACACTCATATACTCTACCCTGGTGCAAACATTCTGGAATGAGTATAGTAGCTGCATGTTTAGATGACTACAGCAATTGTGTAAATCCACCATATGTGTACCCGGTTACTGAAGCAGGACTTGAAATCCTGGCGTCGAAGTATCCAGGTTTTTTAAAGCTTAAATTTAGCATTTCGGAAGCTTATAGTTTAAATGTTTTTGTAGGAGACGTATTTACTATACTGTTCAAGCTTGGGGATTTCATTAATAAAGACACTCATTTTGAACCAGGAGATTATGAGTTAGAATGGGATACTTTAGACTACTGCCAAAAGTTAAAACGTAAACCTGCGTTTGTGGGTATCTATGGGAGAAATAATAATTCCAGTATTCTGGCTATACAAAGGTTTGTAATAGATAATAGAAAGGTGGTCACTGGTACCGCAGCTTTTATGACAGAAATGACCATAGATCTCAGTTCTGGTATAATATAATTAATGGGGAATTAAAAGAATGTTAAGAGCATATAAATACAGAATATATCCTAATAAAGCACAGCGCAGGAGCATACAAAAAATAATGAAAGGTAATGTTCATTAACTTTTTATAAGTTATGTGAACCAGGGTTGAGTTCTTTAGCTTTATATTCCAATTACTTGAATAAAGATGGCAGTTATGCTAATTTATCTCAGGAAGATAAAAAATTCAGAAGAAATAAAGCAGCGTACGGTGCTGCTTCGACTGGAAGTAATAAAGCATACCTCACTGGGTTGTTGACAGGCCTGGTTAAATAGATGTATCATTATTTAAAAATAAAATAGATAAGGAGAGTTTATGTTAAGAAAAGACAGTGCTGATTATATTAATTTTATAGTGGACCAAATGACTCCAGAAGAACTGAATTATACTAGAGCATGTGTGATACAAACGATAAGAAAGAATTCAGTAAATATGGGAAATTTTGCAACAAAAGGCAAAGATTTTTGGAAGTATCTTGCAACAACAAATGTTAGTACTGCGGGAAAACAGCTTGCGAGTAAGTTAGGTAAGACCACATCTAACTTTAAAACACGCGTAAGCCCTTACGCGGCTAAGCTTGGGGATGAGATCGCAAGAAGAACTATGCTTGGAAGTATGGCTGCAGTTGAAACTAGCGCAGTGGAAACATTAAGAGAATTAGGAATAAGAGGGGTGGCAAAAGTTGGGCTAAAATCAGGACTAGCAGGCCTGAAGGGAGGTATAACAAATTCAGGTGGTGTTATAGCAGGATTAGCAGGAGTCTCCAAACCTCATAAACTTACGCCTAAAGCAATATTGACATTAGGAGCATTAGGAGCAGGTGTTGGCGGTGCTGCTGGATTAGGGGCAGGGAGTGTAGGAGGTTATGCTCTTGGTAGACTTACTGCGCCAAAGCCAGAACCAAAGCCAGAACCAAAGCCAGAACCAAAGCCAGATTCTATTATGGATAGAATTAGGAACCAGTATCAGCAATGGACAAACTAAGATCCATGCTGGGAGCAGCTTAAGCAATAATTTCTTAAGTAATATTTATAAGTAGATAAAGAAATCTATGGGATCCGGTCCCATATATCAATTGCAGGAAATCTATAAAATCTAAAAAGGATACGAAGCTTAAGGATCCACTCAAATAGCTGGATAGAAGCTATTTTGACTGGAAGAGATACACAGGCGTACAGGAGATTGGAGTGCATTGTTACTTAAAAAACAGGGAAATATTGAATCCTGAGATAGTTTAAGTTACGTCAATCCAGAAAAAGGAGGTCCCGTCTTATGATAGAAGTCGTAAAGGTAGGAGAGTCCCGCTTAATGGTCCTAAATGTTACCCAAGATAGAAATTCCTTTGATCTGGGAGTATTCTCAGGTATATTCATTTATTTAAAATCTGCTTCTGGGCAAAAATTTATAATTAAACCCCATGAAAAGTCTAAACTGGATAAAGGTTTAATTTATTGGGATTTAACCCCAGAATTGACTTCTAAACCAGATTCGTACATAGGCCGATTAATTGTAAAGGATAACTCAGGCAATTATTTTGTTCTCAGAAGCAAGTATGTCGGGGATAAATTCATTATTGCTGTTGAAGATTCAGCGTGTTATAATATAGAAGATATAATTGAGTTTGAAGCTCAACAAAATTAAGAGGAGGCATCGATGCCAAGTAATAAACTTTTTACGGAAGCAACTATACTACAAGTGAGCGAGACTGGATTCCAACTTGGTTGGCAGACTTCCGCCCCTATTGGATTCGGTGCAATTCGTGTGTACGATTGTATTTCTCGTAAATTTTTGGAGCCAAGAAAGACTCCATATATTGAATATGTAAATGACCAGTATGTAAAATACAATTCAGGGGATCCTGTAGAACACTATTTTGAGCTTATTAGTTATGGTAAGTACAAGGTATATTTAGTGGGATGCCAGGAAGATGGATCTTTCTCAATACCAGTTAAAGTAGACGTTGAAATGCCAATTCACAAAAGAGCTTTTTTGGTAAACCAGAAGCCCAGCTTAATATTCCGTATATTTACATGGATATTCAAAAAGTGGTTCAGAATATAGTATTTAAGGGGTTAGTATATGAACGTAGTCAGATATAAATTAGGTGGCGAACAGGTAACTATGGACTCCAACAGGAAAATTTCCGTTGGTAAAAAAAAATATGAATCTGTTGCAAGCGTAAAAGAAGACCCTTCCATGGAAGGTGTTGTAGGCTTCCAGATATTGGATAAGAATGGCAATATAGTTCGTGAAGATAAACATAACCTGATACTTAATGCTGCCAGAGGACGACTTGCTAGGATGCTTACCGGAGAAATCTTATCCGGTTTTAAGATCACTAAATTACATGTTGGAGATATGGGAACAGACCCAACCGACCACAGAGTCCCCTTACCTGTTGATAGAAATGCTATCGCATTAATAAGAAAAAGGGCTGAGTATGATGTAGAAAACGCATCTATAAGTGCTACCAATTCTAATATGGCTACTTTTGAGTTTTATATCCCTTTTGAGGATCTAAACGGATTA
>Ga0265293_10010940_pt1 | contig 12522 bp, 14 predicted proteins | sample Munlanlewell138R_FD_192505 | JGI IMG/M metagenome (GOLD analysis project Ga0265293, IMG submission 192505) | Leachate microbial communities from a municipal landfill in Southern Ontario, Canada - Leachate well 138R | ecosystem: Engineered > Solid waste > Landfill > Unclassified | place: Canada... | reverse complement strand
TAAACAAATGTCCCCTTCATATAATTTGTATAGGGTTATTTGTTTACCTGAATCTGATGAAATAAAAGCTTTTAGTGAGCCTTTATTAACCGCTATTAAACCAAGGCAAGTTTCATCACCCTTATGTACTAGATGTCCTTTTTTAAAACATAATATTTTAGAGTTATCTATAAGGAATTTTTTCTCATCTTTAGACAAAGTGTTATAAATTCTAATTGATTTTTTTAATATTTTTTCCATATATTAAGTATATGTAAATTGTCTTAAGATGTCAATTGGTGATAAAGTCACTGACATAAGTATAAGTTTATTATATAATACCATTAGTTAGGAGGAAAAAAAATGTCGGTAAGAGAAATTAAAACTGATGAATTTGATCGAGCACTACAAGCAGATAAAACTGTCTTAGTTGATTTTTATGCAGATTGGTGTGCTCCATGTAAAATGCAGTCAGTAGTTCTTGATGAATTTGCTAAAGAAGCAAATGATATTGAGATTATTAAAGTAAATGTTGATAGTGAAGGTGAGCTTGCTGCTCGTTATAAAGTATCATCAATACCTACTTTAATGGTTGTTAAAAATGGTGAGGTTGTTAAAATTGAACCAGGCTTTAAATCAAAGCCAGATTTAGAACGTTTTGTTAATATTTGAAAATGGAGGAATTATGGAAGAAAATTTAAATGAAAAAGAAATATTTACGATGCCTTTAATAGGAGATACAGCTCCATCATTTAAGGCTAAAACTACTCAAGGAGATATTAGTTTTCCTGAGGATTACAAAGGAAAATGGGTGATCTTATTTTCACATCCTGCAGATTTTACCCCTGTTTGTACAACAGAATTTATGACTTTTGCTACAATGGCAGATCAGTTTAAAGCATTAAATACTGAACTTGTTGGTCTATCAGTTGATTCACTTTATGCTCATATAGCGTGGCTGCGCAAAATCCAGGAGCTAGAGTGGAAGGGAATGAAAAATGTTGAAGTTAAGTTTCCTTTAATTGAAGACATTACGATGGAAGTTGCTAAAAAATATGGAATGATTCAGCCTGGTCAATCAAATACTCAAGCAGTTAGAGCTGTATTTGTAATTGATCCTGAGGCTAAAATTAGAGCAATTATTTACTATCCGCTGTCAACCGGAAGAAACTTCGATGAACTAATTAGATTAATTCAGGCTCTTCAAAAAGCAGATAAAGATGATGTCGCAACACCTGCTGACTGGAGACCTGGTGATGATGTTATCGTTCCAACACCTGGTTCATGTGGAGTAGCTAAGAAGAGAATGGAAGATCAATCTGATGATGTTTATTGTTTAGATTGGTTCATGTGTTTCCAAAAAGACAAATAAAAATCGCTAATGCGATTTTTTTCTTAGCTTAAAATAACATCAAAGATCATCATTATTATAAATCCTAAGATTAAATATAGTGCCATTTTTTCTTTCTTTTTTGATTGCATACTTTCAGGAATTAATTCAACTACAATTACATAGAGCATAGCTCCTGCTGCTATTGATAAAAGTAGGGGAAGAATTAACTCTAGTTTTAAAGCTAGTATTATGCCGATAAGTGCTCCAATTACTTCTATAAATGAAGAAAAAGAACTTATTAAAAATGCTTTTAATTTCTTGTGTCCTTTTTTAAATAGAATAAAAGATAGTGCTCCGCCTTCAGGAAAGTTTTGAAGAGCAATTCCAAAGCTTATAGCAAGAGCACCAGCAATGGTTGATAAACCAGTAGCGGCTGCTCCAAAGGCAATACCAATGGCAATTCCTTCTGGAAAGTTATGGAGTACTATTGAAAAGACAATATTACTTCCGGTATCTTTTTCTTTTTTTAAATTATAGAGTCTATCTCCTAAAAATAATAAGAGTGCTCCAAGTATAATTCCAAGTGAACATATTAATGCAGGGGCAATTCCATTTTTACTTAGTGCTGGCATTATTAAAGAAAAAAATGTTGATGCTAGCATAATACCAGCAGCTATACTTAAAAGAGTATCTATTTTTTCTTTGATATTCTTTTTAAATAGAAAAATAGTTCCTGCACCAAGACCATTTAATAAAAAAGCAAAAGATGCAGCAATTAAAGTTTGAATTGCTGGGTTTAAATTATAAAAAAAATCAATCATAAATCTACCTCAATAATATAGTATGATTATGATTAATTTTAGGTTATTATTTCTTTACTTCCATTATTACTGGTAGTATTATAGGTCTTCTTCCAGTTAAATTATTTATAAATGGATTTAATTCTAAAATAATTTGATTTTTTAAATCTAAATAATTATAATTTTTTCTTAATGAATTATTAACTATTTGAGTTACTTTTTCTTCAAGTTTTTGAATTAAACTAATATTTTCATTAACAAGGACAAAACCTCTAGTAGTAATATTAGGTTTAATTAAAAGTGATTTAGTATATGGATTGATATTTAAAAATACTACTAAAATACCATCCCTACTCATTAGTTTACGGTCATTTATAACAACTGAGCCAATATCACCAATTCTAGAGCCATCAACATAAACATCTCCTGCTGGAACTCTTCCAGCTTGTTTTATTCCATGTTTAGACATCTCTAAGACATCACCATTTTCAAGAACAAATATGTTTTCTTTAGGAATGTCACAGTCAACAGCTAAATTAGCATGTTGTTTAAGCATTCTATATTCACCATGAACTGGGAAAAAATACTCAGGTTTAATAAGTCTTAGCATTAATTTTAATTCTTCTTGATTAGCATGTCCTGATGTATGAATGTCAGATAATTCAGTATTGGTATAAACTTTAACACCTTTTAAATATATTTTATTAATTACTCGGTTAATGCTCGCTTTGTTTCCAGGAATTGGACTTGATGAAAACACTACTATATCATCTGGTACTAATTCAATCTGGCGATGACTTCCATCAGCAATTCTGGAAAGAGCTGCTAGTGGTTCACCTTGAGATCCTGTACAAAGAATACAGATTTCATTTTTCTTTAAATCTTTTGCTTCATTTGCCTCAATAAAGATAGTTTTATCTTCGATTAAATTATTTTTAAGAGCAATCTCTTTAGCATTTTCCATACTTCTTCCGAAAGTGACTATTTTACGATTATGTTTTCGGCAAGTTTCAACTATATGTTTAATTCGATAAATATTTGATGCGAAAGTAGCAACAATTATTCTTGAATTATGTTTAGCAAAAACATCATTTAAAGCCTCGTCAACAATACTCTCACTTTTAGATGATCCTTCAGTTAGAGAATTAGTACTGTCTGATAGAAGTAGTTTAACTCCCTCTGTTCCTAGTTTAGCCATTTTATGAAAATCAGCTACAGGACCAATCGGGGTTAAGTCAAATTTAAAGTCTCCAGTAATAAATATATTGCCATTAGGTGTTCTTACAACAATTCCATGACTATCCGGAATTGAGTGAGTAGTAGTGACAAAGTCAACTGATAGATTTCTAAATTTAAATTCACTCTTTGAATCATAAACTTTTAAATTTTTATATCTAATATTTCGGTCTTTAAGTTTATTTTTAATAAGATCAACTGCTATTTGTGGTGCATAAATAACTGGAACATCAATATGTTGAAGTAAAAATGTAATTCCTCCAATATGATCCTCATGACCATGGGTTATAAATAAAGCTTTAATATTATTAGCTTTCTGCTTTAAATAGGTTATATCTTGAATGACATAATCTATTCCCAGTAGATGATCTTCAGGAAACAATACTCCTGCATCTATAATTATTATTTCATTTCCGTGCTCAATTACATACATGTTTTTGCCGACTTCACCTAAGCCACCAAGTGCAAAAACAGACGTAACTGTATTATTATTTTTCACGATAAAAAATTCCTCCTTCTAAAAAAACAAAATTAATTAAAGTTTTCTTGGTAAGTACTAGTATAGTATATCTCAGCCCTTTTGTCTAGGGAAAAAAGCGGGAAGTTTCCTATGTAATATTTAAATAACTTATGAAGTTATAAAGATATAACTATCAATTTAGTTTCTTACTTGCTGAATATAATAGTAAGGCTACAGCAGGAAGAGAGACTATATATGGTAAAGCATATCTAAAGTATGTATTAACAGGGCTTGCTACACATACAAGTATTAATGATAGGGCAGGTAAAAGTACTACAATATATTTATTTAATTTTTCTTTTATTAAATAAATTAGCATAAATAGATATATCCAAACAACAAAACCAATATTTACATATAAACCAATTACAGGTAATTTTTTAAATGCTTGTCCAAAGCCTACTAATATATTTCTTCCAGTATCTAAATTATTGTAATGATAATTAAACTTTCCTGTTTCATTTATTCTATTGTATTCTTTATAATATATATACCATTTACTTGTATTAGGATAAAAATATCCATAGACATTATTAATAGTGGCCTCTAGATAAACACTGGGGTGCTTTAAAAATTGATAAAACCAAACTTTTAAATACTCATTAAATTCATCATCTGTTGCTAAAGCATTAAATTTATTTTTAACGGCATCAGACTTTTCTGGGTTATATCGCTCAGCAAGAGTATCTAAAACCAACAATTTATCAATAACATCTCTTTCATATGGTGTTAATTCATCGCCATAATATTTTACATATCTTGCTGTTTGTTGAAATGGAATTGAATACATCTCTCTTTTATTACCTGGTGTTATTTGAAAATACGGAAGTGAGTTTACAAACAGCAAATAAATACCAGTAGAAATAACTGTTACTAATATTATTTTAAACCATTCTTTTTTAATGAAAAATATAGAAAAAGGAAGCGATAATAAAATATGATATATACCATTATTTCTACTTAAACAAACAGCAAGAGAAATTAAAGTCAATATAACATAATCTTTTTTACTGATATTTTGATATCTGATAAAATCATATAACTTCACTACAAAGATAAGCATAAATGAACTAAATATTACATCTTTAACAGCACTCATGCTATACAAAGGAAAAATAGGTACTAAAGCATATATAATAACAGTTATAAATATTAAATGACTAGGCACTTTGTTTTTCATTAAATGTTTTATGGAATATAAAAGCGCTCCTAAAAGAATAGATATTTGGATAATAGAATAAATGAATAATCCTAAGTTATCATTCCCAATACTGTGACCTATATTCATAGTACCACCTAATAACAAGGTGTGTAATATAGGGTTATCATTAGTAATTAAAACATCTTCATTAACTAAGTTTATACCATCAATATATCTAGTCGGTATTCCGTAAAATTGTTTTATTTGATTAGTAGGATCTGGTGATAGTATAACTGGGTAAAAACTAATTATATAGGGAAGCCAGCATAATAAAATTATTATCCCGCTATATAAAAGAGGTTTTTTATTAAATTTATCTAATAATTTATTTTTAATATTTTTAAATTTTATATTTTTAATAAAATTATATATTAAGTTTATTAAAATTTTAAAAAAAGAATAAAACCCGATAAATTTAAATATTGATATAATAATAAATATATTATTACCAAAAACAAAATCCCAGCTATTTAACTTATCATAACTATAACCAAAGATCATAAATATAGAAAATAAGAACGCTAGTAACTTAAAACCAAAATAAATATTTTTTTCATTATATTTTTTATAAAATTTAAATATAAAAATTACTAAAGCTAAATATAATAAATTTTTATTACTACTAACATCAATAAGATTATTAATGTTAAGATCGACTATAAAACTAAAAGATATTAAACTAGCTATTATAAAAGAAGTAATGTTTTTCTTATTCATTAATTATTTCTCCTTAGATTTATTTTTTAAAATAGCAACTTCTTGAGCTAGAAAAGTGGTTTTATCATTTAGCTTAGAAACAGTAGCACTCATAAAAAATATTATTATTAGTAATATACCAATAATTATAAGAAATATAAAATTAGAAGTAACTTCTATTCCAAAAAAATTGGCGATTATTCCCATAAAATCATGTTTCAATGTTGCTAAAATCATTATAAAAGAAACTAAAAACCAAATTAAAGAATATTTGGTGGAAATTTTATTATTTCTTAATCTTAAATATACATATACCATAAATAAAGTAATTGTAGTTATTAAAATTATTATTAATCTTAAACTCATTTTATTTTTCCCTCTTACTAATTGCTGTAATAATTATTGAAAAACTAACCTTTATCATATAATAAATAGCTTTTATAGGCGTAATTGAAGAAGTGCCACCAGCTCTTTCATTCATTTCAACAGATATTTCTTTAACTATATATTTATCTTTTAATATAGAAACTAAAGTATCAGGCTCTGGATAATCACTAGGATAGTTATCAGCAAACTTTTTAATAATTTTTTTATTGCAAGCTCTAAAACCTGATGTGGGGTCTGTTATTTTAGCAGAAGTAAAAATCTTTATTAAAAATGAAAGTATATTTTTCCCCATTCTTCTGTATTTAGTAGATTTAAAAGTATCATTATTTTCAATATACCTAGAGCCAATAACTAAGTCACATCCATTATTTAACTCTTTAATTAAACTTTCAATATAACTAGGATTATGTTGTCCATCACCATCAAACTGAATAGCGATATCATAATTTTTATATAGAGCGTATTTATAACCTGTTTGTACAGCACCACCTATACCTAGGTTAAATGGTAAATCAATAAACTTAAGTTTGTTTTTTTTAATTACATCAAGGGTATTATCATTTGATCCGTCATTAATAATTATATAATCTAATTTAACATTAGATATCTTTATGTTTATTAAAGAGTTGACCGTTTTCACTATATTTTCTTCTTCATTAAAAGCTGGAATAATTACTAATGCTTTCAAGTTAAACCTCCATAGATTTCTTAACTGACATAATATTATCATATTAATTTTATTAAGTAAATTCATAACTGCCTGCTTATTTAACATTTATAAATAAAGGAAAATAAAGTTTAATTTACAACAATAAATAATAAAGGATGGGAATATGAAAAAAATTATTATTGTGTTTTTATTATTAATACCAATTAAGGTAAATGGAAAGGTTATTTACAGTGATTATTATTTATATAAAGAAAATGAAAGCGTATTTTATGAAGAAAATGATCTTTTAAAAAGAGAAGAGAAAACTTTATATAATAACTATTTATTAGTAAGAGAGGATATTGGTTATCTTTCTTTAAATAATAATGATTATTTAGTAGATGAAGATGATTATATTGAAAAAGAAGTTTATTTAGATAGTTATGAAGAAGGAGCTACTGGACCTCATACTTCTTTTATAAATACTTATAATAAAGATTTTCAATATATTATTATGAATAATTTTAAAGAAGGAGATATTAAGTTTAATAAAATGTTCTTTTATCTCAGTGGTGAGAGAATTCATTTTACTATCCATAACACTAATTTTTTATTTAGAGATAATGTTGGTAATAATAGTCAAATGATTTTAAATTTTAATAGATTGCTTCCGATGGATGAGTTAGTAATTGATTTTCATTTTACTATTATGCATAGTGATGAAATAACTTTTGATTTTTATCTTACGGATGATTTAAATAGTGATTATACTTTATTTGAAAACAAAGTTATAAGACATGATGAAACAGAAATCTATTCAGTTAACTTTAAAGGATATGAAAAGAAACATTATTTTCTATCTAAAGAAATATTATATAAACATTATCTTATGAATAAAGAAATTACTAATCAGTATACCAAAGAACCATTAAGTAATTATCTTCATGATTTAAATGATAAAAAGATTGTTTATGATTATTACAAAAGAGATAAAATAATTATAAACGAAGAAGTAAACAATTTAAATGATACTATAATAGAATATTCTTCTAGTAATATTGCTAAGATAAATAATTTAAATTTATTTGAAAATGGGATTCAAAATATTGAAATATGTTTAGAAAGTGGTTTTTGTTTTAAAGAAGAAATTAATATCAATATTCAAGAAATAAACAATGAAAAAATAACCGAAATTAATAATAAAGAAACTAAACCTAAGGAAAAACTTGAAAATAATAATAAACCTAAAGAGGTAATAAAGATAACTAATAAAGAAATGAGAAGTATTCCTAGGGAAGAAATAATTACTAAAGAACTGTTAAATATGAGTACAAAAGAAGAGAAGAAAAGTAATAAATTATTGTTTATTCCTTTAATTATACTCATTTTATTAGTAATTATACTGAAATTAAGAAAAGGTTTTGTCGAATCTGTTTAAAAATATGTTCTCTTAACCTATATTAAATTAGAAGGTGTGATAAATGTTAAAAATAAATATGGAATATAGAAAAGGAATATTATTTGTAAGATTAAAAGGTAATCTTAATAAATATACAGTAAGAAGTTTAAATAATTATTTAATACCAGTTATAGATAATAATGGAATAAAGTATTTAGTATATAACTTAAAAGCAGTAACTGATATAGATAATTATGGAAAGGATTCTCTTAAAAAAGGAAAGAATGCTTGCATCAAAAATAAAGGAGATTGTTTTATTTGTAATACAACTCTTAATTTAAATGAATTCAATATTGTTTCTGATGAACTAGCAGTACTTTCTTTAATTAAGGTTTAAAATGGACGAAATTAAGCTTATTGAGCAGTATGAACTTTATATTTATAAAATAGCTAGAAAGTTTTATAATGTTGAAGTATCTGATTTATTTCAGGCTGGTTGTATTGGTTTAATTAAAGCACACCGGAAATATGATGAAAATGGTGGAGCTAACTTTATGACCTATGCCTATAAATATATTTTTGGAGAAATGTATGAACTTACTAATAAAAGTAAAGACATTAAAGTAAACAAAGAATATTTAAAAATATTAAAAGAATTAGAACTTGCTAAAGTAGAACTTACTCAAAAGTTAAATAAAGTACCAACACTCACTGAAATATGTCTTTATGCTGAAATAGATGAGAGCTTAGCAAGTGAAGTAATTTTATTATCAAGTCAAATGATAAGTCTAGATGATGAATACAAAACATTAAATGGAGAACTTCCTATAAAAGAATGTATTGGAAAAGAAGAAAATTATGATGATCAAATATTAGTAAATCAATCTATTGAAACATTAGAACCACTAGAACAATCAGTAATTGACTATCGATACTTTCATGATTTAACTCAAAGTGAAACGGCAGATATTTTAGGAATAAGTCAAGTAAAGGTATCAAGAGTAGAAACTGCGTCTAAGAAAAAAATAAAAGAGTATATTGCATCTTAAAAATGTTCATAATATTAATGGTGATATGGTGAAAAAAGAAGAATATTTAAAACTTGTTGAAAAAGTAACCCCTAAAGAAAACAAAATGGAAAATGCAATAAACTCTTTTGTTATGGGAGGAGTTTTAGGATTCTTAGCAGAGTGCATAAAACTATTTTTAGTAAATGTATTTTCAATACCAGTAAGAGATGCTATAGGATGGACGCTACTTATTTTTATATTTTTAGCAACTCTTTTTACATCTTTAGGTTTTATGGATTCTCTAGTATCTAAATTTAAAAGTGGTTTAATTATACCTATAACAGGTTTTGCTCATTCAATAACAAGTTCAATCCTTGATTATCGAAAAGATGGATTTGTAACTGGTATTGGAAGTAACGTTTTTAAATTAGCTGGGTCAGTACTTTTATATGGAATTCTTTTTGCTTTTATTATGGCAATAGTAAAGGTGATACTATATGTTTGAGTTTAAAAATGTTTATATAAATAATTATTATACTTTAGCAGGACCTTTAGAAAAAGAAAATGGTCTGAAAAACTGTGATTTTTTTATAAAAGATTATTACTATGGAGCTAAAACAATTGAACAAGCTGAAAGTAAAATGCAAAAGACTGTTTTAAACAATTTAATAAACAAAGAAAAACCCGAGGCGATTCTATCAAGCGATTTAACAAATCAACTAACGGCTTCAGCCCTTGGAGCAGTAGATAGTAATATTCCTCATATGGGACTTTACTCAGCGTGCGCTTCTTTTTCATCAATACTTATAACCCTAGGAAGCTTTATAATGTCAAAACACATAAAAAAAGGACTATGTTTAATTAGTTCCCACTGCCTAGCTGCTGAGAAACAATTTAGATTTCCGGTAGAATATGGAGCACCTAAACCAAAAAGAAGTTCTCAAACAGCAACCGCCGCAATTGGAATTGAAGTAAGCAGTAATGAATCAAATATAAAAATAGTTAGAGGTATGCTTGGTAAAGTACTTGATTCAGGAGTAAAAGATGCTCATAATATGGGAGCGATAATGGCACCAAGTGCGGTTGATACTTTAATTAACTTTTTAAAAGAATCAAAAACTGAAGTAACTGATTACGATATTATTCTAACAGGGGACCTTGGTAAAACAGGAAGTAGCATATTTAAAGAAGTTCTAAAAAAAGAACATAACTTAAAAATTAAAAATCATCTAGATGCCGGAGGAAGTATTTATAAAGACTTTGAATACTCTGGAGCAAGTGGTCCTGCAGTACTTCCACTAATCTTACTTACAAGAATTTTAACAAGTAAAAAATATAAAAAAATTCTTTGTCTAGCAACAGGATCACTTCATAGTAGTCTTCTTGTAAATCAAAAAAATACAATTCCAACAGTAACACATGCTATATATTTGGAGGTAAATAAATGACAATAGTATATTCTTTCTTATTTTGTGGGTTTGTCTGTATGATAGCCCAAATAATTATGGACAATAGTAATCTAACCCCTGGACACATAACAAGTATTTACGTAGTACTAGGAACAATACTTGGAGCCTTTAACATTTATGAAAAAATCGCAAATGTAGTCGGAGCAGGGGCAAGTGTTCCAATAATGTCTTTTGGTAATTTACTAGTAAACAGTAGTTATGAAGGCTATTTATATCGAGGTTTTCTCGGTCTTTTTGGAAACATGCTAACAGGTGTAGGAATAGGGTTTGTTTCAGCGGTAGTATTTTCTTTTTTAGTAAGTCTTCCATCAAAAGTGAAAGACTGATTGAATTCAGTCTTTTATTGTGGTAAAATTTAATTAGGATATTAAAGTGAGGCGATATTTAATGAAAATATCTAGGAAATATATGATCTATACTATAATTGGGATATTAATGTTACTAGCTACAATAACGGCAGTATCATATGCATTTATGAGTACTAATCAAACTCAAGAAGAAAGTAATATTATTACAACACTGGATTGTATGGATATATCAATTAAAGGTACAAACGATTCTCTTAATTTAAAAAATGCTTATCCAATTACGGATAGTCAAGGAAAGAGTCAGATTCCCTACATTTTTGATGTAACTAATAATTGTAATAGCTATGTTGAATACTATATAGTTATGTCAGTAATGGATACTAGTACTTTAACAAATGAAGATTATATTAAAGTACAATTAGATGGAAATAAGAACTTAAGACCATCAAGCCTAGAAAAGCTAGAAAAAGAAAATACATTTTCAATAACTGAAAACACACTTAATAATTATGTATTAATAAGTGATACTTTTAATGGAAATGAAACTCATACTTATAATTATAGAATGTGGCTTAATGCTGATAGTAATAATATCTGGACAGATGAAACAGTAAAAAATCAAAACCTAACTGTTAAACTATCTATAGTTGGAGTAACTTTAAATAAACCGGATATGCTAGTAGATACTCTTGATACTGATGAAGATTCATTTTTCTTAAATGGACCAGTAAAAAGAAATGAAATTGAAAAAATAGCATTTGTAAATCATACTAATATACCAGAAGAAGCTATTTCTTCATGGGATGCAACAAACAACCAAAATAACTTAATAAAAGCATGGCGCATTCTAAATGAAGAAACAAATCTTTATACAGTATACATCGGACAAAAAAATGGAGTGATTGCTAATACTTCAACTTCAGGATTATTTAGTAATTTACCTAATATAAAAGAAATAAACTTAAAAGAACTAAACACTAGATATACAGAAGATATGTCATATATGTTTTATGAAACAGCGACTAATAACACTAATAACATAAAACTAATCGGTATAGAAGATTTAAATACATCAAGTGTAAGATATATGACTAATATGTTCTCAAATATAAAAGTAGAAACCCTTGACTTAAGTATGTGGAATACATCTAACTTAAACCAAGCACTAGGAATGTTTGAAGGTCTAGAGGCCAATACAATTAACTTAAGCAACTGGGATACAGATTATATTCAAAACATGAACTCAATGTTTGCCTATTCAAATATAGAAAATATAAGACTAGATAACTGGAATACACCAAATGCATTAAAATCAAATATGTTTTTAGAAACAAATTTACCACAAAACATTTATGTTAAAAATGAAACGATAAAAAACTGGTTATCAAATGACACCAATTTAACTGAAGGAATAAATATAATAGTAATAGATTAATGAGGAGCTATGGAACATAACAAAAAACACACATTACCTTTGATTTTAAGTATGGTTTTAACCATACTTTTAATAACAATAGGTCTTTCATTTGCATACT
>Ga0265293_10010939_pt1 | contig 12522 bp, 8 predicted proteins | sample Munlanlewell138R_FD_192505 | JGI IMG/M metagenome (GOLD analysis project Ga0265293, IMG submission 192505) | Leachate microbial communities from a municipal landfill in Southern Ontario, Canada - Leachate well 138R | ecosystem: Engineered > Solid waste > Landfill > Unclassified | place: Canada... | reverse complement strand
TAGCCGGTTATACTGTGGAGCAAATGGCCGGCAAGATCGGGCCACGAGATATTGTTTTCCCTGAAGACTGGCCTATAGTGGACGAGAACATGCGCCGCCGCCTGTCGGGTGAGACAGATTGCACGTATGCCGAGTTCCGGCTTGTTGCGAGAAACGGTGATATAAAGAACGTCGAGGTATACAGTGCACAGACAACATACAGGGGAAGGTCTGCCATCATAGGCACCCTCATCGATGTCAGTGACCGCAAGGCGTTTCGTGATGCCCTTGAAATGTCGGAGAAAAAATACCGGGGACTATTCGAAAACCTGCCGGACGGGTTTACCCTCGTCGGCATGGACAAGCAATTCATCGATATAAACCCTGCGTTTTGCGCAATGTCGGGATATACCCGGGAGGAGTTGCTGGACCTTAAGTACCCTGACATCACACCACGGAAATGGCACGCCCGACAAGACAAGGTGATAGAAAGCCAGGTGCTGAGCAGGGGATACTCCGACGTATTCGAAAAGGAATACATCAAGAAGGACGGGACGGTGTTTCCCATCGAGGTCAGGACCCATCTCGACCGCGATGAAGAGGGCAATCCCCTGCAGATGTGGGGATTCGTCCGGGATATCTCGCAGCGAAAAGAGGCCGAAAAGGCGCTGAAAAGGGAAGAACTGAAATACAAGATCCTTTTCGAATCATCGAACGACGCTATCCTGCTCATGAAAGACGATTACTGCATCGACTGCAATACAAAGGCCTGGGAAATGTTCGGCCGCACGAGAAAAAATATGATCGGGCAAAAGCCGTTCATGTTCTCTCCCCGGTCGCAAAGCGATGGAAGCGATTCCACCGATGTCGCAGCAGGAAAGATAAAAGCGGCACTGGCCGGTAACTTTCAGTTTTTCGAATGGCGCTACTATCGTTCAGAGGGCACTTTTTTTGATGCGGAAGTGAGCCTTAACGGCATCGATCTCGGGGGCGAGCACCTCATCCAATGCATCATCCGCGACATCACCGTCCGCAAACAGTTCGAGGAAGAGGCGAGAAAAAAATCCAAGGACCTGGAAGATGTCAACGCAGCCCTCAGGGTCCTTTTAAAGCAGAGGGAAAAGGATAGGGAGGAACTCGAAGAACTCGTTCTGCAGAACGTACGGGAGCTTATACTGCCTTATGTGGATAAATTGAAGCGGCACAAGCTGGACCCGCAGCAAAAGTCTTATCTCAATGTACTTGAAGCCAACCTGAGAAATATTATTTCGCCTTTTGCCCGGAAAATGACATCGATCGATGTCTATTTCACCCCCACCGAGCTCAGGGTTGCCCACCTTATACGGGAAGGAAAGACAGCCAAAGAGATCGCCCAGCTGCTCGGCGTATCGGAAAGCGCCATCAATCTTCACAGGCAAAAATTGAGAAATAAACTCGGCCTGAATAATATGAAGGTGAACTTGAGCGCCTATCTTATTTCCTCATTCGACGGCTAGCCGTCAATCCTTTATCCAGCATATATTTACAGCGTTTTCACCCAGTGCCGTATCGCGAAATCAAGTCCGTTGTTTCGGCCCCTGCTCTATCAGTATACTATTAGTTTCTATCATATAGATGCCAGTATATGCTATTAGTCGTCTATAATTTTTCTATTGGAATATCTTGCCTGTTTTTGAAGTATTCTGAAAAGAATACTTTTGCCGAAAGCCAAATTGGGTATGGCACGGCCGTAGGGAACCTTCTAGGACAGGCGGCCATCGGTAAAGGCGAAAAACTTACTAAGAAACAGGGGGTTATTATGCATTACGCATGGATAATTGCATGTACGGGAACCTTGGTTGTTTTGCTTGCCCACGGCTTCGGCAGGATGTCGTATTCCGTTTTACTTCCTGCCATGAGAGACGGCCTTCATTTTAGCTATACTCAGCTTGGTCTCATAGGAACGGGAAATTTTATCGGCTACATGTCGCTTTCGATCGTGGGAGGATTCCTGGCAGCCCGCTTTGGTGTGAGGAGGGTCGTTTTCGTATCCCTTGTCATTCTGGGCGTCAGTATATTTCTCACGGGATTTACCAATTCCTTCATATACGCCTTTGCAACCCGGCTCATCACAGGCCTTGGGAACGGAGGAGCGTTTGTCCCGATCATGGCTCTGCCCGCCGCATGGTTCGCCACCAAGAAAAGAGGGCTCGCCACGGGGATCGTTACGATGGGAGTGGGGATGGGCCTTTCCCTCTCGGGCATCATTCTTCCGTTCTTTCTCACAAAGTACGGGATTCAGGGATGGAGATACGCATGGTTCCTCATGGGTGGGATCGCATCAGTCCTTTCCCTTGCCTGTTATTTTCTGCTCCGTGACCATCCGCGTGAAAAAGGGCTCGCTCTGTACGGCGCACCCATTATGGACGGCGGCGAAGAAGAGTCCAGGAAAGAACCCCAGCCCAACATGTTCACCGCCTTTAAGAACGTCGTCGGAAATTCGGAGCTCTGGAAACTCGGCACCGTCTACATGATGTATGGATTCTCGTACATCATCTACCTTACGTTCATAGTCGCCTATCTCGGCAAGGAAGTCGGCATCGGTGCCGCCCGGGCAGGCCAGATATTCGCGTTCCTCGGTTTCGTCAGCATCTTCTGCGGTGTCTTCTGGGGTGGGATCTCTGATTTCGTCGGACGGCGCTATGGCTCGTTCCTAGCCTACATGACGCTTACGACGGCTTATTTTATCATTGTTTTCTCCAAGGGCAGCGTTGGTTTTTACGTTTCGGCATCACTGTTCGGCATCACTGCATTTGCAGTTCCAGTTATCATGGCCGCGGCGGCCGGCGATGCGGTCGGCGGCAAGCTTGCGCCAGCGGCGCTCGGCTTTATCACGCTCTTCTTTGGCATCGGCCAGGCTTTCGGCCCCGCTGTCGGCGGCTGGATAAAGGATCTCACCGGGTCCTTCACCAATGCATTCCTACTATGCGCCGTCGTCTCTGCTATAGGCACTTTCAGTTCCCTTATGCTCAGGAAAAAATACCAGACAGTACGCACATAAGGAAGGTACGTATGGAGATCGCACTGAAAACAGCCGGCCTGTTGTTAACGGATGTCGACGAGGCCGAAAATACGATTTCGGAATACCCGGAAAAGGCAATAATACGCCTCGGAAGATCTGTCTCCGATACCTTACGGTGGGCGATGTACATGCCTACAGCGCTCGGCTTGCTGGGGTCTTTCCGTGTCGAGGACAAAGGTCCCTATGCCGGCCGTTTCAATATAAGGACCCATGGCATCGATCCGCTCGTTGCCTCCGTATGGGCCCTCGCAGTATCGAAAGGCATCGTGGAGAACGACACGCTGAAGTGCATCTTTCTCCTCAGGGTGGGGCGCGTGATATCGCCGGAACTGGAGAGTGCACTGGCGAGGGCCTACGAATTCTTTATGGACCGTTTATTGATGCAGAATGAACGCAGCCAATACGTGGATGCAGGGTGGATTCATCCATCCACACTTACCCGCCTTGAATATACAAAAATACTAGATGCGATGAAAATCGTCGAACGATTCCAGAAATATATATACGAAGATGGGGCAAAGGAGCCTTCAGGAAGCACGGAACCATTCGACAGGAATACGTGGGAAAAGGTCCCAGTGATGTGACCCGACTCTCTAGAGCATAATATTCAGGGACGGGCGCAACCTGGGATCATCCTCGGAAATTTCCAGGAGGGGCTTTGACAGGCGTGATAGCGTCTCTTCACAGCTATCGCACAGGTTAAAGCCTTTCCTGTCTGTATCGGCTATGTTGCGGGAAAAGAACATGACACATCCCGGGTCGAAGCAATGCCTCATTCCGTATGTATGACCGATCTCGTGCACGGCTTCCGTGAGTATTCGCCTGGTCAACAGATCCCCGTCGGCTTGAAGACTGTAGAACTCCTGTCTCAAACGCGTAACCGAGACAAGGGCCGCCGTTCCGAGTGCGGCCCCGAAGACGAAGGTCAGTTCGGGGATATAAAGGTCGCAATCGGCAAGGCCCAGGATATGTTCCTGGTCTTCGATCTCGAGTTGAGCCAGGTCATTCAGTATCACTTCAGCCGAATATTGGCCGCGGTCGGCATCGTACGCCTCGATCGACGGCCGAAGGCCATCGCCCAACCGTACGTCTGACGGGAACATATCTTCGATACCCCGTTTCAATATTGCGACAATTTCGGGATCTATGGCCCCGACAAGGATTATCCGCAATTTCATGCTGGCCTTCCTATCCTTTCCTGGTTTACCCTGCATCCCCCTGGCGAACGTTTCTATTATGTCACAAAAACGCGATGTATATCAATCACCCATGACGCCGTTCAAGAGTCTGACGTAAACCCGTCTTGATTTCGCCCAAAAACGACTTATATGTATACCTAAATGCTTTCGTTCACCTTCTCGCTCGATCCTGTTCCTCCATTTAGCCTTGGCTTGACAGTCTGGGCCTTGCGACGACGCCTGGACAACAGAACGGACCATTTCGATAAGGGAACGTACAGCCGGGTCCTGTCCGCGGGAGAGACCCCCTTTGAGGTCTCCCTTTCCCAGGAAGGGACGATTGAAAAACCTCGCGTTAGAGTGCGCGTGCAGGGTCCGATCGCGATAGACCGATCACATGTGACGGCGACAATAGTGAAGATGTTCGGGATGCGTCTCGACCTGTCCGGTTTTTATATTCTTGCCGGACAGGACCCGGATCTGTGCAGGCTCGTGGACACGTTCCCGGGACTCAAGCCGCCCCGGTTCCCTACGGCCTTTGAAGCTGCGGTCAACGGCATCGCCTGTCAGCAGTTATCTCTCAACGTGGGGATCCTGATACTGAATCGCCTCTCTCAAGCATGTGCCCCATCCCTGGAAACCGCCCGGGGCCTGCGCCATACTTTTCCCCGGCCGCAGGATTGTCTCAAGCTGAGCGTCTCGGACCTGCGTGGATTGGGCTTCAGCACCAAAAAGGCCCGGTTTCTCCTTGAGCTTGCCGATGCGATCACAACGGGTGAACTCGACCTCGAAGGGTTCGCAGCCTTGAACAGGCAGGAGGCCATCGAGCGTCTCACCCGTCTCAAAGGAGTGGGCCGCTGGACTGCTGAGTACATACTCCTGCGCGGACTCGGGGACCTGTCCGGGTTCCCCGGTGATGATGTAGGAGGAAGAAACAAGCTGCGGACCTGGCTCAAGATCGACAGGCCCCTGTCCTATGAAGACGTCCAGCGGGTCACACAAAAATGGAGGCCATATTCGGGCCTGATATACTTCTATCTCCTCCTGGACGCGCTGGCGAAACAGGAGTATATTCCGGAAGGCAAGCCTTGACAGCGGCTTTTCCTGCGCAGCACGCAAAGACTCACCCCCCGGCGCCCATCAATCTACTCCTTGCGTTACGGATACCGGCATAGGCGATCACTGCGGCAATTGTGAGCGGCAAGACTCCTAGGAAAATGAAGATCAGATCCGCAGGCATCCGGAACCATTCGAGGAAATGGATCAGGGGCTGCTCCTGGAATGCCGCGCTTCGTGCATGCCAGTAGCCGTTGTTCAGGACATCGAGAAACTGGATCACACCTTCGGGAAAGAGGTTCATGAGGACCATGAGGGCGAGGCCAATGTTCAAACCGAAGAATGAGACCTTGATATATTTTTCGATACGTGCCCATTGCACGTCTGTCGATACCTGCCTTAGCGCAAAAACGATGAACGAGACCCCGAGCATACCGAAGACGCCCATAAAGGCCGAGTGCGCATGATTCGGTGTCAGCACCGTGCCTACCTCAAAGTAGCTTACGATAGGGAGGTTGATGAGAAAACCGAATATTCCCGCCCCCACGAAATTCCAGAAACCGACCGACATCAGGAAATAGAAGGTCCAGCGATGCGGTATCAGGATCTCTTTGCCACAGACGTCACACCTCCCCCGGCCCAATTTTATAAAATCCCATGCATCGAGGGTAAGAAGGGTAAGCGGGACGACCTCCCCCGCCGAGAACATCGCGGAAAGTGCGAGGCTGAAGTTCGTTTGCCCGGTCCAGTACCAGTGATGTCCCGTTCCTACGATGCCGGCTCCAAGAAAAAGGATCGCATCGAGGTAGATGATCCTCAGAGCCGTCTGGCGGGTGATCATGTCAAGCCTGTAAAACAGGACGGCGACCATCGTTGTGGCAGACAATTCGAAAAAGCCTTCCACCCACAGGTGTATGATCCAGAAACGCCAGTTGTCGACGACCGTGAAATTGCTCTTGCCGGTAAAGAAAAAGGCAGGCAGGTAAAAAAGAGGGATCGCCGCCGTCGTGACAAGGAATGCCGTGGTGATCTCCTTATTTACGGGGTCTTTCAACGATCCCGCCGCCTCCCTGATGATCAGGATTATCCAGAAAACGAGGCCCACTACGAGGACCACCTGCCATCCCCGGCCCAGGTCAAGGTATTCCCAGCCCTGGTGCCCGAACCAGAACCAGGCCCGGCCGAGCAATTGGCGGATCCCGGCCATTTCGCCCAGGAGGCTGCCGAAAACGACGATCACAAGCGCCCAGAAAAGGAGGTCGACGCCCAGTTTTTGCCTTCCCGGTGTGCCCGATCCTAGGGATGACGCGAGAAAAAGGCCTCCTGCGATCCATGCCGTCGTGACCCACAGGATAGCGAGTTGGATGTGCCATGTCCTGGTCAGGTTGCTCGGGAAGAGGACAGACAGGTCCAGATGGTAAAAGCTCGACGGATCGGCACGGAAATGGGCCGTCGCAGCGCCGACGTTCACCTGCACGAAAAAGAGCAGTGCGGCGACCGCGAAGTATTTTATGGTGGCCAGCTGCGTTTCGCTCGGTACGCCGGGAAGCATCCGGGGATGTATATGTTCTTTTCTGCCCTTCCAGCCAAGATATCCGAACTTTCCAAAAGAAAAAAGGACCGCCGCCGTCCCCGCGAGCAGGGTAATGAGGCTCAGTGCGCTCCACAGGATGGTCTGGGCGGTCGGCCTGTTGCCTGCCATCGGTTCGTAGGGAAAATTGTTCGTATACGAGTAATCCTTTCCGGGCCGGTTGGCGATGGATGCCCAGGCGGTCCATGCGAAAAATGCGGTGAGCTTCTCAATCTCGCTCAAGTCCGATATGGCCTCGTGCGAGAGGCCTCTGTTCACACGTTTTTCCGTAAAGTAATTCTTCCATTTCACTTTCTGGTTCTGATAGGAAAATGCCTCCTCCGGTGTGAACAGGAGCCTTCCCGTCTTTGCATCATAGCGGTTTTCCTTGAGCAGCCGGGCCGTGAGTGCGGTGATGATGGTGCGCTCATCGTCTCGAAGCTCAGATATGCCGCGTCCGTATCTCTGACGGGATATGCCATCGGCGGCATCGACTGAAAGCGTGTGGAGATATTCAGCCGAAAAATCCGGCCCGAGGTAAGCGCCATGGCCCCAAATGCTGCCGTTTTGCATCAGCCCATTTTTGAGAAAAACCTCCTGTCCGGCAAGGATGGTCTCGTTCGTGAAGATAACATGTCCGGAGCTGTCAATTACCTTTTCGGGGATCGGGGGCTCGTTGGTATACGATGTAATAGCGACCCATATCAGGACCACGAAGCAAACGGCCACTATAAGCAGGACCGATCGTTTCCACCATACTGAAAGTTTTTCAGGGGCTTCATCCATGGCTATGACACTCCTTGTTTTGAGGAACTGTGATCAAGGGTAAAAAGCGCATCATTTCGACCTCGACAGCCGAGTATTGTATCCATTAAACCGTCTATATTTCTCCTCCGGCTTCCCCTCGAGGAATATCCTGCTGCCTATGCAGACGTAATCGACGCCGGCATCGTAAAAGGCCCGGAGATTCTCGAGCGAGACACCCCCGTCGGCCCCGATCGTGGTATCCGGAAATCTCTGTCGGGCTGACATCAGTTTTTTCATCACCTCGGGTTTGAACGGGCTGCCGTAACGTCCCGGGTCAACGGTGAGAAATAACAGACCGTCGACATAGGGAACCAGTTTCGCAATACTGTCGAGAGAAGTTTCAGGTTTTATGGCAAGCCCCGTCGCAAGTCCCCTTCCGCTCGCCTCTTTGATAAATTTCAAGGGATCTCCAGGCGCCTCTGCGTGAAATATGGCTTTCTTCAGGGAAGGGCTCTGAATGGCTCTGAGAGACAGCAGTGGTTGCTGCACCATAAGATGCACTTCGAAGGGGATGGTCAGGTCTATGGTATCTATAAGGCCCGGGTCCATGCTCCGGGTATCCACAAATTTACCGTCCGTGATGTCTATCTGGATATAATCTGAAAACCGCTCCGCCTGGCGCACACGCTCCACAAAACTGTCCAGGTCTTCGGCAAGGATGGCGGGGACTATCTTCATATCTGCCCTTCCCTGTGAGATCCGGGCTCCCTGGGGCCGACGGCGTTCCGGTCATACGCCCTATCTTCCGTGCTATTCAGGACGGTCCCGGTCATGCAGTATTCCACTTGCGGCCTTCCCTCTCGAGGAGCGCTACGGCGGCAGGCGGCCCCCACGTTCCTGCCCGGTAGTTCGGGAGATCGGGTGGTTTCTGTGATTCCCACCTCCTGATAATGGGATCGACGACCCTCCACATTGCCTCGATCTCGTCCTCCCGCACGAAAAGTGTGAGATCGCCCTTCAGGATATCCACGAGAAGCCGTTCATAAGGCTTGCGGAGTTCAACCTTGAAGGTGGCGGCATAGCTGAAAACCATATTTACGTAATATATCTGGTTGGTGGAAAATGGGTATTTCACGCCGAAACCCAGCGAGATCTTTTCGTCCGGCTGTATTGTCAATCTCACGACGTTCGGGTTGAGCGCGTCGCATGTTCGGCCAAAAAGCCTCAAGGGAAGTCGTTTCAGCTCGATGCAGATCTCCGTCACCAGCGTCGGCATTCGCTTGCCGGTCCTTATAAAAAAGGGTACGCCCGCCCACCGCAGATTATCGATATATAGTTTTGCCGCAAAGAAGGTAGCCTGATCGGACTCGAGCGATACGTCCGCCTCTTGCCTGTAACCCGGCACAGGCACCCCATCGACGATGCCGGGCCCGTACTGGCCTTTTACCGTGCAATTGTCGATGTACGATTCGTCCATCGGCCGGATGGAGCGCATGACCTTGAGCTTCTCGTCCCGGATAAAATTGGCATCGAAGCCGCTGGGGGGGTCCATCGCGATGAGCCCGAGAAGCTGCATCATATGATTTTGCACAATGTCGCGCACCACACCGGCGTGCTCGTAAAAAATGCCCCTGTGCCCGATGCCTATGTCCTCTGCAACGGTTATCTGCACATTATCGACAAAGTGACGGCTCCATATTTCTTCGAAGATCGTGTTGGAAAAATGGAAGAAGATAATATTCTGGACCGGATCCCTGGCAAGGTAATGGTCGATCCTGTATATCTGGCGTTCGTCAAAGGCATCGGTAAGGACCCTGTTCAGCTCCGCCGCCGAATCGTGATCGCGCCCAAAGGGCTTCTCCATGACGATCCGGATGCTGCGCAAATATTTGCAAAGACTGTGTTCTTTCAGCTTCCCGACGATGAGCGGCGCGGCATCGGGCGGTACGGCCATGTAGTACACGATCTGCCTTTCACCTTCCGGCCCCTGGCTATGCGTTCCCTTTACCTCTTCGCCAAGTCTTCTGTACGTGGTATCTTCCTCGAAAAGTCCCGAAAAATAGTGAATATGACGCAAAAAACGCCCCCATTCCCTTTCGTCGGGGACCTCGTGCCTCAAGGTTTCAAACGACTTCTGCATCATGTCGCAATACTCATCGAAACCCATGTCTAGCCTGTCAAAAACGAGTATGGAAAAATCCTTCGGCAGTTCTTTCTTTGTGTAAAGCTGGAAAAGTGACGGGAGGAGCTTCCGCCGCGTCAGGTCCCCGGCACCCCCGAAGATGACCATCGTAAACGGTTTTACATGCACCGATTCCCGGGGGATGTCGCATACCTGAAGAAAGCGGCCGTAGATCTCGTCCTGCTGGTCCTTTGTTTCCATGCCTTTGACCTCTTTATCCCGTTATGAGCGAATCCCAGTCCGAAGAGAATTTTTCCATTCCTTTCGCCGTAAGGTCATGGGTGATATCGTAATTCTGCCACAGTTTCCCAAGATCGATCTCCTGGTAGGGGATGGGTTCCAGGTCCCGCGCATTATAAACGTAATCTTCGGCTGGCAGGGGAAGGCCTTTCTGCCCCCATTCCTTGAGGATGGCATACGGAGCCGTAATAATGTCCGAGCCGAGCTTGAGTGCATACATAAGATGATCGTACGAACGAACGCTGGCAGTCAGGACCTCCACGTGCCCGTCGCCCGAACGGTACATTTTCAGGATATTGGCAACGACATCCATCCCGTTCTCACCCCTGTCATCGAGGCGGCCGATAAACGGGGAGACATAGACATCGCCCTGTTTTGCCCCTCTCGTCGCGGCATAGACCGCGGCGGCCTGGCTTTGCGAGAAACAGAGCGTCATGTTTATCCGGAGGCTTTCCTTCAGGGCCTGGCTTGCCGCTGTGAGCCCTTCATGCGACGTCGGGAACTTTACGTGGGCGTTCGGTATCCACGAGAACATCTCTTTTCCCTGCTCGAGCATGTCCTTCGCCTGCGTTGACGGTACCGCATATACCTCGACGGATATAGAGCCTTTGGGCATCATCACCGACAACTCCTGAACCACTTTTTTATAGAACGTGAGGAGCTCCGACGGGCAAAATCTCTCGCCCTCGCCCAGTCTTTCCCGCGCTTCGGGGTTTTTCGACAAGAGTGTCGGGTTCGTTGTCTGTCCGTCGAGAAAACCGAGGAGGCCTATGATCTCCCTGGTCTCTTCCGGGTTACCTCCATCGATGAAGATCTTTGTTTCAAGTCCGGCGGGTCTCATATAACCTCCTTTACTTTCCGGATGATAGCACCCCGGGAAATTTCTTCATGATCGAGCAATTCCTGCGGTTTGCCGCTCACCGGCACCTTTCGCACCGCAAGGATGTGAACGGACACGGTATCGTCTGTCGCGCTCTTGACCGCTTCTCCCAGGCCGCCTTCAGCATAATGGTCCTCTACGGTAATGATCGTCCCCGTCGCCTGTGCCACCTCGCGCAGGGTTACAACATCTATGGGCTTGATGCTGTACAGGTCTATAACCCGGACCATGATGCCTTCTTCTTTCAGCGCCTCGTATGCGGCGAGGGCCTCGAAGACTGCGACCCCGGCCGCAACGATCGTGACACGGTCTTTGTTGTGTATGCGTAGGACTTTGCTTCCGCCTATGGTAAACTCGTCGTCCATCTTATAAAGGATGGGCACATTCATCCTGGTCGTGCGGATATAGACAACCCCTTTATGCGCCGCGGCCTGCTCGATGAGCCTCTCGGTAGACACGGCATCACTGGGATACAGGACAACACCGTCGAGCAGGGTCCGGAACATGGCGATATCTTCAAGGCCCATCTGGGAAGGGCCGTCCTGTCCTATGGATACACCGGCGTGCGAACCCGAGATCTTGACATTGCTTTTCGAATACTGATTCATCCTGATCTGGTCGAAGCATCGCGTTAGAAATGCCGCAAAGGTAGAAACGAACGGAATCTTTCCGCGGGCTGCAAGACCCGCGGCCGCACCCATCATATTCTGCTCCGCTATGTACATCTCGAAGAATCGCTCGGGATACGCCTCCTGAAAGATCTCCGAGTATGTGGAATTGCTGACCTCCCCGTCGAGTGCCACGATATTGGGAAATCCGTCTGCGATCCTTTTGAGGGCATTGCCATAAGCCCTTCGGGTTGCCACAGGGGTTTCGACCGCATAATCAGGCTCAGCGATGTTCCGCGCATGGACCGCCTCGGGCTTCACATCATCCGGGGGCCCTATCTTTCCGGCGAGAGATCTGTCAACGGCCCCCATCTCCTGCATCGCCTGTTCGAACTGTTCTTCACTGATCGCCTTGCCATGCCAGCCGTCCTTATCCTCGAGGAAGGAGACACCTTTGCCCTTGATGGTCCTGGCGATTATCATAACGGGCTTGTCCACCAGGGACCGGGCTTTTTCATACGCATCGACGATCTCATCCAGGTTGTGACCGTCGATGCACATGGTCTCCCAGCCGAACGGCGCGATGCGCTCCTCGTAAGCCTTGAGGTTATGTCCGTACATGGTCTCCCCCCGCTGGCCCAGGCGGTTCACATCGATAATCCCGATAAGGTTATTGAGCTTGTAATGCGCCGCGAGCTGGATGGTCTCCCACTGTGACCCTTCGGTCATTTCGCTGTCTCCTAAGAGCACATAGGTGCGGTACGGCAGCTTGTCGAGGTATTTTCCATTGAGGGCCATCCCCAAGCCTATTGCAAGTCCCTGCCCAAGGGAGCCTGTCGACGCCTCCGTGTACGGGAAGGCCACGACCGGATGGCCCTCGAGGCGGCTTCCGAATTGCCTCAAGGTCATGAGCTCGTCGAAGGATACCTGTCCGGCAGCGGCCCACATCGCGTAAAACAAAGGAGAGGCATGGCCTTTCGAAAAGATGATCCGGTCGTTGTTCGGGTTAGCCGGATGGGGA
>Ga0265293_10010938_pt1 | contig 12522 bp, 10 predicted proteins | sample Munlanlewell138R_FD_192505 | JGI IMG/M metagenome (GOLD analysis project Ga0265293, IMG submission 192505) | Leachate microbial communities from a municipal landfill in Southern Ontario, Canada - Leachate well 138R | ecosystem: Engineered > Solid waste > Landfill > Unclassified | place: Canada... | reverse complement strand
ATAGCTATATAACCCCTCTAAATATTTTGCCACACGACCATGATTATAATCTAGAGTAGCTATTAGTTCTGAAATAATAGCAACAGAGCGGTTTATCCAATAAACTCTCTTTTCAATATCTCCATCATTCATAGCCTTTTTAGCTTGAGCATTAAAACGAAGTACCCCTTCATACAACATCTCAATTAGCTTGGCAGGAGATTCTATCCCTACGTTATTTTGTGCATAAATATTATGAGCTACATTACCATACATATCAAATCCTTTTTCGCTGAGTAAACCCTCTTAGTCTCTTTCTATATCCTTATACATCGACATTTACAATACTTTCTTTAATGTTTTTATACAGAATTAGTTATTATTATTTTCTGATTCTATCATTTGTGTAAACATTGATGATGTATTGTTTAATTTTGCTATCATCGCATCATAAGCAGCATACTGTTTTTTTAGTATCTCATATCTTGCATCAAGCCTTTCTGTTGTTGTAACCTTTCTCTCTTCTAAAGCTTTTATGGACTCTGAAATAAAATCTTTATATTGATCGAGCGTTGCGTTATAATTTGCATATGCACCCACAATAGTTGACATTTCACCAAATATTCCGGTTACTTCAGTAGTGCTCATATCTGCATTTGTAAATGTGCCGCCTGAAAAAAATGCTTCAACATTTGATGAGTCCTCATCCATTTTTGCATTTAAAACAGTTTTGTCTATGCTCATCCTTCCATCTTCATCTAAATCAAAACCAAAGTCAGACATAGTACCTACGCCCCCGCCTACTTCATTAAACATATTTTCAATATCGCGTTTCATGCTTTTAATGGTACTCTCGCTAGAGAAAATTCCTCTCTCCTTGCTATCAGTACTTGATTTTGTCATTCTATTTAACTCTGATATTGCAGCATTGTACTTTTCAACAAAACTATCTATTTTCTCAAAGATGTTATCACGGTTTTGAGAGATACTTACAGTAGATGAACCGACCTCTTTGAGTGTTATATCAAGACCTGTAACTAAATCTGTTATATTATTGCTTGAACGGGTAATTGCTTGACCGTTAAAAGTAAACTCTGCATCAATAGCCGTCTGAACTGCAGTAAGCCCTGTTGTAAGACGAGTATCTTTTAGATTGCCGGTAGTATCCGTCATAGTTATATCTTGAGCGGTTCCGGTATCTACCGAACTTACAAATAGACGAAAGTCCGTGTCACTCACTTGTACTATCGTAGCATTTGCTTTATCGCCTGCCGTAGAATTTATAAGATTTTTCAAATCTTCAAGCGTTGTTGTAGCATCGTATGCTATAGCAAAATCCTGACCGTCTATATTTAAATTCATACTTCCGGCACCAGACGCTATTGTCTCTGTTTTTGAAGTAAAAGAACCTGATTGCTCTATCTGCTTTGTAGCTAATTTTGTTACATCTAGTGTAAAATCTTGAAGATCGCTATTAGCAGCAGCACTCACTTCAACAGAAGTCCCAGTAACTGTAGATGCACGCTCATCGTATAGGAGAGGTGTTTTTAAGGCGTCTATGCTATCAATAAGGTTAGTCATATTGGCATCTATAAGATCTAAAGCATTCTTCTTATCATTTTCGCTTGCCAACTCTAAATCTATAGGCTGAATAAATTTAGCATCATCAGCCTCTCTTAGCTGATCTAATACATCCTGTGTCAAGATACTTGAACCGACACCAAGTGAAGAAACACCCATGATAAATCCTTTTTATATAATTTTTTCATTATATTATATTCATTATACCTATATCGGTCAATAAATTTAATAATTTAATAAAATAGATAAAAATGTGTGGCACGCATATTGCTATTACTTTATGATAAAATCTACATTAAAAAACCAAAGAGAGTTGCTTTGAGTATATTAAATCTTATCGGTCGCGAAAAAGAGCTCTTTAGAGATGATATAAAAAAACATGAAAAAGAGCTTTCGCAAATCATCTCATCTTCCTCATTTCTTGTTATCGGCGGTGCCGGTTCTATCGGACAAGCAGTTACTAAGGAGATATTTAAACGTAATCCAAAAAAGTTGCATGTAGTAGATATTTCTGAGAATAACATGGTCGAACTTGTACGCGACATAAGAAGCTCTTTTGGTTATATTAAGGGTGAATTTGCCACATTTGCTCTTGATATAGGAAGTGTTGAGTATGACGCTTTTATAAAATATGATGGAAGATATGACTATGTGCTAAACCTCTCTGCACTCAAACATGTTAGAAGTGAAAAAGACCCTTTTACTCTTATGAGGATGATTGATGTAAATATCTTCAATACAGATAAGACCTTACAACAAGCAATCAACAATAAAGCCAAAAAATATTTCTGTGTAAGTACAGATAAAGCCGCAAATCCTGTTAACATGATGGGTGCAAGTAAACGAATCATGGAGATGTTTTTAATGAGAAAATCGTTACAAATCAACATCTCAACCGCAAGGTTTGCAAATGTAGCCTTTAGCGACGGCTCGCTTCTTCATAGTTTTAACCAAAGAGTCCAAAAAAAACAACCAATTGTCGCTCCAAATGACATTAAAAGATACTTTCTAACACCGCAAGAGAGTGGTGAACTCTGTATCATGAGCTGTATATTTGGAGAAAATAGAGATATATTCTTTCCCAAGCTAAACGAAAATCTGCACCTAATCTCTTTTGCAGACATTGCAGTAAAATACTTAAATAGTTTAGGATACGAGCCATACTTATGCAAGGATGAAGATGAGGCAAGAGAGTTGGCAAAAACTTTACCCGAAGAAGGAAAATATCCTTGCCTCTTTACCTCTAGTGACACAACAGGTGAGAAAGATTTTGAGGAGTTTTTTACAGATAAAGAGACTTTGGATATGCAAAAGTTTGAAAATTTTGGCATTATAAAAAATGAACCGATTTTTGATGAAGAGAAATTAAAGAGTTTTGAAAAAACTATAAAAGAGCATAAAAATAGTTTATCATGGACAAAAGAGGAGATTGTAAAAGAGTTTTTTAAACTTATTCCCGATTTTGAACATAAAGAGACCGGCAGATATCTAGATGGAAAAATGTGATGCAAAAAATAGTAGATTTTATCAAAAAACTATACGGCTCAAGCGATTTTATAGCTCTTCATGAACCAAGATTTGCAGGTAGGGAAAAAGAGTTTCTTATTGAGTGCATAGACTCTACATTTGTCTCAAGCGTAGGTAAATATGTCGATACTTTTGAGAGAGAGTTTGCAAAAAAAGTAGGCTCTAAATACGCAATAGCAACCGTAAACGGGACTTCCGCACTTCACATCTCGCTAATACTCGCGGGCGTAAAAAGCGGTGATGAAGTCATAACCCAGCCACTGACATTTATAGCCACATGTAATGCCATAAGCTACTGCGGCGCAAAACCTCTTTTTGTTGATGTAGATTTAGATACTATGGGGATGAGCGCAGAATCGTTGAGGGATTTTTTAGAGAAAAATTGTGAGATACTTGATCGTAAGTGCGTAAATAAAAGCACGAAAAAAACTATAACAGCGTGTGTGCCTATGCATACTTTTGGACACCCTTGCAAAATAGAGGCGATAAAAGAGATTTGTGATAAGTGGAATATCACTTTAGTTGAAGATGCGGCTGAGAGTTTAGGGAGTTACTACAAAAAAAGACACACCGGAACTTTTGGCAAAATGGGGGCTTTTAGTTTTAACGGAAACAAGATTATCACTTCAGGCGGTGGTGGAGTAATCGTTACAGACGATGAATCTCTTGCCAAAAAAGCAAAGCATCTTACTACTACGGCAAAAATTCCACATCCATACGAATATGTGCATGACGAGATAGGGTATAACTACCGTATGCCAAACATCAATGCCGCTCTTTTGGTCGCACAACTAGAACAACTTGATGCCTTCTTGAGTAACAAAAAAGAGACTGCTCAGATATATAAAGATTTTTTTGCTAATATAGAGAGTATGGAGTTTTTAGCCGAGCCGCAAGACTCGGTCTCAAACTATTGGCTTCACTCTATTATGCTAAAAGATAAAGAGCAAAGAGATAAGTTTTTAGAGTTTACAAATAAAAACGGTGTAATGACAAGACCTATTTGGCGGCTTATGAATGAGTTAGAGATGTTTAAAGATTGCCAAAGCAGCTCTTTGGATAATGCCAAATATCTTAGTCAAAGAGTAGTAAATATCCCAAGTTCGGTAAGATTATGAAAAAAGAGAAGATAGTTTTAATAGGTGGTGGCGGACACTGCAAATCACTCATAGATATAATAGAACTTCAAGACAGATATGAGATAATCGGTATAGTCGATAAAAAAGAGCGCCTTGCACAGAGGGTTTTGGGTTATGAGATTATCGGCTGTGATGATGATTTGCAAGCTATCTTTAAAGAGTGCAAAAACGCTTTAATCGCGATTGGACATACAAAATCAAATGAGATTAGAGTGAAATATTTTGAAAAACTAAAAGCTATCGGATATGCTCTGCCCTCTATTATCTCGCCTCTTGCTTATGCCTCCAAACACTCTACGCTAGGAGAGGGAAGTGTTGTTATGCACCACGCCCTAATCAATGCAGATGCAAAAGTAGGCAAAAACTGCATTGTAAACTCAAAAGCGCTAATTGAGCATGACGCAGTTGTAGAAGATAACTGCCATATAAGCACAGGTGCTATTATCAACGGCGGCGTACATGTAAAAGCAAATACATTTGTTGGAAGCAACGCTACATCCAAAGAGTATATACAAATAGATAAATTTATAAAAGCCGGGAGTGTGGCAAAATGAGAAAAGTTTTTATAATTGCAGAGGCGGGAGTAAATCACAACGGAAGCGTTGAGTTAGCCAAGCAACTTATAGATGCGGCAGTCAAGGCAGGAGCTGATGCAGTAAAGTTTCAAACATTTAAAGCTGAGAAACTTGTATCTAAAAATGCAAAAAAAGCCAAATATCAAAAAGAGAATATGAGCAATGAAGATGATTCACAGTTTAATATGCTCAAAAAATTAGAACTTGATTTAGATACTCATCATGAGCTAATCTCATACTGCACACAAAAAAATATCATGTTTTTATCCACCCCTTTTGACCATGAGAGCATAAAACTTTTAGATACTCTAGGCTTAGAGATTTTTAAAATTCCAAGCGGTGAGATAACAAATCTTCCATATTTAAGAGAGATTGGAAGATTGAACAAAAAAATCATCCTATCAACAGGTATGTCAGATATAGGTGAAATAGAAGAGGCTTTAGATATTTTAGAGAAAGCTGGAACGAAGAAGAAAAACATAACCGTCTTACATGCCAATACCCAGTACCCCACTCCAATGAGAGATGTAAACTTAAAAGCTATGGTAACTATAGGCAAAACTTTTGATGTTGCTTACGGGTACAGCGATCATACTTTAGGCATTGAAGTACCGATTGCAGCGGTAGCCATGGGGGCACATGTAATAGAGAAACATTTTACATTAGACAAAACTATGAAAGGACCAGACCATAAAGCTTCTTTAGAACCGGATGAACTTCAAGCCATGGTAAAGGCCATCCGAAATATTGAACTCGCACTAGGAAGTAGCGTTAAAAAACCAAGCAAGAGCGAGATACCGAATATACAAGTAGCTAGAAAATCTATAGTTGCATCACAAGATATAAAAAAGGGCGAGGTACTAGATGAAGCAAATATTACGACAAAAAGAGCCGGAAAAGGTATAAACCCAATGCGCTGGGATGAGATAGTAGGAAGCGTGGCCTTGAAAAACTATAAAGAGGACGAGCCGATATGAAAAAGGTATGTGTAGTAACCGGTACTAGAGCTGAATACGGTCTGCTCTATTGGCTGCTAAAAGAGATAAAAGCAGATAATGAGTTAAAACTTCAGATAATAGTCACAGGAATGCACTTAAGTCCGGAGTTCGGTCTGACATACAAGGAGATAGAAAAAGAGTTTAAAATAGATAAAAAAATAGAGATGCTTCTTTCTTCTGATACTTCTATAGGAATCTCAAAATCTATGGGTTTGGCTCAGATAAGCTTTGCGGAGGCTTACGATGAACTAAAACCGGATATAGCTATAGTTCTTGGGGACAGATACGAAATTTTTTCTGCGGCGAGTGCGGCTATGATAGCTCGTATTCCTATTGCACATCTTCATGGAGGAGAGACGACAGAAGGAGCATTTGATGAAGCCATAAGACACTCCATTACAAAGATGAGTCATCTTCACTTTACTGCTACTGATGAGTACAAAAACAGAGTTATACAACTAGGGGAAAATCCAAACAGAGTCTTTAATGTAGGTGCTATGGGTATAGAAAATATCAAAAGGCTTAAACTTCTGCCAAAAAGAGAACTTGAAAAAGCGATAGATTTCAAACTAAACAAAAAAAACGTCATAGTGACATTTCATCCGGTTACTCTAGAAAATTCTACTGCCAAAGAGCAGTTTAAAGAGCTTTTAGAAGCTTTTAATGAGCTAAAAGAGACAAATATAATCTTTACAAAAGCAAATAGCGACACCGACGGGCGTATAATCAACGAGATGATAGACGAATATGTGTCAAAAAACGACAATGCCGTAGCATTTGCCTCCATGGGAGCGCTCAGATACCTAAGTGCTCTGCGCTTTGTAGACGGCGTAGTCGGCAACAGTTCAAGCGGACTTCTTGAAGCCCCGAGCTTTAAAATAGGAACCATAAATATAGGCGACAGACAAAAAGGGCGCATAAAGGCAAGCAGTATAATCGACTGCGAGCCTACAAAAGAGGATATAAAAAGAGCTTTCAAAAAGCTCTACTCTAAAAGATTTCAGGAGAGACTGCCAAAGACTCAAAACCCTTACGACAACAGGTCCGCAAGTCAAAAGATAATAAAAGAGATCAAAAAAGCAGACCTAAATACTATTTTAAAAAAATCGTTTTATGACCTCTAAAAGTTTTTTTACTTATTTAAAAATGTCTTAGCATATACATCCGGTAAGAAGCACTTTCTGCACATTGCTATCTTGTCATAGTTGCCGCTTGCATGCAGATCTCTTATCTCTTTGTATTTAGGTGCATTCCAGATATCTATGAGTCTTTGTTCCTTCCAGTTTCCAACAATATACTCGTCATCGCCGTCAACACAGCAAACCGTAACATTACCGTTGCACTTTAAAAACATTCTTTGAAAAAGCTGTTCACATGAAAAGCCCTCTACTTTTTCATACTCATGCTTTTTATCGGGATGCCTTTCATTAAATATGCCATAACCAAGGGAGTCAACAAGCCCATCCCACATAACTTTCATAGCCTCAAACTGTTTTTGCCATATAGGGTCGTCATACATAACCATAGAGAGTCTTATATGAGTCTGCGGATAGAACTTATCGCGAAGTTTTATAAACTCATAGATATTGTCAATCACTTTCCCAATAGTAGTTCCTACGCGCTGCTGTTCGTAAAGCTTAGGGTTTACCGCATCAAAAGAGACGAACACTTTATCTATGCCTGCCTCAAGAAGTTGTGCCGAGAGTTCGGGAGTAAGCAAGACTGCATTTGTGTTAAACATAACATCAAGCACACCTTTTTTCTTTGCGTATTCAACCTGAAAAACAACATCCTTATGCAGAAGCGGCTCACCTAAATATTGCAGTTTTATAGCTTTTACTCCATGCTCTACCGCTTGATCTATTATATCCATATAAGCCTCTTTATCTATATAGCGGCTTTTTACCGTATGGTTCTCTTTGTCGGCATCTTTTATGGTTCTGGCACACATAGGGCATTTTAGATTACAAAGGTCGGTAGTCTCTATGTCAAGATTTAGCGGAAAATGAGAGACAAATCTCTCTTTGGGGTACTTTGCCCAGTTCTCTCTATACTCCTGATACTCCTCTCCCCTAAAACTCTCCCAATTCTTTGAGAAGACTATCTCGTTAGCATTGTAGTTAACCTCTTGCTCTTTTTTTTCAGTATGTAAGACCGACATTTTTTAATCCTTATGTTTTAGTATTGATTCTGCGGTGATAAAATCCAAAAACGTATCTATATCCACAGAGTGCTCTTGACTCATCAAGTATGCGTAAATATCTTTTTTAACAAAAAAAGTCTCATTTTCTAAAACAGAAGAGACCTTTGACATATAAAAAGCTCCGTTTATCCTATAGTAAGTAGGCAAATCTTGACTTCTTGAGTTATTATACTTATCGTCCAAAAAATTATCCATACTCAAACTCTCATCAAGAGTGTTACTCCAAAGCGGAGAGTGCTCCACTTCACATACGCCTATAACCGAGGTTGCCTCTTTTTCAAAAAACTTCTCTATTGCTCCATCTATATCCATCTCATCTCTAAGCGGAGATGTAGGCTGAAGAAGTATCACGCAGTCATAATTTTCATCTTTATAAAAATCAAGTGCATGGATGACGACATCTATGGAGCGAGTATCATCTGCTGCAAGCTCTTTAGGACGCATGAACGGAGTATTTGCACCAAAAGCTCTTGCAACCTCTATTATCTCCTGTGAATCACTGCTAAGTATTACGTTATCTATATATTTTGATTTTGTAGCCGCTTCTATGCTCCAAGCGATAAGAGGCTTCTCAAAAAGAGGCATAATATTTTTACGCGGAAGTCTTTTACTTCCTCCACGAGCGGGGATGATTGCTAATATTTTCTTATCTTTAAACATCACTCTCCTCCGTACAATAAACAGTTTTTACATAGATGATTATCCGGAAAAAGACTCTTTTGGTGCATCTCTCTTATCTCTAAAAACTCTTTTGAGTTGTAAACATCCATAAAGTCATTCTCCAAAAGAGAACCGAAATTCACAGCATCAAAGTAATCTTTACAGCATAGTCCAAGCGAGCCGTCGGAGTTAATGTAGAGTTCATTAAACGGAATAGAGCATTTTTTTGTCACTTTTTGCTCAGATGAAACCTTATTGAACTTTGGAGTATAGGTTATTGCATATACTGCCACATCATCGACAAGCTCAAAATCTTTGCCTATGAGCTCTTTAAAGCTCTCCACCAAACTCTCTTTATCTAAATCTATAACAGATGAGATTGTGACTTTTAAAGTTTTAAACCTCTCTCTTTTTAGTTTTAGCAGATTTTTAAAATTTTTTATAACCGTATCAAAATCATCTACTAAGTGCACGCTATGATAACTTTTTGCATCAACTGCATTTATAGAAAACTTTATACTATCAACTCCGGCTTCTAAAATCTCGATAGCTCTTTTTTCATCAAGCAAAGCGCCATTTGTACTAAAGTAGACATAAGGAATTTTAAAATCTTCTTTTGATGATTTTATAATACGAGCAAACTCTTTATTTACAAGCACTTCACCCTTTGCAGATAGTCCAAGTTCACTTATCTCAACATATTTGGCTACATTACGCATCACTTTATCAAAATCTTTTAAAGTGGTCTGCTCTTTTATAGTTCTAGGGTCAGAGTTTGAACAAAAAGTACACTTATGGTTGCAAAATGTACATATGTCAAAGTTGACTTTTTTTTTCATGCTAATTAATCTTCCTCAAATATATTGAAGTACTCATCTCTTGCTTGTTTGAGCTCATTTATCTGCCCTATATCAAGCCAATATTCATGCACGGGAAAAGAGATTGGACTCTTTTTACTCTCTATTAAATCTTCAAAGAGTGTCGGCATATCATAAAAATTATTATCAGGAATAATCTCTAATACAGTAGGGTTTAATATATAAATACCTGCATTTACATAAAACCTCTGCTTAGGCTTCTCTGCAATTGAAGAGATTTTTCCATCTTCTTGATTTACGACTCCGTATGGAACTTGATACTCATACTCTCGTACTGCCATAGTCGCAATTGAGTCATTTTCATGATGAAAATTTAAAAAATGTTCAAAGTTTACGTTTGTTAGCAGATCTCCGTTCATAACAAAAAAAGGCTCGTTTAACTTATCCCTCATAAGGCTTAAAGCACCCGCCGTTCCCATTCTTTTATCTTCGTACACATACTCTATATCTACACCGAACTTTGAGCCATCTCCAAAATAGTTTTTTACTACTTCTGCCTTGTAGTTAACACTCAGTATTATGTCCACAAAACCATAGTTCTTAAAGTTATTTATTATGGTCTCAAGAATAGGCTTGTTGCCTACTTTTAGCATCGGCTTTGGAGTATTCTCCGTCAGAGGTCTAAGTCTTGAGCCAAGTCCCCCTACCATAAGGACAACCTTATTTGTCTTTTTAGAGCGCTCCAAGAGAGCATCTATATCCTCTACGCCTACGACCCGTCCTTTTGAGTCTAAAACAGGAATATGGTAAATCTTTTTACCGAGAGTTTTTGCCAAAATCTGATCTTTTGAATCATTTACATGGCATACGATAGGATTTTTTTGAATTATTGACTCAACATGTGCATCAAATCCCATATCATTTAAAAGAGCGCGCCTTATGTCGCCATCTGTTAAAACACCAATGAGTCTATTATCATCTTCTACAACAACTGCTATCTTCATAGCACCCTTGTCGATAGCCTTCATGGCATCTTTAATAGTTGAACTCATGCTTAATTTAATATTATCTATCTTTTTCATTTAAAAACTTTTTTTTAGTCATTGTACCTAAATCGGTTAAAAACATATATACTGTAGTCCTTTAAGGTATGCTTTTTGCTTTTAGAAGATTATATTTTAGAGATAAGGGTATCCGTGCAAGATTTAAACATTGAACAGACCGCAATAGAGACCTACAGCCAGAATTTACTTTTTTTTCAAGCCACTCAACCTGATTTATTTAAAAAAATAGACTCCTTAACGCTTGCTATTGAAAAAGGATACTATGAAGAAAAATATTCGCTGGAGTATAAAAAGGACTATTTTGATGTCTTAGAGACACAAACGGGCAAATGGCTATATGGCAGAGATAGTAACGAGCATGCAAAATTATCTGCAAAAAGTATAGACTATAAAAAAACCGGAAATCTATATGAAACATTCTACAATGTAAGCATTTCCAAAGAGTTTGCCAAAGAGCTTGAAGAGATGGGAGTTGAAAAAAATAGTTACTCCGGTGCGGCAGCTCTTATAAGCTACTCCAACGAACATGCAAACAAAAATACTACGACTATGAAGAAACTATACAAGTTTGTCTTTTTTGGTACCGGTCTTGGTCTTCATATAACTCAGATTCATAAAAAACTCAACTCAAATATATATTTTATTATTGAAGATGATTTGGAACTCTTTAGGTTGTCTCTATTTGTTACAAACTACAAAGAGTTAAGTGATAACGGTGCTGAACTAGTTTTTTGTGTCTTTGACGAGGAGATGGAGTTTCAAAAAAAAGCGAATATATTTTTAGGAAAGCATTTTATCTATAACCATTACATAAAATTTTTTCATCTTCTGAGTCACTCAGATAAAAAATTAAAAGCACTCCAGAGTATTATTGTCGGGCAAAGCTATCTTACTTTTAACTACTCTGCCCTAACCATAAGCATACTACGACCTCTAATTCATCTTAAAAACGGCTATAGACTTCTTGATGTCTCATCTTCTTATAAAGATACCCTCTTTTCACAAAAGCCTGTTTTACTACTTGGTGCGGGTCCCTCTTTTCAAAAAAATATCGAGTGGCTACAAAAAAACCATCAAAATTTTATAATTGTTGCGGTAAGTGCTCTCTTCTCAAAGCTTGAAGAGTTAAACATAAAGCCAGACATCGTAACCCATGTTCACGGATTTAGTGATGCTCTTCCACATGTAAGAAAAGTAAAGGATATGTCATTTTTCGACAAGACTATATCTCTTTTTGGGGGCTTTAGTGAACCTGCTTTTTTAGAATATTTTAAAAAAGAGAATGTCTATATATTTGAAGGAAGCTCAAGGTATAAGCATGGTCACGGCGGTATGACATCTTCAAATATTGGGTCTCTCTCATATGCCCTGTTGCTATCTCTATACACAAAAGATTTATATCTTCTTGGATTGGATTTTGCACTAGATCAAGAGACCGGACAAACGCACTCAAGCAACCATGAGTATGTCAAAAACATGAAGATGGAAGAGAATGAAGAGATAGGCGGAGAGCTTGTTTATAAAACTAGTATACTAAAGACAAAAGGAAACTTTAAAGATGAAGTTTTTAGTACTCTTCTAATGGATGGATGGAAAAATGAATGCAACGCTCTATCTAAGTTTTACAGAAAAGAGTATAACGAAAATGTTTATAATCTCAGTGATGGTGCTTTTATAAATGATACCATTGCAATAAGACCTGACGATGATAAAATATCAGCTTTAACGGCTATGGATAAAGATAAAGTATATAAAAATTTAAAATCTCTCTTTGATTCTAAATCAGAAAATTTTCTTAATGAACAAGAGCTAAAAGATATAGAGTCCAGAATTGCCTACTGCGACCATCTAATAGATACGATAAATATTCATATAAAAAGAAACCATCAAAGCCTGCATGAATACCATTATAATCTTTTGGGTGTTTTTCAAGAACTTCTTTCTGAAGACGAACATCCAAATACTTCTGATCTAAACT
>Ga0265293_10010937_pt1 | contig 12523 bp, 9 predicted proteins | sample Munlanlewell138R_FD_192505 | JGI IMG/M metagenome (GOLD analysis project Ga0265293, IMG submission 192505) | Leachate microbial communities from a municipal landfill in Southern Ontario, Canada - Leachate well 138R | ecosystem: Engineered > Solid waste > Landfill > Unclassified | place: Canada... | reverse complement strand
GTCGAATTCAAAACTCGAAAAGCTAAGGTTGAAATCACGGTTTGAGAGAAAGAAGATGAATTGACTATCAACAGAAAAGACGGGGGAGTAGTCATTGAATGTATCATCAGTGAGCTGGAAATTTGCCTTATTGTAGATGTCATACACCCAGATTGCCGATTGTCCGTTTGATGATTCTTTTGAATAAAGCACCCATTTTGAGTCGGGAGAAAAAGAGTAGTCTCTGATCTCGCTTTGCGAAGCGCTGGTAATGATCTCTTCTTTTTTCTCTTCCACGTTCCATAGCTTTAGTTTTAGCGACCGGTCGGAATACAGAAGGTATTTGCTGTCGGGTGACCATTCACTATCATGTTTCCAGGCTGATGATCCAGAAGTTATCTGCACGGGTTCGGCATTTTTCTTATTCTCCAACAGATAGATTTCATATTCACCTGTGGCATCGGAGTACCAGGATATATATTTTCCGTTTGGTGACCAGTTTGGATAAATTTCCCGAATGCCCGGAGTTTGGGTTAGGTTTTCAGTTTTTCCATTTTCAACCGGCACGGAAAAGATATCACCCCGGGCATCAATTAGTACTCTTTTTCCGGTCGGAGAGATGGCATAGCTGTGGATATTTTTTATTACACTTTTGTATGAGGGCAGTCGGTTTGGATTATCATACCGGATATTCACTGTTATTTTCTCCGTTTCCCCGGAGTTCATATCTGTTTTATAAAGGTATCCTCCATTTTCAAATACCAGTTGTCCGTTTTGGCCCGACAGCCACATCACGTCAAAGGTGGGGAAGTTGGTAATTTTTTCAGTTTCTTTGGTTTCGGTGTTATAGCGATAGATATTTAGTTTTAAATCCCTGTCGGAAGCAAAGAATATATTATTTCCCTCCCACACCGGCCACTGATCAGAACCGGCAAAGTGGGTTATTTGTTCCGAAGAGTTATTTTCCAGGTTATATATCCAGAGTTCTGTGGCACGCCCCCCCTTGTATCGTTTCCAGGATCTGAATTCACGGTCGACCGGAGTAAAGCATAATTGATTTGCATCGGGAGAAAACACAGCGAATCCGCCATTAACGATTGGAAGTGGTTTTTCGAACCCGCCATCGAGGCTTACCGTAAAATATTTGCCATTTCTTTCTCCAAATTCTGTACGGTTCGACCGGAAGAGTATGTTTTTGCTGTCGGGTGTCCAGTCGAGCACCACATGGTCGAATCCGCCACGTGGAGGCATCATCCCAACAGAGTTGTAATAGGTGAGTTGTTTGGGTGTACCTCCTTCGGAAGGAATGACATATACCTGCCTGTTACCCCCATATTCTCCCGAGTATGCAATCCATTTCCCGTCAGGTGAAATTTTCGGGAACAGCTCCAGCCCTTCATGTGTGGTAAGCTGGCGGGCAGTGCCTCCATCTGCCTCAACAGTCCAAATGTCTCCGGCGTATACAAATGCAACCAGGTTGCCGTTGATGTCGGGTAATCGTAATAACCTGCTGTCTTCTTTTGCCTGTGTGTTAAAGCTGCCCGCAGTGAGCAGTATAAAAAGTATAAATAGACGTAACTTGTTCATTTTCAATCGTGTTAACTTGATCATGCCCGTTTGTATTTTATGGTTAAAAAACAATACAAACTACGAAGATAAAAAAAACGGAGTCCAGTTTTCATGTTTTTAAGATTAGGTTTGCGTGAAATCTTTTTTTCTTAATCTCAAACTGTTACTTACCACGCTAACGCTGCTCAGTGCCATGGCTGCTCCTGCAATCATTGGGTTAATCAAAAATCCGCTGACAGGATAAAGGATACCTGCAGCGATGGGGATTCCGATCAGATTATAAATGAATGCCCAGAACAGATTTTGTTTAATGGTGTGAACAGTTGCTATGGAGAGCTGGATAGCCTCTGATATTTTGGTCAGGTCGGAAGATATAATAGTCATTTTGGCAACATCCATAGCTATATCGCTGCCTTTCCCCATGGCAATGCTTACGTCAGCCTGAGCCAGCGCAGCACTGTCGTTGATTCCATCACCAGCCATGGCAACAATTTTGCCCTGTGCCTGTAATTTTTTTACAAAAGCAGCTTTTTCATCCGGCAGCATTGCGGATTGGTAGTTTGGAATACCCGTTTTTTTAGCGATAGCTGAGGCTGCGTTGTCGTTATCGCCTGTAAGCATATATACTTCAATACCTGACTTTTGTAGCTGTTGAACAGCCTGTTGGGAAGTTGCTTTTACCGGATCGCTGATGGCTAGCACGGCCAAAACCTTACCGTTACCGGCAAACCAGATTACCGTTTTGGCTCCCCGGCTCCAATGTTGTGCTTTGGCTGCCATACTTTTTTCTATCACGATATGGTTTTCTTCCAACAATCTTTGATTTCCCACCCAAAAGGTTTTCTCCATGACCGTTGCTTTCACTCCTTTGCCTGGAAAACTTTTAAACTGAGTGACAGAAATTTGATCCTGGTGTTGAAGATGCCCTGCAACTGCTTCTCCCAGGGGATGTTCTGAGATTTTTTCTATACTATAAAGGATTTGTTTCAGTGCAGGATCATCCGCAAACCACAGATCGTTTGTAACTAAAGGTTTACCTTCTGTTATTGTCCCGGTTTTATCCAGGATGATGGCATTGATTTTTTTTGCGAGCTCCAGGCTTTCTGCATCTTTAATCAGGATACCCTGCTCAGCTCCTTTCCCAACGCCAACCATTATGGCGGTTGGTGTAGCCAGACCGAGGGCACAGGGGCAGGCTATCACCAGTACGGTTATAAATGCCAGTAATCCTTGTGAAAATCCGTTTTCTCCTTCCAGGATAATCCAGGTAATAAAAGATAAGGTGGCGATGATGATCACTGTGGGCACAAAGATACCTGCAATTTTATCGACCAGTTTTTGCACGGGTGCTTTACTTCCCTGAGCCTCCTGCACCATTTTAATAATTTGTGCAAGCAGGGTGTTACGACCCACTTTTTCGGCCTGAAATTGAAAACTGCCCTTCTGATTGATGGTTCCGGCATATACCATTTCCCCTTCTTTTTTTTGCACAGGCACAGGTTCGCCGTTCAGCATACTCTCATCAACATAGGAGTGACCTGAAGTCACCTTCCCGTCTACTGCAATTTTCTCTCCCGGTTTGACCAGCACAGTATCTCCGGGTTTGACATTTTCGATGTCAATTTGCACCTGGTGCCCCCTGTCGTTAATCGTCGTAACGGTTTTAGGCCGAAGCCCCATAAGCTTTTTAATAGCCGAAGAAGTATTGCCTTTGGCTTTTTCTTCCAGTAATTTTCCCAGCAGAATAAAAGCTATAATCACGGCTGATGCTTCAAAATAAACATGGTCATGCAATCCCTTGTTTGTCCAGAATTGGGGAAAGAGAGTGTTGAATACGCTGAATATATAGGCAACACCGGTGCTCAGGGAAACCAGTGTGTCCATGGTGGCTGAGAGATGTTTTGCCTGCTTCCATGCCTGGATGAAAAAGTCTCTGCCCAGCCATATTACAACAGGGGTGCTTAATGCCCACATGATCTCTTTGGCAAAGGGCATGTTCATCAGGAACATGCCAATAATCACAACAGGTGCTGAAAGCACTAACGCCCAAATAGTCTTTCTTTTTAACCGGGTAAGTTTTTGCTGTTGAAAGGTTTCAACAGTTTGTTGATTTGCTGGACTTTCATCCAGCAATAAGTCGTAGCCAATGCTCTGGACAACTTTTTGCATTTCAGGAGGTTGCACCTGTCCGGGGATATAATCGATCATGACGGTGGCTGTTGCCAAATTTACTCTGGCATCGACGATTCCTTTTTGTGATTTTAACCCTCTTTCAACCCTCGCTGCGCAGGATGCACAAGTCATATTCATTACAGGAAATGATTTCCGTGTGGTTGGTATGCCGTAGCTTATATTTTTAATGTCCTGGATTGCTTCAACTATCTCTTTCCGGTGTGTTGCTGATGTTGCATCCGGATGATTGAAAACCTTGCGGTGAAAAACCTCTTCTTTATTTTTGTTCGCATTTTTACCTACATGCAGGATATGCTGATCATTTTTATTCCGGTGAAGTGACGAAAGGTTTATCTTATTTTGCATTGTCATATCAGGTTGTATTAATTGTTCAATGCAAATCTCGCTACTCTTGCCGGAAAAGATGTTACGTTATTTTAAAAAAGAGTTATAACTTTTACACCTCGTCCAGTGGTATTCGCTTGCTGATTTTTATCTTCTTAAAATGACTGGGAGTAAGTCCTGTCACTTTTTTGAATTGATTGCTCAGGTATGCAACGCTTGAATAATTCAGCTGAAAGGCAATTTCGCTCAGCGACAGTTCTCCATAAACCAGAAGCTCTTTTACTCTTTCAATTTTTTGGGCAATAAAATATTTTTCGATCGTTGTGCTCTCCAGTTCCGAAAAGAGATTGGACAGATAGGTGTAATCGTGGTGGAGTTTGTGGCTCAGGTAGTCAGACAAATTTGTTTTAAGATGAATGTTTTCCTGGTGAATCAATTCAATGATGGAGGATTTAATCTGGCTTATAAGTTGACTTCTGCGATCATCCATTATTTTAAATCCGAAAGTTTTCAGATGGTTATCAAGAATCAGTTTGTCTTCTTCTTTCAGATTTTCTCTGATTTCTACTTCCCCCAATTTGATGGTTTCCACGTGGTACCTGAATTTTTCCAATTCATTTTTCACAATCAGGATGCAACGGTTACAGACCATATTTTTGATGTAGAGCTTCATGCATTGTCTATAAAGATTGGGTTTGTCCATGCGGTATTGCCATTTTTATCGGTCACTTCACACCTGACCCATTTCGGCTTTTTCCTGGTCAGGTCCCAAACTGCTGAAGTCAGTCCATTTGGGTCTTTCGACCAAATAACATTCCCATTTCCTGAGCCACTGGTTCGGAATACAATTTTTTGGACAGGGGAGCACTTGATGGAAACCTTCATTTTTTCATCCACGATGAACTTTTCAATTTCCGGACCTTTAGAGGCATAGAAGCAGCCGGTTTCGAGTGCTTCGATAATATTTTTCTCGTTCAGCTTTTCTGCTTTTATCATGGTCCATGCTTTACCGACCGCATCACTTTTATGCACATCATCAGTTGCCAGTCCCGATAAGATGTACCCGTTGTTTAACATCTGATCCCAATGAACCCGGCCATTTCCACTATCGGCTCCCTCACATACTTCGTTGTGCACTTCTACCCCAATGTATCCGGAAACCTCTGACATTTCAATAAAGGTATGTCCTGTCCAATAAGGATGGGCATAAAACACTTTTGCCCCTTTATTTTTAATGTCATTGATGATTTCCTGAGCTGACATGCTGTTGTCGTAATGGTAGGGGTGGGGTAACCCGATGCCCAACAGGTGATGAGCAGGGGCTCCCGAGTAGGTGTCGGGATGGAACTCTATTCCACTTATGGCTAAAAAATTCCGGGATGAATAATCCGATAAGTCGTTCGTTTTCCGGTGATCAGTGATGGAAACAATATCAAAACCTTTATCCTTGTATTGTCTTATTCGTGTGGGCACATCCACATCCCCGTCGCTGGTTGTTGTATGCACATGCAGTGCCGCCTTATACCACTTTCCTTTTGTTGTAAACGGGTTAACCAACCGTTTTTCATTGGCAATATTTGCTTTTGACCCACTGGCAAATACCGATGGAACTAACGTTGACGCTGCTGAGATACCTGCCAGTTTGAAAAAGTTACGTCGTTTCATATTTACGGATTTTTGATGTGTTTATAAAACTGTTAAATTTTGTTTAAACGTTTAAAATTTGCGTTTAAATTATCATTCAATGAATTTACCAGGAGCTTTTACTGGGATTCCTTAGTAAAGTAGCCAAATCAAGCTACTCACAGAATCCTTTCCAGCATCCTTTTGGTTCAAAAATAAACAAATTTATTACGATATTCCGTTCATTTGCACTTTTCATCAATTTTGTGTTCCGAGGCTTTCGAGTACAAACTAACGATCTGATTAACATGAATTGTTTTTTCCAATGGAAATGAATTGAATAAAAAATATTAATTTTGGTGGCGTTAACCAAAGAATTAAATCATGTCAGAAAAAGTTCACAGATGTACCTCTGCTGGTGATGCAGTGTACGGGTTAGGTTTTATTGGTGCAGCCATTTATTATATCTCCACCGCAGTAGGTTTTTGGATGGGGGTATTGGGATTTTTAAAAGCTATTGTTTGGCCGGCATTTTTTGTATATGAGGCTTTAAAGTACTTAGCCGGGGCTTGATTGAATTGTCAGCCGGTTTTTATCCTGCAAGTTCACACAGGATGTATCTGTTATGGAATAGCTGAAGCAGTTTCTGGTTAGCCAGGAGGAATTCAGTTGTGTCTGTTACGCTGCTGGTTCCTACAAAAAAAGGCCTTCTAATGAAGACCTTTTTTTGATTGGGATGTTTCTTAAAATCTTTTTTCCTTGATACGGGCTTTTTTGCCTGTGCGTCCACGCATGTAAAATAATCTTTTACGACGCACTTTTCCTCTTTTGTTCACTTCAATTTGATCAATGAAGGGTGAAAAAAGCGGGAAGATACGTTCAACCCCGATGTTGCCCGACATTTTACGTACGGTGAATGTTTTGGTATTTTCTCTTCCGCTGATCTGGAGTACTACGCCGCGAAAGTTCTGGATACGTTCCTTGTTGCCTTCTTTAATCAGGTAACTGACAGTAACGGTATCCCCAGCAGAGAATTTAGGGTGTTCTTTTTCAACCTTAAATTCGTTTTCTACAAATTGTATTAAATCCATTTCTGAAATTATTTAATTAATGTTGGCAATGTAATTTGCTCTGGTGCAAAAAAGAGATTGCTTTAAACCGGCGCAAAAGTAATACTTTTTTTTAAATGAAACGGGCATGATTATTTTAATCACAAATGAGTTTGATTAAAAGATTTGCGAGTTTCATCTTCTACTTTGGAAAATAAGCAATTTGAATAGGATCAATTCAGCACTTTAAAGTGGTCGCCTGTTTGTTCCACAATGATCCGGTACCACCAGTCGGGGTATTCGGGGAAATGCGGATAGATAGGCATTCCGGTTTCACTTCGTTCGAACTGGCCGTCTTTTTCTTTTTTAATATTTCCGTCGAGGTATTTTATTAGCAGGTATTCGCCCAGTTTTTTCCAACGTGCTGTCATATTATTCGATTCGTTAACCGAATATTGGGTTAAAAATTCCCGGGCTTTTCCAGGGTTACCTGTTTTGTAAAGCCCTTCGGCTGCCTGATCGATCACCGGCAGGTAGGTTTCGAATTTATCTTCCAGTTCTTTTTGTGCTTTTTGAATATCTTTTATGGTTTCATTGTATCTCAGGTAAGCGAAGTTTGACACTTTATTGAAGATCCAGAAAGCAGCAGTTTCACTATATGTATACATATCGCCATTTCCTTCGGCAAAGCATTCAGGGATTTCATTAATCCCGCAATAAACGGGCACGTAGCACGTGCTGTAGGTATCGTCAACACCGAACCAGATGATCCCGCCGACAGGATCAGGGAGCCAGTTTCTGCTTTGAGTAACAAATGAGAAGCCGGTTTGGCGGGTTGAAATAGGGCGTTCGTTGCAATATTCAACCGAATCGACTTGCCAGGTTAGTTTTCCAAACCGGTAAGGCAACGCGAATGGTCCTGCCCCGGGATCAAGAGTCATGTCCAGTTCGGTACCCTCATAATGATCACGCATTAATTCCTGAACATCTCTGACACTTAATTTTTTGTCGGGTTTGATCCAGAGGGGCATCCTGTTCATGGCAAAGTTATTATCTCCACCGTTCAGGATTTTCCCCTTGGCATAGTCCAGGTGTTTCTCCATCCCCTTTGTTACTCTGTTAAAGCCTGACCAAACGCGGGCTTCACAGAAGCGCGCAGCTCCAAAATCAACAGGAGCATATACATCAGAGAAGCTAAAATCAGCATCGGTTCCGCTATACCAGCCTTTTTCGCGAGCAAATGAAATTACATCTTTTGAATAGATACAATTCTCCGGGTCGTTTTTTGGAAATGTGGTGATTCTTGCCTGGTTGGCATGTCCGCTGATGTAACCTTCAGGAATTTTTAAGGCCACCCAAACGGCACCCTTTGCTCCTTCTCCCTTGCCGATCATCTCCATGATCCATACCTCGTTGGGGTCGGCAAAGGAAAACGATTCACCTGAACTGTAATACCCGTATTTTTCAACGAGATCGGCCATGACATAAATCGCTTCGCGGGCTGTTTTGGCACGCTGAAGGGTTACATAAATCAGGCTGCCATAATCCATGATGGCACCTTCCTGACTGTGAAGCTCTTCCCTGCCACCATAAGTTGTTTCTCCTATTGCCAGCTGAAACTCGTTGATGTTTCCAACAACACTGTAAGTGTGAGGAACCTGGGGAATACGACCTAAGAACTTGCCGGTATCCCATTCGAAAATGTCGCGCATAGCACCTTCCGGATAATCCTGGGCAGGCTGATAATAAAGCTCACCGTATAAACCGTGCGAGTCAGCAGCATAAGTAATCATGGTGGATCCGTCAACCGAGGCTCCCCTGGTTACCAGAAAATTGGTGCAACCGTTTGAAAATTGATAATTGGTTAACAGGAATACAAAAATGAGTATCCCCGTGGTTAATTTTGTATTTCTCATTCCTTTGTTGTTTTTGTGAAACGGCAAATATAATTATTTCCATCAATCATAACCTGATTTTTGTCGTACAGTCAAATTGATGTGACTCATGTAGTTGATTTCACCGCTTTCATTACAACCTGTGCCGACATGGTGAAAAGAAAAGAGAATTGCCGTCAGCTTTAGGTATTTATTTTATCTTTATAATTCCTATTTTCGCAGGATTGACATGTAAAATCAAATGGTTTTGTAATGAAGGAGAAAGAAATACGAGCTTCCCTGATGGAAGCATTTGTGATAAAAACTTCTGTTAAACAGAAGGTATATGCGAATACTTTACAGTCTTTTAGAATATTAAAAAAGGTGTTGAAAGGGTTGGAAAAAAATTACCATTCCATGATCAGTGATCAGCTTTCATCTCAGGTACTGCCTGTGTACAGAGAGCGTGGACCATTTGAAGCGGAATTTGAAATCGGTGGTGACCTTTTGATATTCAGTATGCACTCCAATGTTTTTGAGTTTGATAACAAAAATCCTCTTTGGAAATCGTCATATATACAGGATGACCCATTGCGCTCGTATTGTGGAATGATCAATATTTATAACTTTCTGGCTGATTCATTCAGGTATAACCGGGTGAATGACCTGGGGTACCTTGTTGCCCGAATTTTTGTGAATAAAGACAATCATTTTTATGTAGAAGGGAAAAGACAAACCGAGGAGAATGTAAAAAGCTTTGCTGTTGATACCATTTCTCCCGGTGTATTGAGGCAGATTGTTGAAACTGCCATCCGGTATTCTATTGAGTTCGACCTCCTGGTGCCTCCTTACGATCATGTTAAAGTGGCAACAGTTGATCAGATGCTGGAGAAAATGATTCATTCTAAAATGACCACAGGTAAACGCCTGGGATTTTCATTTAATTCTGACGATGTTTAATGGGAAATAATTTGTTTTAAGATGTCCGAAATGATAAGGGAAAAAGTAACCGAACGATTTATCCGGTTTGCAAAGGATAATACTACTTCCGATCCGGAGAGCAAATCCTGGCCAAGTACAGAAAGACAGAGGGATTTTATGATAAAGCTGAAGGCAGAGCTTCAGGAGATTGGATTAACTGACGTTGATCTGGATGAAAATGGTTACCTCATGGCTACTGTTCCTGAAAACACTGGATCAGATAGCCCGGTTGTTGGTTTTATTGCCCATGTGGATACCAGTCCTGACTTTGAAGGGAACCGCGTGAATCCTCAATTTACCCGAAATTATAACGGGAAAATTATCCACCTGAAAGATGGAGTATCAATCGATCCGGCAGAATTTCCTGAACTATTACAATATAAAGGTCAGGATATCATCACATCTGATGGTACCACCCTGCTGGGTGCAGATGATAAAGCCGGTGTAGCTGCCATTGTCACTGCTGCTGAATTCCTGATCCACGATTTGAAGAAAAGAAAGCATGGCAGGATCAGGATCGGATTTACACCCGACGAGGAGATTGGCCGCGGTGCAGATAAATTTGATGTAAAAAAATTTGGTGTTGACTTTGCGTATACGCTCGACGGGGGTGAGATTGGCGAACTTGAGTATGAAAATTTTAATGCTGCAGGAGCAAGGATTTCCATCAGAGGGAGAAGTGTACACCCCGGGATGGCTAAGAATAAAATGGTCAATGCTTTGTTGATTGCCAACAGGATCATCTCCATGCTGCCTCCTGCCCAACGTCCCGAGCATACCGAGAAATATGAAGGTTTTTTCCATTTAACTTCCTTGTCAGGGTCCGTCGAGAGTGCGGAGATGCAGTTTATTATCCGGGATCATGACCGATTTAAGTTTGAAGAGAAGAAAAGGCTACTGAAGGAAGTGGTTCAGCTGATGAACCTTGAAGTGGGGAAAGAGCTGGTTCATATTGTCATGCAGGATCAGTATTATAATATGAAACAACAAATTGAACCAGTGATGCATGTGATTGAAATTGCCCGGAATGCTATGAGATTGGCTGGCATTGAACCTAAAGTAAAAGCAATTCGTGGTGGTACCGACGGAGCAAAACTTTCCTATAACGGATTGCCCTGTCCTAATATCTTCGCGGGAGGCCACAATTTTCATGGTCCTTATGAGTTTCTTCCCATTCCTTCGCTGGTAAAAGCTGTGGAGGTTATTTTGAATATTGCAGAGCTGGCTGTTTCGGAAAATTGGAAAACTAAATAGATGTATTCCCGGTTTAATGAATTTGTATACACGCACCATCTTTTTGATCCCGGTCAGAAAGTACTGCTGGCTGTGAGTGGAGGCATGGACAGCATGGTATTGTTACATCTTTTTGAAAAATCAACTTTCATTTATGGTGTGGTGCATTGTAATTTTCAACTACGTGGTAATGACTCCGACCAGGATGAGGAGTTCGTCAGACAACAGGTTACCAGTCACGGTGTGCCTTTTTTTTCCCGTCGCTTCGAAACGGAAGAGCATGCACGCATAAATGGTATATCCGTTGAAATGGCAGCCAGGGAATTGAGGTATACATTTTTTGAAGAGGTACGAATGACCCATCATTATGACTTTATTGTTACTGCTCACCACCAGGATGACCTGCTGGAAACATTTTTTTTGAATCTTTCACGAAAAACCGGCATCCGTGGTCTGACCGGCATAAAAGAAAAGTCGGGGCACATCATCCGGCCACTCCTGTTCGCTACCCGACAGGAAATAGAGCAGTATGCCCGGATCAGTTACATCGAATTCCGCCAAGACCGGACCAACAATGAGGTTATCTATCAACGGAATTTTATTCGCCATAAAATATTACCGCTGTTCCAACAGCTAAATCCAGCATTCAAAACCAACCTGGCAGAAACTATCCTGAATCTGAGGGATGCTGAAGATGTATACTCTATTGGAATAGAAGAAGCAAAGAAAAAGGTTGTTACCTTTCACGACAATCAAACGATTATTCATATTCAATCCCTGCAGGTTAGCCCCTTCCCGGAAACTTTGCTGTTTGAAATCCTTGCTGAATATAACTTTAATGCCCGAACTGCCGGTCATCTGTTTCGGCGCCTCGACAGTGAGCCGGGGAAACAGTTTTTCTCCAAAACCCACCGGTTGGTGAAAGACAGAGAATTGTTGTTTATTACTCCTCTACCCGAAAATGAGGAACGGATTTACTATATCGAGAAAGAGGATATTGAGCTGTACGCTCCCTTCATTCTTCATGTTGAAAAAATTCATCGTAAGGATTTTCAAATGATCCAATCCCCCCTGGTGGCATGCCTTGATCTCCAAAAACTTGAATTCCCGTTACTCATCAGGAAATGGCAGCAGGGAGATTATTTTCAACCACTTGGTATGGACGGATTTAAAAAGTTGAGTGACTTTCTGATTGATGAGAAAGTTCCAGTTCATGAAAAGGAGAATACCTGGCTGCTGTGTAGTGCACAGAAAATTGTCTGGGTAATGGGACACCGGATCGATAATCGTTTTAAAATCACACCCAAAACAGCAGTAATCCTTAAAATAGAGATATCAGCAGAATAAAAAGCAGTCTTTACCCCCGGGATGACTTATAGTTTTAATTGTATCATGGAATTTTTTTGATGGTTTTTAAAACCAGATGAGCATTCATTTGTTTGGATGTTAAGGAGAAAAATGAATTGGTTATCCGGTTTATCAGGATAATCCATGAAATTCCCTATTTGCAGCTGCTGACGAAATGAGTTTACAGGCTTCGGAGACCGGTAAATACAGGCACGAACAGAGCAAAATATTTGTAGAAAAAAGTATAGATGAAGTTAAATCTTATCGAATGAAGAATTTTTTGAAAGAGCGAAAACTTGCGTTGCTGTTTGCTTTGCTGGGAGCAGCAGGAGGTTTTATATACTGGAGGTT
>Ga0265293_10010936_pt1 | contig 12523 bp, 11 predicted proteins | sample Munlanlewell138R_FD_192505 | JGI IMG/M metagenome (GOLD analysis project Ga0265293, IMG submission 192505) | Leachate microbial communities from a municipal landfill in Southern Ontario, Canada - Leachate well 138R | ecosystem: Engineered > Solid waste > Landfill > Unclassified | place: Canada... | reverse complement strand
GCCGCCTTCCCCAGCGCCTGCGGCAAGACCAACTTTTCCATGCTGGTGCCGCCCGAGGCGGCCTTTGCCGGCTGGAAGGTGACCACCATCGGCGACGACATCGCCTGGATCAAGCCGCACGCCGACGGCCGCATGTACGCCATCAACCCCGAGGCGGGCTACTTCGGCGTCGCCCCCGGCACCAACCTGCACACCAACCCGAACTGCATGCGTTCGCTCGACCGCGACGTCATCTTCACCAACGTGGCGCTGACCGACGACGGCGATGTCTGGTGGGAGGGCATGGAAAAGGACAGCGGCGTGCTGCCCGAGCACCTGATCGACTGGCAGGGCAAGGACTGGACACCCCAGATCGCCAGGGAAACCGGCGCCAAGGCCGCCCACCCGAACTCGCGCTTCACGGTGGCCGCCACCAACAACCCGGCGCTCGACCCGCAATGGGACGACGCCGAGGGCGTGCCCATCGATGCCTTCATCTTCGGTGGCCGGCGCTCGACCACCGTGCCGCTGGTGACCGAGGCCCGCAACTGGACCGAGGGCGTCTACATGGCCGCGACCATGGGCTCCGAAACCACCGCCGCCGCCTTCGGCGCCCAGGGCGTGGTGCGCCGCGACCCGTTCGCGATGCTGCCCTTCTGCGGCTACAACATGAGCGATTACTTCCAGCACTGGCTGGATACCGGCGCCCGGCTCCAGGCCCAGGGCCACGCACTGCCCAGGATCTACTGCGTCAACTGGTTCCGCAAGGACGCCGATGGCAAGTTCGTCTGGCCGGGCTACGGTGACAACATGCGCGTGCTCAAGTGGATGATCGACCGCATCGAGGGCCAGGCGCAGGGTCAGGACACGCTGTTCGGCGTGGCGCCCACCTACGGCGAAATCAACTGGACCGGCCTGGACTTCAGCCCCGCCCAGTTCCAGCAGGTCACCAGCATCGACCACAGCGCCTGGGAGGCCGAGTTCAAGCTGCACGACACGCACTTCGAGCAACTGGCCTACCACCTGCCGCCCGCCCTGTCGCAAACCAAGGACGCGCTGGAAAAGCGCTTGGCCGAAACGGTCTGACCGGGCGCAAGGCCCGCCAGGGCCCGGCTGCCAGCAAAAATGAAAAAGCCACCGCGATGGGTGGCTTTTTTGTGGCGGCCCGGCTACCGGGCAGTGGCTCAGAACAGGGCCCTGCCGCTGGCACGGCGGGCCAGACGCTCCATCGCCTCGGCCGTCCGCGGTGCCGGTGCGGGCCTGGCCTTGGCCACCGGACCCTCCATGCCCAGGGGTGCCAGGGCCTCGTCGAAACTGCCACCGTCGTTGCGCTGGCGGGCGGCCTCCAGTTCGCGCATGAGGCGGGGATCCTGCCGGGCCATGGCCCACAGGCGGGCGTCGGCGCGGCGCTCGGCCTGCACCCGGGACCACTGGTCGAGCCGCACCAGCAACGAGCCGGCGGCACGGCGGGCCACGTCGGCGAACAGCGCCATGCCGGCGAACACAACGGCCCACAGGACCACCCAGGCCAGCAGCAGGTGGCCATCGGCCCAGGTGCTGATCAGGCGATCGGCGATCACGACCAGCGAGGCAACGACCGCGGCCAGCAGCAAGGCAGCCAGGCCGCGTGCGCCACTGCGGCGCTGCGGCGCGGATGGGACGCCACCCCGCCCGGCCACGGCATGGCGATGACCCAGGGGACGGGGAAAGGTGGTTTGAACGGTACTCATGACGGATCTCCCAACACTGACAACGCAGCAGACAGAGGGCGCGGTGCGCCGATGCCCGAATGCTAGGGATTTCCCTGATGTCATGCCAATTTATTTTTATGATGAATACCATTCACATTTGATATGAATGATCGCAATTTCCTCACCCTCGACCTGAACCTGCTGCGGGTGTTCGACGAGGTCATGGCCGAACGCAACCTGACCCGTGCCGCCAGCCATCTGGCCATGACGCAGCCGGCCGTGAGCAATGCGCTGCGGCGCCTGCGCGAGACACTGGGGGACGAACTGGTGCGCCGCAGCGGCTACGGCATCGAACCCACGCCGCTGGCCGAGGCCATCTGGCCCAAGGTGCGCGACGCCCTGGCGCAGTTGCGCGACACGCTCGCGCCGGGGGACTTCGACCCGGCGCGCGCCCACACCGCCTTCGTGCTCGCCATGGCCGATGCAACGGCGGCCATGATCGTGCCGGGTCTGGTGCACATCCTCGAGCACGAGGCGCCCGGGGTGAACCTGCGCATCGTGCCGCTGACCACACGCGACCCGCGCGAACTGCTGGCCTCCGGCTCGGCCGATCTGGCCATCGGCCACTTCCCCGGCGTGGTGGCCGAGCTCTCGGCGGTGCATCTGCAGGAAACGGTGCCACGCTATTACCACCAGCGGCTGTACGACGGCGAGTACATGGTGGTGATGCGCAAGGACCATCCGCTGGCCCGGCAACCGCTGGATCTGGACAGCTACTGCGCCGCACGGCACCTGCTGGTGAGCTTCTCCGGCCGGCCTTACGGTTTCGTCGACGAGGCCTTGACCGCCCTGGAGCGTCAGCGGCGCGTGGTGCTGACGGTCAACCAGTTCTTCACCGCCGGCCGGGTGGTGGCCACCACCGACCTGCTCACGGTGCTGCCGCGCCACTTCATCGGCGCCACCGGCATGGCGCACGAGCTGGCCTGGCAGGACCTGCCACTGTCGGTGCCTCCGGTGCACGTGGACGCCCTGTGGCACCGGCAGACCATTCACCACAGCGCGCACCGCTGGCTGCGCCGGGCGATTGCGCGGGCATCGGCGCACGGTTTCGGTCGCGATTGATTCACCGGTGACAATGCCGCCATGCGCATCCAGTTGCTCAGCGATCTCCACTTCGAGGCCAACCCCGGGTTCGTGCCCGAGCCGGCCCCCGATGCCGACCTGCTGGTGCTCGCGGGTGACGTGGGCTCCTACCAGCCGCGCCGCGACGGCAGCGTGATGCCCGAGCCCGATTGGGGCCTGCGGCGCTTTGCAGCCGGCCGCTGGCCGGTGCCGGTGCTGTACGTGCCCGGCAACCACGAGTACGACGCCATCGATGTCGACGCCGGCCATGCCGCGCTGCGCGAGACCTGCCGGCGCCTGGGCATCATCTGGCTGGAGCGCACGTGCACCGTGCTCGGCGGTGTGCGCTTTGTCGGCACCACGCTCTGGAGCGATTACGACGCGCTGGCCGACGCCGGCCGCCGCCAGCCCGGCGAGACCGTGGCGAGCCACCGCCTGCGTCAGCGCGACAAGGCTTTTCGGGCCGCCAATTTCTACCTGGAGAAGATGAATGGCCGCCGGCATGGGCGCCTGTTCGATGCCGAGGCCATGCGTGTGCTGGGGATCGAATGCCAGGACTGGCTGCGCGCCGCGCTGGCCGAGCCCTTCAACGGACCGACCGTGGTCGTCACCCATTTCGCGCCCACGCTGCACAGCGCCGATCCGCGCTACGGGCTGACGCCGGGCACCGCGGGCTTCTGCAACGCGCTGGACGGCTTGCTGCCGCTGGCCGACCTGTGGCTGCACGGCCACCTGCACTGCGCCACCGACCTGCGCGTGGGCCGCTGCCGCATCGTCGCCAATCCGCTGGGCTACGCGGCCAAAGGGGAACAGGCCACCTTCAGCCCCAGGCTGACCATTCCTGTCGGCACGCAGGACGGCACCGGCGCCGCCAGCGCTTACACTGGAGCGCTGGACCATTCATCCGGAGATTCACCATGAAGATTCTGCTCGCCGTGGACGGCAGTGCATACACCAAGAAGATGCTGGCCTACCTGACCACCCACCTGGAGGTCTTCAACGCCCAGAGCGAGTTCACCGTGTTCACGGTGCAGATGCCCCTGCCGCCGCGGGCCCGTGCCGCCGTCGGCGCCGAGGTGGCCAACAGCTACTACGCCGAGGAATCCGCCAAGGTGACCGAGCCGGTGCTCAAGTTCCTGGGCCGGCACGGCATTGAGGCCAAGGTGGTCACCAAGGTCGGCTCCCCGGGCGAACTCATCGCCAAGACCGCCGACACCGGCAAGTACGACCTCGTGATCATGGGCTCGCACGGCCACAGCGCGCTGGGCAACCTCGTGATGGGTTCGGTGGCGACCAAGGTGCTGGCCAACTGCAAGACGCCCGTGCTGCTGGTGCGCTGAAGGCCGGGGTGGCCCGTCCGGGGCGCATGCCCCGTCCTCAGACGGCCATCGGACCGAGCACGCGCGAGGCGGCCTCGCGCAGCGCCTCGGTCAGTGACTGCAGCACATCGGACTGCAGGTTCCAGCAGTGCCAGTACAGGGTCACGCCCAAACGATGGCGGGGCAGCAACTGCACCAGCTCGCCCTTGCCAAGCGCCTCGCGCACGCCCAGTTCGGGCACCACGGTAATGCCCCAGCCGGCCCGCGCCGCACGGATCTGCCCTTCGCTCGAGGGCACGAACAGCTGCTTGAGCATCACGCGCGGCAGGCCGAAGGCACGCGCCACAAACTCGTGCTGCAGGTGGTCCTTGCGGTTGAAGGCCAGAAAGGGCAGCCGGGGGAAGTTGTGCGCCGTCAGCCCCTGCGGGCAGTGGGTATCGACAAAAGCGCGCGAGGCCACGGCCACGTAGTCCATCACGCCCAGCGGCTCGACCCGGCAGCCGCGCAGGGCCTGCCCCAGCGACGTCACACAACCGAGCACCTGGCCCTCGCGCAGCCACTCGTGGGTGAAATCCTGGTCGTCGGTGATGATTTCGATCGGCAGGCCGGCCTGGGCCAGCGAACTGAGCGCGGGCAATGCCCAGGTGGCGATGCTGTCGGCGTTGATGGCCACCGAAATGCGCTCCTCATGGCGCCCGCCGCCCACCGAACTGGGCGCCAGCTCGCGCAGGTCGCGTTCGAGATCGGTGCGCAGCAGCCGCATCATCTTGGCGTGCTTGAGCATGAGCTGCCCGGCCGGCGTGGGCTTGAGCGGGCGGCTGCGCACGATCAGCACGGTGCCGACCTGCGCCTCCAGGGCGCGCAGGCGCTGCGAGACGGCCGACTGGGTGATCGACAGGCGTTGGGCGGCGCGCTCGAAGCCCCCCTCTTCCACAATGGCCGCCAGGCATTCCAGGGCGTCGGGATCGAATGTGCTCATGCCGTCCTAAATATTAGACAAACTGATGAAATTCATTTTCAGTTAATCTTGCTTCACTTGTGAAGGGGTTTTCCCCATACTTCCCGCCATGTCCCTTTCTTGATCTGGAGCAGGTTATGCGGGTGGTGGTACTGGGTGCGGGTGTCATTGGTGTGAATACGGCGTGGCAACTGCTGCAGCGTGGGCACGAGGTCACGCTGGTCGACCGCCAGGACGAGGCGGCGCAGGAGACCAGCTTCGGCAACGCGGCGCAGATTTCGGTGAGCTACTGCGAGCCCTGGGCCAACCGCGAGGCGCCGCTGAAGGCGCTCAAGTGGTTGTTCAACCCCGAGGGGCCACTGAAGTTCCGCCCCCAGCTCGATCCCGAGCAGTGGCGCTGGGGCCTGCAATTTCTGGGCCAGTGCAACGATGCCGCCTTCGAGCGCAACGTCGCGCAACTGGTGGCCCTGGGCAGCTACAGCCACGCCGCGCTCAAGGAAATCGTGGCCGAGACCGGCATGACGTTCAACCGCCTGACCCGGGGCATCGCGCACTACTACACCGACGCGCGCGCCTTCGACGAGGCCGGCACGGCGGCGGAACTGATGCGGCGCCATGGCGTCAACCGCCGCGTGGTCGACCGGGACGAGCTGCTGCGCATCGAGCCGGCCCTGCGCGCCTTCGGCGAGCGCATCGTCGGTGGCACCTACACCGACAGCGACGAGTCGGGCGACTGCCGCGTCTTCACCCAGCAGCTCGCTGCCCTGTGCGAGGCGCGCGGCATGCGCGCGCTCATGGGCCACGACATCGAGCGCCTGTACACCGAGGGCGGCGAACTCAGCGGCGTGCGCGTGCGCAGCCGGCACACCGGCCAGGCCGAGGAACTCAAGGCCGATGCCTACGTCGTGGCCTGCGGCTCGTACACCACCGCGCTGCTGCGCCAGGTGGGCGTGCGCGTGCCCATCTACCCGGGCAAGGGCTACAGCGCCACGCTGCGCCTGCTGCGACCCGAGGCCGCGCCCGTCGTCAGCCTGCTCGACGACGGCCTGAAGGTGGCCATCTCGCGCCTGGGCGAGCACCTGCGCATCGCCGGCACCATCGAACTGGGTGGTTTCGATCTGTCGCTGGACACGCCGCTGGCACGCGCCCGCGCCCGCATGCTCACGCGCCGCATCGAGCAGGTGTTCCCCGGGGTGGCCGACACGCGCACGCCGGAGGAAGGGGGCGATCCCCAGTTCTGGTGCGGCCTGCGCCCGGCGACGCCGACCAACATCCCGCTGATTGGCCGCACCCGTGTGCGCCGGCTGTGGATCAACGCCGGCCACGGCACGCTGGGCTGGACGCACAGTGCCGGCTCGGGCAAGGCCATGGCCGAACTGATCAGCGGCCAGACACCGGCCATGCCCTTCCGCTTCTGTGGTTTCGACGTGGCCCGCGCGGCCACGGGCGCCCGGCTCCCGGGTCTGAGCCCGGTCACGCGGGCCTGACGCACCGCGGCGGCCCGGGCCGGTTCAGCCTGCCCGGTGCGGTGCGCGAAACGGCGCCGCCGGCTGCACACCGGCCGGTGGCATGACCCGCTCGTCCATCCAGCGCAGCAGGTCCAGCCACATCTGGCGCATCTCGGCGTCCAGCGGCGTGCGGATGGCGCTGGACAGTTCGATGGTGACCACGGGCATGCCCTTGTGCACGCCACCGTAGTTGCCCAGGCTGCCCGGGAAGATCCCGACCTGGTCCAGGTACAGGCGCCCCAGCCGCTTCGGCGGCACCGTCGGACCGTCGAAATCCAGCACGCCATAGGGCGCATGGATGCTGACGATCAGATCGGGCTGGAAGCGCTCCATTTCGTCGTGAAAGAACTGCGTCTCGGGTTCGGACAGCGGGCGCGGGCCGGGCCAGCGGCGCGGGTCCTTGCGGGTGCGCTTCTCCCAGTAGATCCTGGCCTGCCGCTCCCAGTCGGGTGTGGGGAAGTTCCGGTTGAGATCGACCCCGTTGGCGTTCATGCGCCGGGCCGGCCGCCGCATCAGGCCGTCCGGGTTGAGCGCCGGAATGAAGCGCCAGTGCGCACTGGCCGGGATCTCCTGGGCGAACTGGATCCAGTGCAGCACCACGGACGACGAGGACAGCTCGTCACCGTGCATGCCGCCGACCACCAGCACCCGCAGGCGCGGCTCGGGCGCGACAACATCGCGCGCATGGATGGTGCGCCCCTGGACACTGCGGCCGAAGGTCGGCTGCAGCCGGGCCGCCGCGCACAGCGGCGCCTTCACGTTGGGCAGGCGCGCCACGAACTCGGCGCAGGGATCGACGTAGGCGCGCGTCCAGGGCGGACCGCCATCGGCGGCCGCTGCCAAGCCGGCCAGCGCCATGCCCAGGGACGCCAGTCCCAGGCGCAAAAAACAGGAAGTCATCCGGATATTCTAAAAAGCCGGCCGCACAGGCCCGCGGTCTCAGTGCAGGCCCTGGCGCACCGGCCGGACCGGCTCACGCAGGAAGTCCAGCAGCAGGCGGTCGAAGGCATCGGGGTTTTCCAGTTGCATCAGGTGGCCGATGCCGGGCATCTCGGCGTAGCGCGCCTGCGGGATGTCGTCCGCCATGGCCCGCATGACCGCCGGTGCGGCCACGCGGTCGAACTCGCCCGCCACCAGCAGCGCGGGCACGCGGATCTGCGCCAGCGCAGCGCGGCGGTCGAAGGTCAGCAGGCATTCGAGCGCCCGCCGGTAGGTGGCCGCCGGGACACCCGCCATGCAGTGCTCGGCCAGGCGCAGACCCTCGGGCAGCGCGCCCGGGCCGACCATGCGCGGGATGAGCTGCGTCGCCACCTCGGCCATGCTGCGGCCGGCCATCAGCGGTGCCAGGCGCTCGTCGATGAAGCGCCGCGACCAGGCCTCGGCCGGGCCGGTGCCATCCGGCCGCCGGCCGAAGGACGCCGAGGTGCCGCACAGCACGAGCTTGCGAACCTTGTCGGGCCGGCGTGCGACCACCTCCTGTGCCACCATCCCGCCCATGCTGTGGCCGACCAGCACGACCGTGTCCTCCCGCTCGCTGGACAGCGCATCGATCAGGCGGATGCAGCTTTCGGCCAGGCCCTTGAAGGTGTAGGGCTCGATCGGCGCGCTGTGGCCGTAACCGGGCATGTCCCAGGCGACCGCGCGGTAGCCGACCTCGGCCAGGGTTTCGAGCTGCGGGGCGAAGGCCAGGTGGCCGCCGCCAATGCCATGGAGCATGAGCACGGTCGGTCCGTCGCCCAGGGTGCTGAAGGTGGGAATGGTGGACATGGGTACAGGCACCGCGCCGGTGGTCACCCTCGGCACGGGATGGCTTTGCATTTCACCGAGAATGGCGGTCTTTCGTTGACGATCCATGCCATTGTCATCCATCGCCCGATTCCGCTGCGCATGTCCCCCGCCCGCTCCGCCGGCCATACGGCCCGCCCACCCGATTTTTCATCCCAGGCATTCCGCGCCGCGCTGGGCATGTTCGCCACGGGGGTGACCATCGTGACGGCCCGCACGGTCGAGGGCGCTCTGGTGGGACTGACCGCCAGCTCGTTCAACTCGGTATCGCTGCAGCCACCGCTGGTGCTGTGGAGCCTGTCGCGCACGGCGGGCTCGATGGCGACCTTCTCCAACGGGCGGCACTACGCCATCAACGTGCTGGCCGCCGACCAGCAGGCGCTGGCCGAGCGCTTTGCCATGCGCGGCACCGACCGCTGGGCCGGGGTGGGCTTCACCGAGGGCGTCAGCGGCGCGCCGCTGCTCGATGGTGCCGTCGCCAGTTTCGAGTGTTTCAACCGCAGCCAGTACGCCGAGGGCGATCACATCATCTTCGTGGGCGAGGTCGAACGCTGCAGGCACCGCCCCAACGCCCCGCCGCTGCTGTACCACGGCGGGCGCTTTTACACCGAGCACCCCCTGTAGCCCCCGTCGGCACCGGACAGCGCGCCGGGCAGACCAGACCGCGACAGCAGGAAAACGCCGTCCCGGCTACCATCGGCGGCCACATCGCAGCCGAGCCGGCGAAGACACCTCCATGACCGACCGCAAGCACCATCTCGACCCCCTGGCCGTCACCCTGCTGGTGGCCTGCTGCGCCTTCTGGGGCTTCCAGCAGATCCTGATCAAGCTCGCAAGCCGCGAGATGGCACCGCTGTGGCAGGCCAGCATCCGCATGGTGGGCGCCACCGTCCTGCTGTGGCTGTGGTGCCGCTGGCGTGGCGTGGCCCTGTTCGCGCGCGACGGCACGCTGGGTGCCGGCCTGCTGGCCGGGCTGCTGTTCGCGGGCGAATTCGTCTGCATCTACCTGGGGCTGCAACACACCAGCGTCTCGCGACTGACGGTGTTCCTGTACACCAGTCCGTTCGTGGTGGCCTTGCTGGTGCCACGCGTGATCCCGAGCGAGACGCTGCGGCGCATCCAGTGGGTCGGCCTGGTGCTGGCCTTCTCCGCCGTTGCCGTCGCCTTCAGCGAGGGCTTCCTGCACCATTCCCCGGTGGCGGGCCAGTGGAAGGGCGACGCCATGGGACTGGCCGGGGGCGTGCTGTGGGGCCTGACCACGCTGACCATCCGCGCCAGCCGGCTGGCCACGGCCAGCGCCGAAAAAACCCTGTTCTACCAGTTGGCCGTGACGGCGCTGGTGTGCCCGCTGCTGTCGCTGGCACTGGGCGAAACCTGGGGCTGGGACTATTCGGCCCTGGCCTGGGGCTCGGTCTTCCTGCAGACCGCGGTGGGCGCGTTCGCCAGCTACCTGGTCTGGATGTGGATGCTGCGCCATTACCCGGCCACCCACATCTCCACCTTCACCTTCCTCACGCCGGTGTTCGCGCTGGTGTTCGGTGTGCTGCTGCTGGGTGAACCGCCGACCGCGCAACTGATCATCGCGCTGGCGGCCGTGGCCACGGGGATCGTGCTGGTCAGCCGGCGGAGCTGATGCCATGATGCGCGCATGAACACGGCCTTGCACGCCCTCTCCGCCCTTGAACTGGTCGCCGGCTACCGCAGCGGCGCCCTCTCGCCGGTCGAGGTGACCCGCGCGATCCTCGCGCACATCGACCGCTGCGAACCGGTGCTGCAAGCCACCTACGCGCTCGATGCCGATGTGGCGCTGGCCATGGCCCGGGCATCCGAGGCACGCTGGCAGGCAGGCCGGCCCATCGCGCTGCGCGGCGTGTGCATCGACGGCGTGCCGGTGACGATCAAGGAGAACATCGCCACGCGCGGCGTACCGGTGCCGCTGGGCACGGCGGCCACCGCACTGGTGCCGGCCGCCCAGGACGCGCCGCCGGCGGCGCGCCTGCGCGAGGCCGGCGCGGTGTTCCTGGCCAAGACCACCATGCCCGAGTTCGGCATGCTCTCGTCCGGGCTGTCGAGCTTCCACCCGCTCACGCGCAACCCCTGGAACACCGCCATGAACCCGGGTGGCTCCAGCGCCGGCGCGGGCGCGGCGGCCGCGGCCGGATACGGCCCGCTGCACATCGGCACCGACATCGGCGGCTCGGTGCGCCTGCCGGCGGCCTGGTGCGGACTGGCCGGCCTCAAGCCCAGCCTGGGCCGGGTGCCGATCGACCCGCCCTACATGGGCCGCTGCGCCGGCCCGATGACCCGCACCGTGGCCGACGCCGCGCTGATGATGGCGGTGCTCGCGCAGCCCGATGCACGCGACCACATGAGCCTGCCGCCCGCCGACATCGACTGGATGGACCTGGACGCGCTGGACCTGCGCGGTTTGCGCCTGGGCCTGTGGCTGGACGCCGGTTGCGGCCTGCCTGCCGATCCGCAGGTGACGCAGGCCGTGGAAGACGCTGCCCGGCTGTTCGAGGCCGCCGGCGCCATCGTCGAGCCCGTGCGTCCGTGGATGACCGACGAGATGCTGCAGGGCATGGACCGCTTCTGGCGCATCCGCGCGGCCTGCGACCTGCAGGCCATGGGCCCGGAGCAGCGCGAGCGCATCCTGCCCATCGTGCGCACCTGGGCCGAAGGCGGGTTCGGCCACAGTGGCGAACAGGCCTTTGCCGCCTACACGCAAACGCAGGTCATCCGCGCCGCCACGGTTGCCGCGACCCTGCCCTTCGACTACGTGCTCTCGCCGGTGTCACCCAACACCGCCTTCCCGGCCGAATGGGCCTATCCGTCCAACGACGTCGCACGCGCCATGGACCACATCGGCTACACCGTGCCCTTCAGCATGAGCGAGCAGCCCGCCATGTCCATCGCCGGCGGCCACGACCACCACGGTGTCCCCATCGGCCTGCAGATCGCCGGGCGGCGCTTCGACGACCTGGGCGTGCTGCGCATGGCGCGCGCCTTCGAGCGCCTGCGCCCCGAACAGCGCCCCTGGCCGATGGCGCCTCAGGCCGTCGCCTGAGCGCGCTGCGCCGCGAACGCCACGTACCAGTCCAGGCAGCCCGGATTGGCCATGGCCTCCCGGTTGATGACCTTCTCCAGCGGCTGGCCCAGCAGCAGCTTCTTGATCGGCAGCTCCTGCTTCTTGCCCGAGAGCGTGCGCGGCACCTCGGCCACCTGGACGATCTCGTCAGGCACGAAGCGCGGCGAGAGCGACTCGCGCACCACCTGCCGGATGCGCTCGCGCAGCGCCTCGTCCAGCGTGAGTCCGGGACGCAGCACCACGAACAGCGGCATGTAGCTGGGCCGGCCCAGGTACTCCAGGTCCACCACCAGCGAATCGAGCACCTCGGGCAGCGCCTCGACCGCGCTGTACAGCTCGCTGGTGCCCATGCGCAGCCCGTGGCGGTTGATGGTCGCATCACTGCGGCCATAGATCACGCAGGAGCCGTCGGGGAAGATGCGCAGCCAGTCGCCGTGGCGCCAGACGGCACCGGCCTCGGGACCGAGGTCACCACCGCCCGGGCGCCGGCCCTGGCCTGGTGGGTACATGTCGAAGTAGCTGCCAATCAGTCGCTCATGGTGGGGGTCGCCCACGAAGTACAGCGGCATCGACGGGAGGGGCTGGGTACAGACGAGCTCGCCCACGGCATCGATGATGGGCCGTCCCTGCTCGTCCCAGGCCTCCACGGCGGCACCGAGCTGCCGGCACTGCATGCGCCCGGGCGTCTGCGGCAGGCCGCGCACGCCGCCGATGAACGCCCCGGCGAAGTCGGTGCCGCCCGAGATGTTGCACCACCAGATATCGCCCCCACGCTCCACCGCTCCGCGGGTCGCTGCCCCCCAGGGGGGCTGATCCGGCTTGGGGCGGCCCGGCGCCGGATCGCCACCCCCACGCTCCACCGCTTCGCGGGTCGCTGCCCCCCAGGGGGGCTGATCCGGCTTGGGGCGGCCCGGCGCCGGATCGCCACCCCCACGCTCCACCGCTTCGCGGGTCGCTGCCCCCCAGGGGGGCTGATCCGGCTTGGGGCGGCCCGGCGCCGGATCGCCACCCCCACGCTCCACCGCTTCGCGGGTCGCTGCCCCCCAGGGGGGCTGATCCGGCTTGGGGCGGCC
>Ga0265293_10010935_pt1 | contig 12525 bp, 12 predicted proteins | sample Munlanlewell138R_FD_192505 | JGI IMG/M metagenome (GOLD analysis project Ga0265293, IMG submission 192505) | Leachate microbial communities from a municipal landfill in Southern Ontario, Canada - Leachate well 138R | ecosystem: Engineered > Solid waste > Landfill > Unclassified | place: Canada... | reverse complement strand
TTACCTTTTCTTTATGGGAGTAATGTAGGGGCTCAATCTTCAAGTGCCTTCTTAGGATTAAGTGGTTGGCATACAGTTGATCATCTCTTGCGAGCTGTATTTGAAGGTATTGTCTTTTCGCATCGGATGCATATTGAACAGCTCAAGCACGAGGTAAAGAGCTTTTCTGTGGCACGCTTAGCAGGTGGTACAAGCCGCTCTCGCGTCTGGGTTCAGATGTTTGCTGATATTCTTCACATGCCCTTAGAGATCATGGAAAACAAGGAGGTAGGGGCCCTCGGTGCCGCTATGGCAGCTGGAGTTGGAGCACAACTATTTGCGTCCTTCCCTGAAGCTGCTACAAAGATGGTGCGGGTAAAAGAGAAGTTCTATCCACGTCCAGAGTTCAGCGCTGTCTATGATAAAAAGTATGAGCGCTATTGCCAAGCAATTGATGCATTGAAAAGTTTTTGGAATGTGTGCTAGAATCAGGTTTAATTTAAAAGTTTTACTTCTATTTGCTACGAGGAATAAGGTCTTATACACGCGCTGTCCATGATCTGTATTTCTGGTTTTGTTTTTTAAGAAGAAAAGTTTTGCTGGGAGGTGCTCTTGTGGCACGTTACGAAACAGAATTGATGGTTACGGTATCGAAACTCTATTATTTGAACCAACTTAAGCAGGAAGAGATCGCCTCGAGGTTGAATGTTTCGCGGGCATTAATTTCGCTGATCTTAAATGAAGCCAAGCGTGTTGGTATTGTTGAGTTTAGAATCAACGATCCTCAAAGTGAAAATGAAGATTTGGCACGCCAGTTACAGCACTATTTCCCCGCGATACAGTTTGTGGTAATTCCGTCATCTTCAAGGGATGAAAAAGTCCTGCGAGAATTTATTGCTAGTCGCTCAGTCGAGGTGATTAACGACCAACTTCAAAATGGTCAAACAATTGGAATTTCCTGGGGTAGAACCTGTTATGCTATTATGTCTACATTTACCGCCAAGACAGTGCAAAGATTATCGAATGTGGTTCCTATGGTGGGGGGGAGTAATAAGAACCTGCCCCGTTTCCAGTTGAATGAACTGGTTCGTGTATTTGCTGCATCGATGAGTGCCACCCCCCATTTTATTCACGCCCCAGCGTTAGCTGAATCGATGGAAGACTACGACCTCTATAACAGAAGTTCTTCTATGAAACAAATTTGCAAGATGTGGAAAAAAATAGATTTAGCCATTATGTCGGTGGGACCTCCGCCCATTCATGAAGAATTTGATGGTTCTCCAGTACAAGGGTCCTTTGTCGAAAAATGGTTAGATAAAGATAATAATTATAATCTTCCGGTGGGGAATTTGTGTGCCCGAAACTACAACGTGCATGGTGAGTTCATCCCAGATGAGATCCAAAGCCGCATCATTGCCGTTCCTTTTGAGATGATGCAACAAATACCAAAAGTAATTGCGATTGCTGCTGGATTAGATCGTGTTTATGCCGTGGTAGGGGCTTTGAAAACAGGGATCGTAAAAACGTTAGTGATCGATGAACTGGCAGCCCAAGCAGTTGTCGATATTTTCAAACGAGAACAAAGATCGAGTCTCGAAGAAGATGTGAAAAAGCTGTACAACATTAAATAATGTACCATACAAAGTATTTTTACCGTTGAGGGAAATATGCAAACCAACAGTTTAGATTTTTCTGGAAAAGTTATTGTTATTACCGGAGGGACTAAAGGAATTGGCTTAGGTATTGCTAAAGCTTTTGTAGAGCATGGCGGGCAAGTCGCAATTCTAGGAAGGAATGCCGAAGTTGGGCACAAGGTCCAAGATGATTTTAACAGAAAGAGAAAAACTTGTCAGTTTTATCAGTGTGATGTTACTAACGTGGCGATGGTTACACAGACTAGCCAAGCAATAATAGAGACCTTTGGACGAGTAGATAGCCTCATCTTGAATGCCGCAACAGAAGTGGCCAGCTCGGCTATTGTCGACACTCCAGTTGAAGATTGGCGCAAGCTTATGGCTACAAATGTAGATGGGGTCTTTTATGTGTTGAAGTACATTCTGCCGGCAATGATTAAGCAAAAAAGCGGGAGTGTAATCTTTATCTCATCGGTGGCTGCTAATACCGGTGGAGGAACTGCAATTCCCTACCCAACGAGTAAAGCAGCCTTACATGGAATGATGGCACGAGTTAATTATGACCTTCTCCAGCAGGGCATTAGAGCCAATATGATCAGTCCTGGTTTAGTCGATACTCCTCTGTTGAGGAGGAAATATCCTGATACTTTAGCAACCAACACAAGTTTAGAAGCCCAAATCCCCATGGGAAGAATCGGGACTCCTTCCGATATTGCCAATATCGCGCTATTTTTGGCTTCTGAGCTCTCGGCCTATGTCTGTGGTCAGGATATTATTGCTGATGGTGGCCGGTTCAAATACCGTAGATCGGTGGTAAAGTAACTACTTTTCATAAAACAGGTGTTCCATAGTCGTTAACGAGATTGTTTTTTCCTCATTGCCAACCTGAACTACCGCTAAACCGGTGTTTGATGTTTACTCTCAATTAAAGTATAAAATAATTTAATTAGCCTGAAAATTAGCTTAATAAAGTAAATAATATTTGACAACGCGAGTTTGCTGGTTTAACATAACCATGAAGGGCTCTATAAAGAGTTCAAGTTTCAAGTAAAAAAGGAGAATGTTATGAAAAGGAGTAAGGTTCTTGGATTGGTATTGTTGGTATGTGTTGTATTCACAGCAACAGTATTTGCTGCTGGGCAAGCAGAGCAACCAAAAAAAATTACAGCTCTGTATTTTTCTTCAACATATGCGGATGCAGCGAAATCATATGTTGACGAATTTAAAGAAAAGACAGGGATAACTGTAGAGATTGTTGAATATCCCTACATATCTTTGTATGAAAGAATGGGATTAGCTTTAGCAACTGGCGACACTTCTTATGACCTCGTAACAGTTGCATGTCAGTGGGATGGTGAATTCGAACCCTTCCTTGAGGATCTTTCTGATTACATCGAACGTGATAACTGGGATGAAGCAGATATTATGCAGAAACTGTGGCAGCAATCAGGGATTTGGAATAATCGAATTATTGGTATTCCGTTTGCTAATACTCCTCAACTTATTTCATACAGAACTGATCTTGTCGGTACACCCCCAAAAACATGGGATGAATTCTTTGGTGTCTGTGATGAACTCTACGATCCAAATAAAGGATTTTATCCAATTGCTGTCCCTGGGGTAAAAGAGCAACTTTCTGGACTATGGATGTCGGTGCATTGGTCCTTAGATGGTCGTTGGGCAGATGAGGACTGGAATGTGACTATTGATGCTGAAGAGACACGTGAAGCTTTAAGAATTACCAAACGATGGTTTGATTACGCTGATCCAGCAGCTCCAGCCTGGGGCCTTCCTGAAGCTGATGCTGCGTTCTTAAATGGTAAAGCAGCCTTCTGTTTTGCATGGCCAACTTTGGGCGTTGCTGTTCAGGGCGACAATCCAGAAAGATCTAAAGTTGTAGATAAGTGGGCTGTAGCGGGTTTTCCAGCTGAGAAGACTGGTGTTACGAACTTATCTTCATGGGATATTGGAATTCCCAAAGCATCCAAGAATAAAGATGCCGCGTGGGAGTGGATTAAGTTCTATACAAGCAAAGAGAAACAACTAACCAATTTCACAGATTTTTCGATTCTTCCTTCAAGAACATCAGTTTGGGAAAATCCAGTAATTAAACAGTCAAAGATGTATCCTCATAAAGCAATTTCTGATAAAGGGGCTGTAATATGGTGGAGAATTCCTGCAGGTACTATGGCTGAAACCTATGTTAGGGACGCTGTTGCTAACTATGTAACAGGTCAGTGGGATATTGAAAGGGCAGTGAAGTACATGGAAAAGAACTTTAAGGAACTGCTTGCGAAGTATCCTCCTGCTGAGGGTGTGAAGAATACAGGACGCTAGGTCCAGTATAGGAACGAGGTCCTTTCTCTCTTAAGGGAAAGGACCTTTCTCTAGGAGTTTATAGATGGCTCGTCATAATGTGAGTATACGGTATAGTAAGTTGGATATAGCCTATTCGTGGATATTCTTGATGCCTGTAATAATAATTCTTTTTATTGCAGCATTTATTCCGCTCCTATCTGGGTTATTTTTAAGTTTCAATGAATATAAGCTAAACATGCCTAGTATTCCTATGCATTTAATAGGGTTGAAGAATTATCAGGAGCTTTTTAAAGATGAATTATTCCTAAACGCCTTGAGAAATAATACGCTCTTTGCAGTGGTTTCTGTGACGATAGAAATGATTCTTGGCGTTATGTTTGCAATGATGTTATCGGATGACGATAAACTCTCGCGCTTTATGACTACCATAGTTCTTATTCCGATGGTAATAGCACCAGTTGCTGCTGGAACTTTGTGGCGTATGATGCTTGACCGGACCTATGGAGTTCTCAATTATTTTATAACGCTGTTAGGGTTTTCCCCAGTTTCATGGTTAGGGGATCCCTCAATTGCGATTTATACAATAATTGGGGTTGATATATGGCAATTTACACCCTATATTACTATTTTAGTCTTATCATCTATCAAAGCAATTCCCAAGAGTCTTTTTGACTCTGCTAGGGTCGATGGAGCCTCCTCGTGGAAGTTGTTTAGTAAGATAATTTTGCCAATGTCATCACCGGTCATCATTGTTGTAATGATGCTGAGGTTTATTGATGCATTTAAGGTCTTTGATACTGTTTTTGTAATGACCCAGGGAGGACCGGGAAATGCAACAGAAATGTTACCGACATATATCTACCAACAGGGAATTAAATTCTTTAGAGTCGGGTATTCTTCTGCCATTGCAGTTGTATTCGTTATTGCTATGTCTCTAATTTCCTATGGCTACAATAGGTTTAGAGCAGCACAGTTAAGGAGGTTGAACTAATGGCCCGAAGTCTCAAAAAGGAAAATACGAGCTATTTAAGTAACTTCTTAGGTACTCCAATAAGAGTAATCTTTCTGATTTTTCTATTAATAAGCATATTATTTCCACTCTATTGGCTTATTACGAGTGCTGTTAAGTTTGAAAAAGACTATTTTGCACAACCTCCAATCATTTTTCCTCTCAAAATTACAGGGATAAATTTTATAGAACTATTTACGCGATATGGTGCACTTCGGCCGTTAATTAACTCCTTGCTGATAGCTGGTTTTACTACTTTGTTTAGTGTCATTTTTGGAAGTTTGGCAGCATACTCTCTGGTAAACGGTTGTCTTCCCAAGAAAATAAAGGTTATTCTTTCTGGATGGTTCCTTATCCAAAAGATGTATCCGGCAATAGTCGTTGCTGTACCTGTATTTTATGTGTTTAGTAAATTACGACTACTGGATAATATCTCTTCTTTAATTATCATGAACACAAGTTTCAACCTTCCGTTAGTAATAATATTATTGGTTGGGTTTTACATTGAAGCCCCGTATGAGCTTGAAGAGCAAGGGATGCTCGAGGGCTGTAATTTATTTCAACGTTATTTTTTCATTACTACACCCATGGTCAAAGCAGGATTAATTGCTGTAGGAATGTTGACATTTATTGCAAGTTGGAACGAATTTTTATTTGGTGTTATTCTTTCTGTTAATAAGGCAAAACCACTAACAGTAACTATCGCCGGCTTTATTACTGATATGGGGTTACGATGGGGTCCTATGGCGGCAATGGGTTGCTTGATTATTATACCAGTACTCCTACTGATGTGGATGATGCAACGAGATTTTATTAGTGGTGTTTCTGCAGGAGCTCTTAAAGAATAAGCATATGATAATATCCGCGGGGTTCTCAAATATTAAGCAAGAAAGGATGAATGCCATACTCAGGACGGTTTTAAGTCATAAGCGTATAACACGTAAAAAGCTGGCAGAACTTCTTAATCTAAGTCAAAGCTCCATTGTTAAATATGTAAAAGATTTAAATGACATCGGTTTAGTAAAGGAAACTACAAAAACAGGTACTTCCCTTGGCAGGAAGTCAGTGTATATTGAAATCAATAATGAGATTGGTGTTAATCTGGCAATAGTCTTAAATGCGAGTCACATTAAAGGAGTGTTAATAGATCTTGGCGGCGTAGTTATTGATGAATATATTGAGCAATCTTTTGAAAACGTTCCAAAAGATGTCGAGCTAGAAAAGTTATATCTGGTTATTGTTAACTTACTTAAAAAAGCCTCTCAAATGAAAAAGAAAATTTTTGGCATTGGGCTAGCTATGGGGGGCTTTATTGATCCCAAGAAGGGGATTTCGCATGATTTCCTCTATGCTACTGGGTGGTATGATGTACCGCTAGCAAAAATGATTGAATCACGCTTTCACTTACCATGCTTTCTTGTGAACGATGCTAATGCTTACGCAATGGGAGATAAGTTTTATGGATTAGGGTTGGGATATACCGATTTCTTTACCCTCAAGATCGATGAAGGTATAGGGATGGGAATAATCATAAATGGAAATCTCTATCTTGGCGGCAATAATTATTCGGGAGAGCTAGGACATAATAAAATTCAAGGAAATAGGGCCAAGTGTTATTGTGGGCTTACTGGGTGCTTAGAAACTATATGTAGTAAAAACGCCATACTCGAAGCTTGTCAAAAAGAGTTAGACAGTGGCGTCCATTCTGACATCCTGCGATTGATGGAAGTTGATCATTCCCCATTAACTTTTCAGCACATTGTCTCTGCAGCAAACAATGGTGATCGCCTAGCTCGGAACTTATTTAGGAAGGTAGGAAAAGCGATTGCCTCTAAGTTAAGTGACATCGTAAATGTATTTAATCCACAACTTATTGTTTTCAGAGGTGAGGTAATAGATGGCAATGAATTTCTATTTGAGACGTTTAAGCAGTTTCTTTCTAACCAAGTTCTTCGGCATACGGCTTCTCATTTAGTGATAAAATATTCAGAAAAAAGTGAAGATATAGACATGAAAGGTATTAATGCAATGATCCTAATGGATTTCTTCACAAAGCGAGCAGAGTTATGAGTAGTACATCATTAGAAAGAGTTCAAGCAGCTTTTAATCATGTAACTCCTGATAGAACTCCTATTTTTGAGTACCTATTATTCGGCAAAAGAGCTGAAGATATTTTAGGTCATGCCTTTGCTGACTATACCTATGATCTACCGCAGTGGAATGACTATGTCCAGCATACAGGATTAGAACAAGCATTGAAAGATTATGCGAAGAATAGGATTGAGTTGGCTCTGAAGCTGGGACATGATTTACTCTATGTATGTCCCAATCCCCTTCCTAATGCAGAATACGTGTATGATCCGTTAGTACAGGTGGATGATTATTTCACTATACATAGTACTGAGGACCCCGTAGAACGTCTGCAATTAAGAAATGAGAAAGTTCAACAAACCTTAATGAAGAAATTACCAGAAGCTTGTTATGATGTGTTTGTGAGAATGCAGTCTGAGATGGCCAATAAAGGCATTGAGCTACCTCTATTTGCACCAGCTTATTTTCATGGGATTTGGAACGATGTGGATTTGATGCAAACAATCTTACTCGATCCGAATGTAGCACATACCCATTTTTCACTGGCAACAACACGGGCAAAACTTATCATTGATGACTACTATGATAATGGAATCTTTTTAATAGGCATAGGTGGAGACTTTGCAGGTAATAGACCTCTCATATCTCCTGAAACGTATCGCGAATTCATCGTTCCAGAGGTTCGTATTCTAGCTGATTATGTTAAAGCTAAAGGTGGCTTTCCTATTAATGCGACTGATGGCAATATCTGGTCAGTTATAGATGATTTTATCATAGGTTGTAATGTGGATGGGTATATGGAAATTGACGCTGGTGCAGGCATGTCTCTTAGCAAATTAAAGAAAGCTTATGGGGAGGTAGTGGTTTTAATGGGAAATATGGACTGCGGAAATACCTTAACATATGCTACTCCAGAAGGGATTACAGTTAAAACCCATGAAATATTAGATGCCGGTTACGGTAATGGGGGACATATCTTTACGGCGAGTAATGCCATAACTGAAAGTATCCCATTGAAGAATTATATGGCTATGGTCAATGCTTATCGAGAACATTTTTCTTTGAAACCAGTAGAATGGTGATTACAGGTACATAAAGGGGGATTTAATAATGTCAATGAATGGCTGCGAACGGACTAAAGCCGCAATTAAACATCAGAAAATTGACCGGTTTCCGGTTTTTCCAATATTACTAGCTCCAGCATGTCAAATGTTTGGTGTGAACCAACGAGATTTCTTATCTGATTCGAAAGTACTAGCCAAAACTCTCCTTCAAGCTCGTGACTATTTTGATTTTGATGGGATATATGTTTCTCGAGATAATTGGGTATACCATGAAGCACTTGGAGGGCATCTGGAGTATCCAGATGATGATGAAACTTTTTCGAAAGAAGTTCTTTTAGATTCAATAAAGGATTTTAGGAAACTGAGTATTCCCGATCCTTGGACTGCGCCTGGTATGAAAACCGTATTAGCTGCAGCCAAAGAGATTGTAGAGAAAACTGATAACCAATATTACATTCAAGCAAATATTGATTCAGGACCTTTCAGTTTAGGAGCTATCTTACGAGGAACTCAGAATTTTCTTTTTGATTTATATGATGAAGAGAAAGAAGCGTTAGATGCTTTTTTAAATTTCTGCACAGACGTTGTAATTACATATGGAAAAGCTATGATAGAAACTGGGGTACACGGAATTCAGATGGGAGAAGCTAATGCTAGTTTAATTGATCCCAATCTTTTCAACGAGTTTGTTTTTCCATACCTTAAAAGAGCTTTAGATGAGCTCCAATCAGATCATTGTGATAGATGGGTTCACATCTGTGGTAATACGAAGCACCTGCTACCAGATTTGCAAAACCTCCCAATGGAAGGGTTTGAAGTAGATGCTCTGGTCGACTTAGCTACTGCAAAAAATCTCATTGGAAATAAGATCGCTGTAAAAGGTAATTTAGATACTAGTGAACTACTTTTCTCTTCTGCAGATAAAGTTTTTAACGATACTCACTCAATGCTGGAGAATTATCCGCTTTCTACAGGCTTGGTAGTCTCAGCTGGTTGCGGTGTCCCACGCATGACAACACCAGAAAATTTATTAGCAATGGTGAAGGCCAATAAGAAATTTAGTATTCATAGAAAGTGATAATGAAAATGTAATACTATAAGACAAAAGTTTTAGAAACAACGGATTATTAAAGCCAAGAGGGAGTAGGGTATATGAATAAGCAAAGAATTGACGAGCTACTTGAGTTTTTCTCAACAGAGTTACTAGAAAATACTATGCCGTTCTGGATGAAGCATGCACCAGATAAGGAGTTTGGTGGTTATTTTACGACCATAGGGAGAGATGGGCAACCGTTATCATCCCATAAGAACATATGGATTCATGGTCGCTTTATCTGGTTGTTGTCGCATTTATATTCCGTTTTTGAACCGAGACAAGAGTGGTTAGATATGGCAACCCACGGGATGTCATTTTTAGATGCGCATGGATTTGATGAGAACGGGAAAATGTATTTTACATTAGCACGTAACGGAAAACCGATAAGAATGCGTCGGTACGTATTTTCAGAGGTGTTTGGAGTGATGGCGTATGCTGAGTATTATCGTGCTACGCAGGATAAGAAATATCTAGAAAAGGCTCTCGCTATCTTGGCCAGTATGCAAAAATATTCAGAAACACCTGGATTATTAGAACCAAAATATAACCCTGAAACCTTTGCCACCAAAGGGCACTCTATGACCATGATTCAGATTAATGTATTACAGGTCTTACGAGATTGTGATCCGGAAGGGCAGTATAACCATTTGATTGACAAACAGATCAAGGAAGTGTTCGATTATTTTGTAAAAGAAGATGAACGTGTACTGCTTGAGACCGTTGGTATCGATGGGAGTATTCTAAGAGATACACCTGAAGGGCGAACGGTAAACCCCGGGCACGCCATTGAAACAGCTTGGTTTATGTTGGAAGAGGCTAAGTATCGAGGTGATGCGGTCTTACAAGAAAAGTCCTTGAAAATCATTGATTGGGCTTTGGAACGTGGCTGGGATACCACATACGGAGGCCTCTTATCATTTGTTGATTTAGATTATCATACTCCTCTCCAAGTTGAACATGATATGAAATATTCTTGGCCCCATAATGAGGCTATCTATGCACTGTTATTAGCTTATAGTCTTACCGGGGATGCTAAGTATGACAAGTGGTTTGAGAAGATGTTTGCTTGGTCTGAGGCCCACTTCCCTGACCGAGAATATGGTGATTGGTTTGGGTATCTTCGTCGAGACGGGAGTGTGTCTCTAGATCTCAAGGCAAATGGTTGGAAAGGTCCCTTTCATTTACCTCGGCAACAACTTAATTGTATGTTATTGCTGAAGGAGATGCAGAAAAAAGCCTGATGGTATTTCTCTATTGTGAATGTTACGCAACAGTGATGGGGTATGAGGATACTGTTTCTGACCCCATCAATAGTTGTGGTATACAGCAGTATACATCTGGACATAACCTAATTTTTTATATGCTCATTCTTATATCATAGAACTAGTACTTGTAGTCGTGTGAGCACAAAACAAAGACCCTTCATCGATTGCTGCTATGGCGCTACAATTTGCCTTACATGAATGATGGAACGAGTTGATTATGATCTTCTCCAGCAGGGCATTAGAGCCAATATGATCAGTCCTGGTTTAGTCGATGCTCCTCTGCTGAGGAGGAAATATCCCGATACTTTAGCAACCAACGCTAGTTTAGAAGCCCAGATTCCCATGGGAAGAATTGGGAAATCTTCCGATATTGCCAATATTGCCCTGTTCCTTGCCACTAACCTCTCTTCTTATGTCTGTGGTCAAGATAGTATTGCCGATGGTGGCAGGCTCAAGTACCGAAGAACGGTGGTACAGTAACTCCTAGTTATAAAATAAGTGTTCCCTAGTCATCCCATGAAGGCCCCCACCGCTTTAATGTTGCGATGCAGGAGGAAGCCTTCAATTGGTTAAAAGGATGGCTTAGCCGGGGGTAAAAGGCTGCAGATTAGGGATGTCTTACCTCTTTTTAGTGTGCTCCAGCTATGCACGAACCTAGGTTGGGTCGTAGATAGTGGAAGACGACATTGGGGTGATCGGCTAGTAGTGATATCGGGACACTCGAGTCTGTTATATTTTTACCGATCATATAAGCTGAAAGGCGCATGCCAAACGGGTTTTCATGCCAACCTGGGTGCCAAATACTGACCATTTCTGATTTCCAAGTTTCCAATGGTCCCACAGTTCCTGCGTGTGAGAGGACAAGCGAGATCCCTCCATATTCTTGCGTTCTGCATCATGGTCATCGGGTGAAGTTCCACTACCCGAGCACCCTGTTTGCGATATTCAGCACAGAAGGGGAGGGCTTGTCATAGGGGGCCACACGTTGTGGAGGATCGTTACATGCCCAGTGTTTTGATTCTCCCTGGCCACCTTGCATGCAAAGGCAGGTAATTTCATCAAAAGAGGCACTGTAGGCTGCTAAGCCAGCGACAGTGGGGAAGTGGAGATTTTTTTCAGGCATGCGCAGGTTTTTATCAATCCGATTGAACAATAATTCCATATTACTACGTTTAAAGCTCAATGGATGTGAAATATCGACGTCTTTACCATCAACGACCCATTCGTCCATGCTCCAAAAATGGCCTTCCCTGACATCAATTTGCATGTCATTAATTATACGTGCAACTAAGGGTAATTGTTCAGTTGGACCAATCGGGCCACAAATTCCGGTGGGGTTATCAGCAGTAGATGCCGTGAAAGCTTTGATATATTCTAAAGCTTCTGCCAAGAAAAATTCATCACGGGTCTCATACATTTTAATCGTGAACCCGGGTCTTTGCAGAGCGAGTAAATCTTTAACAGAAAGTCTTGCTGCGGCCTCCATTATTTCTGTGTCTATGGTGGTAAAATCCCACCAATCTTTAGCCACTTTACTTATATTTCTCATTAGGGTCTCCTCCTCTCGCGATGTGTTTTTAACATCGACCATTTTACATCGTATTAGGAAAAAATTGTGGTATAGTATTTCTCTTCTCTAATTTATGTCTATTCTGTAGTGTTCCATTTTTAGTCTGAGCATTACAACCTTATTTTCTATTATTTTATCTGAGCCGATTGATTTGCGCCTTTATATCTTAGTTCAATTCTTTACGAAAATTGTTTATATCCTATTGTCCAACCAAAAATCCTTAATATTCCAATATATAATACCACCGTTGTTTCGTAAAACTGTGTCCATAGAGGGGACCTATTTAGGATAGTTATCATCAATTGATTCAAATGGAGAGAATTCTCTTACGATGGTTTCTTCAGAAGCTGTTATTCTTTGTTCAACTAACTTATTAAAAGATCTTATTTTCTCATTATTTGTAATTGACATAAGTTATAACCAATGTTACATTAGATGTAGCAAAGTTTATAACAAAATAAAGGTGGTAATATGGAGTTGCATTTAAAAGGTAAAGTT
>Ga0265293_10010934_pt1 | contig 12526 bp, 9 predicted proteins | sample Munlanlewell138R_FD_192505 | JGI IMG/M metagenome (GOLD analysis project Ga0265293, IMG submission 192505) | Leachate microbial communities from a municipal landfill in Southern Ontario, Canada - Leachate well 138R | ecosystem: Engineered > Solid waste > Landfill > Unclassified | place: Canada... | reverse complement strand
GGCCCTCGAAGGTGGCGAAGCCACCCGGATCGCGCGGTGCGCGCCGAAACCAGTTCAGCGCCGCGGGATCACCGTCGAGCGCCGCGCGATGGCGCGCGAAGTCGACGCCCACGTGGTTGAACACACCGTCGAGCAGGACCCGCAGGCCCCGGTCGTGGGCGGCGGCGATCAGTTCGTCGAAGTCGTCGTCGTCGCCGAGACGCGGGTCGACGCGGTAGTGGTCGGTGGTGTCGTAGCCGTGCGTGCGGGAGGCGAACACCGGGCCCAGCGCGACTCCCGAGGCGCCGAGGGCCACCGCGTGGTCGAACCATTCGGTGACGCGCCGCAACCGATGTTCCTCGGGCGTCGGGGCGGGGTCGGTCGGGAAGGCGCCGACGAAGCCGAGTGGATAGACCTGCCACCAGATTGCGTGGGCGATCCACCCAGGGGTGGTCACGGTCGAAACCTGGCCTCGTACAAGGCCTTCATCTCGTCCTCGAACTCGGCGACCGGGCCCTCGGCCACGACCCGCGGGGCCACCGTGGTGATGGGCAGTGGCGCAACGGGACCCGGCGGGCAGCCCCATTCCTCGCGCCAGGTGGACAGCTGCGCCGACGAAGTGGCGTAGACGATGCGGCCCAGACCCACCCAGGCGTGGGCGGCCGAGCACATCGGGCAGTGCTCGCCGGTGGTGTAGACCGTGGCCCGGATGCGGCGCACGGGCGGGACGTTGGCCGCGGCCCACTGCGCGATGGCGAACTCGGGGTGCCGGGTCGCGTCGCCGCCGGCGACCCGGTTGCGGTCCTCGAAGAGGATCTTGCCGTCGGCGTCGACCAGGATCGAGCCGAACGGTTCATCACCGGCTTCGAGAGCTTCGCGCGCCAGTTCGACACAGCGCGCCAGGTATTCGACATCCACCTCGGTCACGGCCACGCTCGCCGAGTCTACGCACCGTCGGCGGCGGCCCCGGCGATCTGCCATTCGGCCGCGGCGCGCTGCTGCGTCCAGAACTCGGCGAAGCGGCCGTCGGCGACCAGCAGCTGCTCGATGCTGCCGTCCTCGACGATGCGGCCGGATTCGACGAACAGCACCCGGTCGGCGTTGCGGATGCTGGCCAGCCGGTGCGCGACGATCACCCGGGTGCGCGGCCGCTGATCGGCGGTCAGCGCGTCCACCACGGCGGCCTCGTTCTCGGTGTCCAGGGCGCTGGTGGCCTCGTCGACCAGCAGCACCGGCGCGGGTTTGACCAGGGCGCGCGCGATGCTGACCCGTTGCCGCTCGCCGCCGGACAGTGCGGTGCCGGCCTCGCCGACCACGGTCCGATCGCCGTCGGGCAACCGGCCGGTCAGCTCGTCGACCCGGGCCAGGCGCATGGCCTCGGTTACCGCACCGTCGCCGGCCTGCGGGTCGCCGACCAGGATGTTGTCGCGCACCGACCCGTCGAACAGATACGGGTGCTGGAACACCACGCTGACCGCGGCGCGGCGCTGTTCGGGGGTCAGCGTCGCCAGATCCACTCCGTCGAACAGCACCCGGCCGCGCTGCGGTTCGTGCAGCCCGGCGATCAACCCCAGGATGGTGCTCTTCCCCGAACCGGACGGACCGACGATGGCCGTGGTGCCCGCGGGATCCAGCGTGAAGCTCACGTTCGACAGCAGCGGCTCATCCCCGTAACCGAACGTGACGTCCTCGAACTCGATGCGGGGGGCCTGCGGCGCGGCCAATCCGGCGGTGCCGGCCGTCAGCGTGGGCGCGTCCAGCACGGCCTGGATCCGACCCAGGGTCGCCCGCGTGGTCTCGATGGCCGGCGCCAACTCGCTGAGCGCGCTGAACGGCTCCAGGTAACGCGAGATCACCACGATCAGCGCGATCGCCTCCGGCACACCGAGTTCCCCGCGCACGGTCAGCAGCGTGGTCATGCCGGCCAACAGGATCAGCGCCAACTGGCTGGCCAGGCTGAACAGCAGCTGACCGGGAATCTGCATGGTCAGCAGCCGCAGCGTGGCGCCGTGCTGGGCCTCCAGCGCCGCGCCGACCTGGCTGCGGGCCGGGGCGACCCGGCGGGCCGCCCGCAACGCCTGCTGGGTGCGGGCGAATTCGATGATGCGCTCGGTGAGTGCGGAATTGGTCTCGTCGGCGACGGCGTCGGCCCGCCGCGACAACCGGCCGGCCGCCCACATCGCGCCCAGCAGCACGGCCACCCCGACCAGCGCCGCCAGCCCCAGCGGCAGCGAGATCGCCAGCAGCGCAACCGCAATGGCGGCCGGCAGGAGGATGGCGCTGACCAGCGGGGTGAGCAGGTTGACCACCAGGCCGACCAGTTCCGGCCCGGTGGAGGCGATGGCCTGCCGGGCCGTGGCGGTGTTGTCGGCGTCGAGCCAATTCAGCCGCACGTTCGGCAGCCGGTCCGCGACGTCGTGCTGGGTGTGGTCGAGCAGTGCGAAGCCCAGGTCGAAACCCCGTCGGGCGGTGCTGGTGTCGATGATCCAGCACGCCACGGTGACGACGGTCAGCCAGCCCAGCCAGGGCCAGGCCCGCGCCGGGTCGTCGCCGAACAGGGCCGCGACCAGCGGCACCAACAGCACCGTGGCCGCCGCGCGCAGCAGCACCGAGGCCACCGTCAGGACGGCGTAGCCGTTGATCTTGCCGCGCTGATCCGCGGGAACGAGAGCGAGCAGCGTGCGGATCATCGGCGGGCCTCCTCGACCGCGGCGCCGCGACCGGAATCCCACAGCGCGCGGTACCGACCCCCGGCGGCGAACAACTGGTCGTGGGTGCCGATCTCGGCGATGCGGCCGTGATCGAGCACCACGATCTGGTCGGCGTGGGTGATGGTGTGCAGGCGGTGCGCGATCACCAGCACCGTGCGGTCCCGGGTCAGCCGGTTGAGCGCCTGCTGGACAAGGAATTCCGACTCGGGGTCGGCGAACGCGGTGGCCTCGTCGAGGATCAGCACCGGGGTGTCGGCCAGGATCGCGCGGGCGATCGTCAGGCGTTGCCGCTCGCCGCCGGACAGCCCACCGGCCTGCAGCACCGTGTCGTAGCCCTGCGGCAGCGCCATGATGCGGTCGTGGATCTGCGCCTCGCGGGCCGCGGTCTCGATCTCCGCCGCGCCGGCGTCGGGCCGGGCCAGCGCGATGTTCTCGGCCACGGTGCCGGCCACCAGCTGGGTCTCTTGCAGGACGAAACCGACACGCTGGTACAGGTCGTCGGCCTCCAGCGAGCGAATATCCTTGCCGCCGATGCGGATTGCGCCCGCGCCGACGTCGTGGAAGCGGGCCAGCAGCGCGGCCAGCGTGGACTTCCCGGACCCCGACGGCCCGACCAGGGCGGTGACCGTGCCGGGGCGCAGTTCGAGGCTGACGTCGTCGATCACCGCGACACCGGGGCGGTAGCCGAAGGTCACCCGGTCGAAGGTGACCGTGCCGTCGGGCAGCGGTGTCGTCGCGGAAGCGCCCGATTCGGCCCGCAGCGTGAGTTCGTTCTCGTCGAGCGCGCCCTGCAGGCGCCGGGCGGCGAGCATGCCGCCCTGGATGCCGCCCAACCCGTAGCCGATACCGAGCAGACGGGCGCCGAAGGTGGTGCCCAGGAACAGGAACGGCAGCAGGTTCACCGGGTCCATCCAGCCCGCCACCACCAGTGGGGTCCCGACGGCCATGATCAGCCAGAGGAATGTCGACGGGCGGGTGACCAGATCCATCAGGGTCTTCTTGCCGACGAAGGGTCGCTGCCAGTCCACCAGGAACGCGATGTACTCCTCGAGGCGGCGTCGGAAGGTCGACGCCGCCGCGCCGCCGAAGACCCGCACCACCGGTTGGCCCTCCAGGTAGGCGCCGGCCTCGCCGGTCATCCGCTCCGTCCACTTCTGCGACTGCCCGATCTTGGGTCCGGACTGGATGGACATCACCGACATCAGCACCAGGGCGAACAGCACCGGCACCAGCAGCACCAGCGCCAGCCGCCAGTCCACCACGAACAGGTAGATCAGCACCGCCAGCGGCGCGATGACCGCGGCCACCGCATCGGGGATCGCGTGGGTGATCAGGTAGTGCAGCGACAGCGTGTCGTCCTGCACCAGTTGCTTGACCGAACCGGATCCGCGCGCGGTGAACCACCCCAGCGGGAGCTTGGACAGCTTCGTCAGCAGCCGGGCCCGCAGGTCGCGGGCGAAGTTCGCATCGACCCGATGCAGCCACAGGGTCAGCGCCGCGGTCAGCACGGTGCCGGTGCCCAGCAGACCCACGGCGGCCAGGCCCAGGCTCCACAGCCGCTCGGATTCGGCCCCGATGAGCAGCAACCGGGCCAGTTCGACCAGCAGCACGAACGGCGCGAGTTGGATCAGCGTGATGATCGCCTGCAGCACGCCCGAGACGATCAGCGGCGTCTTGAGCGGTGCCAGCAGCCGGCCCGCACCCTGCGCGCGCCAGCTGCCCTGTCGGGCCGCCGCGGCGGGCGCGGCGGGCGGCTTGGGTTCCGGGGCCGGGGCGGCCGGAGCGGTCTCGGCGGCGGGCCGGGCCGGCGCGGGTGCGGTCTTCTCGTCGCCGCGCTTGGAGCCCATCGCGCGACCCTCGGTCCAGTAGGCCTGCGGGTGCATCTCGGACTTCGGGAACCCGAACTCGTCGCGCAGTCGGGTCCGCAGCACCTTGAGCGAGCCGGCCTCGGGGGTCACCCACGCGTACCAGTTGGACCAGTCGCGGGTCTCGATGGCCGCCGCCAGCGAGTTGGTGTCGCGGCGCTGCACCCACTGCACCCGCAGCCGCGGGTGCTCGGCCAGCGGGATCCGCCGGTCGTCGTCGTCGTGGTATTCGAGGTAGGCCTCGATGGGCAATTCGGCCGGAACCGCCTCGATGATGCCGTTGATGGCCGGTATCGACGCCGGGTCGCCGATCAGCAGGTAGCCGGCGGGCTGGTCCTCGGGGGCCTCGGGGACGGTGAAACCCCGCGAGCCCAGCACGATCACCGGGACGGTGTCGCCGGCGGTCGCGGCGCGGGCCCAGGTGGTGGCGGGGCCGGCGGGTTCGTGCAGGACGACGTCGATGGCGAAGCGCCCGGTCTCCGGGTCGGCCTCTGAGAGCGTGTAGCCGCGTTGGAACTCGGTGTCGGAGCCCTCGGGGTCGGGGAACCAGAAGCGCAGCCACGACGTCGGCTCCACCACCGCGTCCTCGAACAACGTCGGCGAGACCATCCGGACCCGCAGGAAACGTGGGGCCAGCAGGAACGTTTCGACGACGGTGGCCTGGTGGTCGCGGGCTCCGAAGCCCTTCATCATCACGCCCTGGAAACCGCGCGCCATGTTCACCCCTCTCCCGCGGTCTGGGGATCGACCGCGATGCCGCCGGGCGGCTGCCGACTAAGGGTAGCCTCACCGATGGCGGCGCGGCGGTGTAGGTTCCTCGGCTCAGGCCGACAGCCTGCAGGCGCAGGACGCCCGGACCGGGACGTCTGCGCGGGCCGCGGCGAGCGCGAGCTGACGTTCGATGATGGCCGCCTCGCCGGCGCGGCCGAGGCGCTGCAGGCACTCGTGGTAGCCGTGCAGGCTCCACAGGTTGTTCGGATGCTGGCAGCAGCGGTTCAACGTCGGGTCCAGGCCCAGGTCGGCCTCGTAGACCCGGGCGGCCTCGGTGACGTGCCCCTGCTCGAGCAGCAGCGCGCCGTAGGCGTGCCGGGTCGGCTGCATCCAGCCCCACGGCTCGTCGTAGGGCAGCCCGTCGTCCAGCGCGATGGCGCGGCGCAGGTGCGCGAACGCCGCGTCGAATCTGCCCGCCCGATAGTCGATCTCACCGTCGAGCATGGCGGCGGCCACCGCCAGGATGTCGCGGCTGGTGTTGTTGAACAGGTAGCGGGACTCCGGGACCCTCCGGCAGGCCGCGGCGAACCGCTCCCGCTGCTGTTCGGCCTCGGCCAGCTGGCCCTTCGCCGCGTAGGCGACGCCCTTGCCGTAGTGCCAGGTGGCCGTCGTCGTGCAGTACAGCGCGGGATCGGCGGGCAGCGGCGCGGCGATCAGGTCGTCCCAGCGGCCGAAGCGCACCAGCACGTGCACCCGCAGGGGAACGAACGCCTCCAGCCAGTCGGCCATCGGCGGGGACTCGATCGACAGCAATTCCGGCGTCAGCTGCGCAGCCAGGTCGTCGGCGGCCTGCAGCGCGATGCGCGATTGCCCGCTGAACATCGCGGAATACACCACGAAGTGCAGGTTGTGGGCGCGGTAGAGCGAATAGAAGTTCAGCGGTCCGGAGCGTTCGACGAACTTGCGGTCCGCCGCCTCGGCGGCCAGGTTGGCTTCCACGGCGCTGCGATAGTCGCCGCACAGCACGTCCAGGTGGCTGGGCATGTGTCGCAGGTGGCCGGCGTCGGGTACCAGGTCGCGGAGCAGATCGGCGGCCGGTAGCGCGGCCTCGGGCCGCGCCGACATCTCCATCGTGTGGATGTAGAGGTGCAGCGCCCCGGGATGGACGCGCCCGGCCTCGGTGCTCAGCGCGTCTTCGAGCAGCCGCTGCGCTTGTCGCACAAGCGATCCCGGTGCGGGTTCGCCGGTGGCGGTGTCCCACAGCGCCCAGGCCGTGACGTTGACCAGTGCGTCGGCGGCCAGGGCCTGGATGTCGATGTCGTCGGGATGGGCGGCGGCCAGCTCCGCCATCGCCTCGGCGTAGGCGCGGCCTCCGGCGGCCAGCGCGTCGAGGTCGTCGGCATCGTCGGTCGGGAAGCGACGGGCCAGCGCGGTGATCAGCGCGCGCTCGACCGGGCTCGCGCGGCCCCGGGCGGCCAGGTCCAGCTCCCGGCGGGCGCGCGCCAGCGAGGCGGTGCGGTCCGCGGGATCGAAGGCGTCCCAGGCCTTGTTGTAGTTCGGCCCGACCGCATACGCGATGCCCCAGCGCGCCGCCGCCAACTCGGGGTCGGCCGTGAGCGCCCGCTCGAAGCAGTCGATGGCCTCCTGGTGGTTGAACGCATACGCCCAAACCAGCCCGCGGTCGAACCACAGCTGGGCCTGCTCGGATGCGGTGTCGACCGCACGGTGGTGCGCACCGAGGTCGTAGTAGGGCTGCGGGCCGGTGCTCCTCACGCCTGCTCACGCTACGCCGACCGGGGCTATCCAGTGCGCCCTCAGGACAATTCGGCGACGGTCAACAGGTGCCGGGTGATGGTCTCGGTCTCGGCCACCAGGACGCGTTGGGCGGTGTCCTGCTTGCCCAGCCGGGCCGCGGCCTGGCGCAGCTGCGCGTCGGCCTCGGCCAGGTGGCGGGCGTCGATGGTCCACATCTGCCCGGCGCTGGGCAGTTCGCCCTGCAGCGCGTCCACGTAATCGTCGACGGCGACGACGAAGCGCGGGTCCAGCGTGCTGTGGTGGACGGCGGGCAGCTGGGCCTCGAGGGCGGCGCAGGCGCCGGTGATGGCGTTGAGCGCGGCCCGGTAGGCGGTCAGCCAGTGGCGCACCTCGGCCATGTCGGCGCGCACGCCGCTGCCGGCGGCCTCGAACGCCGAGCGCGCCCGGGTGGTGCGCTGCCACACCGCGCTCAACGTGACCTCGGGCTGGTCCAGCGGATGCGCGAAGGCGCGGACAACGGTTGCCGCGTAATCGCTTTCGGCGCGTAACAACTCGCCCGCGCGCTGACGAAGCCGGACCAGGGTGCGGTCGGGCAGCAGCACGTGGCAGGTCACCGCGAGGCCGCCGCCGACCACGGTGGCCACCACGCGCTGGCCCATGGCGGCGCTGTCGGTCGTGCCGGCCATGTCGATGAGGAGGATGATGCCGCCGGCCAGCGCCGCGTACAGCGGTACGGGGCCGTAGGACGCCACCGCGTACGCCAGCGCGAGCAGCGCCACGGCCACCGTCACGGCCACCATGCCCGTCGGCTGCCACAACACGGTGACGAGGCTGGCCGCCACGACACCGATGGTGACGCCGGCGATGCGGGATACGCAGCGGGTGTAGGTGTGCGCGGTCTCCGGGCGCAACACCAGCAACGCGGTCAGGGCCACCCAGTAGCCCTGCGGCGTCTCGGTGAGTCGGGCGATGAGCAGGCCGGCGACCACGGCGGCGGTCACCCGCAGCGCATGCCGCAGGATGGGGGAGTCGCCGTTGCACTGCGCGGCGATGGTGGCCCGGGCCGCGCGCAGGTGACCTCGCAGGCCGCCCTGCGGATCCTGCTCGGTGCCCCGCGCGGCCGGCCAGCCGGGGAGTTGCAGCGCACCGGCTTTGGCGATCTGGGTGTGCAGGCGCTGGGCCGCCGTCGCGGCCGACCCGCTCAGCGCCGCGGCGCAGTCTTCGGCGCGGCGCAACGCAATCGTGGCGTCCACGGGCGCGGCGGGCCCACCCGCGCCGATGGCGGCCAGCGCGTCGGCACTGGCCAGCAGCACCTCGCGGACCTCGGGCTCGTCGGCGTCGGCGCGCAGCGCGTTCAGCGTCATCGCGATGCGTTCGGGCAGTGCGTGGCTCCCCCGGAACGCGGGCGGGCGCCGACGGGTGTGCCGGTCGGTGGCGTGGACGGCCTCCCGCAGGTCCATCAGCGGGGTGGGGTCCCAGGAGGCGGCGGGGTTCAGGGCGAGTTTGCGTGCCGTGGTGGCGACCCAGCCGTAGGCGTCGGCCAGCGCGGACCGCTGCGCCACCCAGCGCTGCCGCGGCCAGACCGCGACCAGGAGCACCTGCAGCCCTCCGCCGAGGACCGCCAGGGCCGCCGCCGCCAGGGCCGAACCCAGCGCCGCCGACCAGCCGGCGGGGGTGGGCGGGGCGGTGACCATCAGCGCGGCGCCGGCCGCGGCGGCCAACCCGGCCGGCGAACTGAGCGCCCAGAACAGACCGGTGCCCAGCGTCCAGACTCCGACGACGGGCACGTACAACCAGGTGTGCGGCGAGGTCAGATGCCCGAGGAACGTCGCCACGCCCAGGCCCAGCACCACGGCGCACAACATCGGGAGTAGTCGACGGATCGCGCTGTCCTGCAGGGCGGTGGCGCCGACGACCGCGGCGCTGCCCGCCGCCGCGACCGCCGCCGCGGGCGAGGCCCACTGCAGCGCAATGGCGCCGATCAGCAACACCGGAAGCAGACTGCGGGCCACTTCGCCGACGTACGGCCACGAATGGGGTACGGCGAGGCCCCTGAACATGGCTGCCATTATGCCGCTCGGTAGGTTCGCGATCGTGGAGAAGGTGATCCTCGTGGCGCGCGCCGCCGTCGCGGACGACTCCTGGTGCGCGCGCCTGCGCGGCCCGGTCGCCGAGGAACTGCTGGATCTGGGTCTGCCCGGACTTGCCGTGAACGTCAAGGATTCCGCGGTGCGCGAGTCCCTGATGACGCTGACCACCCTGGATCCGCCGGTCGCGGCGGTGCTGAGCCTGTGGACCGATCAGCATTACGGACCGCAGGTCGACGCCGCGCTGCAGCGGCTGGCGCGCGAATCCGACACTGTCGCGGGCTATCTGGTCACCGAGTCGGTGCCGCTGCGCGCTCCGGAAATTGAATTGGGGGCCCGCACACCGGGTTTGGCCAATGTCGCGCTGCTGCGTCGGCCGCCCGAACTCGACGAGCCGACCTGGCGCACCCGCTGGCATCGCGACCACACCGCGGTGGCCCTCGAGACCCAGACGACCTTCGGCTACACGCAGAACGCCGTCGTGCGGGCGCTGAGTCCGGACGCGCCCGCGGTGGACGCCATCGTCGAGGAACTGTTTCCCGACGCCGCGGTCACCGACATCAAGGCGTTCTTCGGCGCGGCCGACGACGCCGATCTCGCCGAACGTATCGAGCGCATGGTGGCCAGCACGTCGGCCTTCGGCGCGAACCGCGACGTCGACACCGTGCCGACGAGTCGCTATGTGTTGCGTTCCCCGTGGCGGGCCGCTCGGTAGGCTCTGCGCTCGTGACGCTGACGATCACCGACGACAACCGGGTCCGCACGCTGACGCTGAATCGGCTGGAGGCGCTGAACGCGTTCGACGAGGCGTTGTACGACGCCACCACGGACGCGCTGCGGGCGGCCGCCGACGATGCCGAGGTCTCGGTGTTGCTGCTGACCGGCACCGGGCGCTCGTTCAGCGCGGGTACCGACCTGGCCGAGATGCAGGCGATGGTCACCGATCCGGATTTCACCCCCGGCAAGCACGGCTTCATCGGACTGGTCGATGCGCTCGCCGAGTTCCCCAAGCCGCTGATCTGTGCGGTCAACGGCTTTGGAATCGGTATCGGCGCAACGATTCTGGGTTTCGCCGATCTGGCCTTCATGGCCACCACGGCGCGGCTGAAGTGTCCGTTCACCAGCCTGGGGGTGGCCCCGGAGGCGGCGTCGTCGTATCTGCTGCCGCAGTTGATCGGCCGGCAGAACGCGGCCTGGGTGCTGATGTCCTCGGAGTGGATCGGCGCGCAAGAGGCCCGGGAGATGGGCCTGGTGTGGAAGGTCTGCGAACCCGACGACCTGTTACCGGAGGCGCGCCGCCACGCCGAGGTGCTCGCGTCGCGTCCGCTGAGCAGCCTGATGGCCGTCAAGCGCACGATGACCGCGCCGCTCGTCGCGGAGGTGGCGGCGGCGCGCAACCGGGAGAACGCATGCTTCGCGGAGTTGATGGGTGGGGCCGCCAACGCGAGCGCGCTGGCCGATTTCAATCAGGCAAAAAGTTAGCTGGCGGCGACGCTGTTGACCTTGGCCGACTCGGCCTCGATGATCGCGCGGACGGTCCGACGGCAGCGTCCGCAGTCCGTACCGGCCCCGCACGCGACCGCGACCTGCTTGGATGTGCAGGCCCCGCGGGCCACGGCGTCGGCGACTTCGTGGCTGGTAGCGCCGGTGCAGAGGCAGACGAACATCGACGTTGCCTCCTTGCTGAAATCGATGACCGCGAACTTCGCGATTAGTGGAGTCTAACCTAACTTCTGCGCTATTGTTAGGCCTACCTACCTTCACATATGTGAGGCTTACCTACCCGGCGCCGTTTGCGGTGGCGGTGTGTTTTGGCGTGTTTTCTCACCCGAAGTGGGCTAGATTCAAGACACGCAGTCGCGACGTCCAGCCCACGTCGCCTGCGGTTTCGACTCCCTAGACAGCCCCCTGGTGTGAGGAGAACCAATGCAAGGCGATCCAGAAGTGCTCAAGTTGCTCAACGAGCAGCTTTCGAGCGAATTGACGGCCATCAACCAGTACTTTCTGCACTCCAAGATGCAGGACAACTGGGGCTTCACCGAACTGGCGGCGCACACCCGTGCCGAGTCCTTCGACGAGATGCGGCACGCCGAGGCCATCACCGACCGAATCCTGCTGCTCGACGGCCTGCCGAACTATCAGCGGCTGTTCTCGCTGCGGGTCGGCCAGACGCTGCGCGAACAGTTCGAGGCGGACCTGGCCATCGAGTACGAGGTGCTCGAACGGCTCCGGCCCGGCGTGATCATGTGCCGGGAGAAGCGGGACAGCACCAGTGCGGCGCTGCTGGAAGGCATCATCGCCGACGAGGAGTCGCACATCGACTACCTCGAGACGCAGCTGGAGCTGATGGACAAGCTCGGCGAGGAGCTCTACTCGGCGCAGTGCGTGTCGCGGCCGCCGAGCTGATCCGGCCAATTCGCATAGCTCTGCTAACAAAATTGGCCGGGGTGCCGATACACCCCGCATGACCAGTTCCGCGCGCCGCAACCTGATCTTCGTCGCGGTCCTGCTGGGCATGCTGCTCGCGGCGTTGGACCAGACCATCGTCGCGACCACGCTGCCGACGGTGGTCGCCGACCTCGGCGGCGCCGGCCACCAGGCGTGGGTGGTCACCAGCTACCTGCTGGCCTCCACGATCGCCACCGCCGTCGTCGGCAAGCTCGGCGACCTGTTCGGCCGCAAGGCCGTCTTCCAGGTGTCGGTGGTCATCTTCCTGGCCGGCTCGATCCTGTGCGCGCTGGCCGGGTCGATGGGCGCGCTGGTGGCCGCGCGTGCGGTGCAGGGCATCGGCGGCGGCGCGATCATGGTCACCGCCATGGCGGTGATCGGCGAGGTGATCCCGCTGCGCGAGCGCGGCCGCTACCAGGGCGCCCTCGGTGCGGTGTTCGGCGTGACCACCGTCATCGGGCCCCTGCTCGGGGGATTCTTCACCGACCACATGACGTGGCGCTGGGCGTTCTGGATCAACCTGCCGGTGGCGGTGCTGGTGTTCGCGGTCGCGGCGGTGGCCATCCCGGCTCTCGGCGAGAAGTCCCGCCCGCGGATCGACTACGCCGGCATCGTGCTGGTGGGTCTGGGCGCCTCGGGCCTGACGCTGGCCACCAGCTGGGGTGGCGGTGAGTACGCCTGGTCCTCGCCGATGATCATCGGCCTGTTTGTCGGTTCGGCCGTGGCGCTGGTCGCATTCGTGGTGGTCGAACTGCGCGCCACGGAACCCATCCTGCCGATGCGGCTGTTCGCCAACCCGGTGTTCACCGTCTGCTGCGTCCTGGCGTTCATCGTCGGCTTCGCCATGCTCGGCGCGATGACGTTCCTGCCCACCTACATGCAGTTCGTCGACGGGGTGTCGGCCACCGAGTCCGGTCTGCGCACGCTGCCCATGGTGGTCGGTCTGCTGATCACGTCGATCGGCAGCGGC
>Ga0265293_10010933_pt1 | contig 12527 bp, 13 predicted proteins | sample Munlanlewell138R_FD_192505 | JGI IMG/M metagenome (GOLD analysis project Ga0265293, IMG submission 192505) | Leachate microbial communities from a municipal landfill in Southern Ontario, Canada - Leachate well 138R | ecosystem: Engineered > Solid waste > Landfill > Unclassified | place: Canada... | reverse complement strand
TGGCGCAGCAGTGCCAAGGTCGGTGCGGGGAAGTTCAGGCCATTGCGACCGCTGCCACCGGCTTAGCGTGCTTTATTTTCCGTTTTCTGAGACGACCCCAATTAGCGCCACCGGCCCATCCTTGCTCTGCTCAGCCATAACAGCCAGATGGCCGGCAAGCGTAGTCTTACCAACACCACCCTTTTGGCTTGCTACAACAATAGTACGCATTTACGTATCACAATCAATAAGGTTTTATTTAATAACGCAGATACGTATTGTAAGCCCATTTCTGGAACGCTGGTCTATGGGTATGCCAATGGCGTGTTCTCGAGCCGCAAGATCGAACGGGCCACCTACGACTCGGTGGCGTTTCGCTTCATTGCCGCCGGCAGTCATCCGGATCACGATACGCTTACCACGTTCCGTCGTCGTTTTCTGGACGAACTGGCTGGTGTGTTTGTGCAGGTGCTGGAATTGGCCCAGGAACTGAGGCTGCTCAAGCTGGGCACGATCAGTCTGGATGGCACCAAGGTCAACGCCAATGCGTCGCGCCACAGCGCGCTGTCGCATGGGCACATTGAACAGTTGCAGGCCCAGCTCGAGGTCGAAGTGAAGGATCTGCTGGCGCAGGCTGAGCCGGCGGACCAGACACCGGTGCCCGATGGCATGGATCTGCCGGCCGAGATTGCCCGGCGCCAGGAACGTTTACAGGCCATGGCCCAGGCCAAAGCCAGGATTGAAGAACGTGCTCAGGCCCGTTTCGAGAAAGAGCAGGCGCAGTACGAGGCCAAACGGGCTGCCCGTGATCAGAAGGCCCGTGACAGCGGCAAGAAGCCACGGGGCAAGCCGCCCAAACCGCCGACACCGGGCGCGCGGTCCAACGACCAGATCAACCTGACCGATGACGAATCACGCATCATGCCCGTATCCGGTGGTGGATTCGAGCAGTCCTATAACGCTCAGGCAGCAGTGGACACGGACAGTTTGCTGGTGGTCGGTACGGGGCTCATGCAGGCAGCCAACGACAAGGAACAGGTCGAGCCCAGGATCGAGCATCTGGTGGGGCTGCCCGAGTCGCTGGGCCAGGTGGATCACTTGCTGGCCGACACGGGTTTTTACAGCGCAAACAATGTGCGGGCCTGCCAGGCTCGGGGCATTGATCCGTTGATTGCGGTCAGCCGTGATGCGCATCATCCGGCGCCGCATGAGCGTTTTACCGAGCCGTCTGAGCTGGCTCGCGATGCAACGCCGGCACAGGCCATGGCTCACAAACTCAAGACCCGGGCGGGCCGTGCACTGTATGCGCTGCGCAAGCAAACCGTTGAACCCGTCTTTGGCATCATCAAATCGGTGATGGGCTTTCGTCAGTTTTCCTTGCGTGGTTTGAAGAAGGTGACGGGAGAATGGACGCTGGTTTGTCTGGCGTGGAATGTGAAGCGCCTGGCCGTATTGCATCTAACGTAGGGAGAAACAGGCTGAAAAGGGCTTTTTTGAGCCAAAATAGCCTGTTTTTAGCGAATTTTTCCTGTTTGGCTTAATCAAGACCGACAGGCTGCTAGCCTATGCTGAATGATCAAAGAAAATAAGCTGCGCTGAAAGCGCGGGGTAAATCGTCAAAAGTGTTTAGCATGCTGAACACTTTTGACGATTGAGTAACGGTAAATTTGTTCAGCATGCTAAACAAAAAAGCCATCAGCGGTAGGCGATCAGTCCAATCGTGCCGCCTCTGCAGCTATATGCCCAGCCAATGCCGACACGAATGTCTTGAGGCCGGTCATTGACGACAGCTCCGTGAAGTTGCCAGTATCCACCGCACTGCGTTCTGCCGCGATGACGGCAGCGGTCGTGTAGAGCTGCTCCTGCACCAATCGCTGACACAGCAAGTCATACCGCGTGAGATACGATGCTCCCTTGAACTCCTCGAAGACCGGGAAGTGTGGCGACGAGTCCCGAACGGGACGGCGGGATTCCGACGCATCTTCGACCATCATCAACCAGCCGACGAAGGGACGTGGCTGCTTGCCAAATGCCTCTTCCCGGTAGACTGTCCAGAGGTCATGGGCTGTTCCGATGGCTTCCTCGGTACGGTTGTTGAAGTTGTTGCTGAACGAGGGCCCGACGTGGCTTTTCAGCTCAATGGCTGCAATCAGCTCGCCCTTGTAGATCACCAACAAATCCCACAGTTTTGTCGGGCGGAAGTAGCCGGGCAGGGTCAGCATCGCCCGGTTCTGGTGAATCTCGGCGTGGGCCAGACCATTAGCCTTGATGACATCGAGCACCAAGGCCAAGAATCCATCCATGTTCTTGCCACCTCTAAATCATCGGCGATGCGCCGCGCTCTGGGCGTACCGCACCAACATGCTTGTAAATAGTGGCTCGTGAAACGCCATAGCGTTTCGCCACGTCGGTGACCTGAATATCAGGGTCACGCAAAAGCGCCTGGATCTCACGGACTTGCTTCGCGTCCAGCGCGGGCTTTCGCCCACCCTTACGACCACGAGCACGAGCAGCAGCCAAGCCTGCTTGCGTCCGCTCCCGGATCAGATTCCGTTCGAACTCCGCCAAGGCCGAGAACAAGTGAAACGTCAGCTTTCCGGTCGCACTGCCTGTTTCGATTCGCTCCGTAACGCTCTCGAAGCTAATACGGCGCTGCTCCAACTCCCCAACGATACGAACCAGATCGGGGAGCGAACGGCCCAACCGATCCAGACGCCAAACCACCAACGTGTCTCCCGCACTCAGGGCTCGCAGACAGTAATCGAGAACAGGCCGATCAGCAGACTTCCCACTGACTTTCTCTTCGTATATGTCGGCACACCCGGCACGTTTTAAAGCATCCCGTTGCAGATCGAGCCGCTGGTCATCTGTAGAAACGCGGGCATAACCAAGACGCTTTCCCATGCCTTTACCAATCATAGATAAAAAGACCGATATTTTTACACATAAAGACGGATTCAAGACGGGCTTTCTGGGCGTTTTTTGCATGCCTGAAAAACCACCGTTTTATGGACAAATTTCCTCATCGTTTCAAAACACTGAATCGGTCAAGGCACCTGCTAACTAAACACTTATGCACTTCTTATCACGTTCGTGATTAACATCACGAACGTGATATTTGGCTTTACGAAATACTTGATTTTTTTAACTGCTTTTTCCCTACAATAAAGAACGGAGCTTGTCGTCGATCTCAATTTTTCAGGGGCTGAGTATGAGTTTGATCGAGGCGCTGCCAATGGTGCTTCTCACCCTATTTTTTGTGGTGCTGTGCGCGGGTGGGATGTATGCCAATGACTATCTTGCGCAAGAACGGGCCAGGATCATGGACTTAGCTTGCCAAATTTTTGGTAATGAGCAAAAGATGACTCGTTGGCTTAAAAAACCGCTCCGACGTTTCAGAGGAAGATCACCGCTTCAGATGATGGAGTCAAAGAACGGTCTGAAAGAGGTCGAGCAACTTTTGATTCAAATGCAAGAGTGAAGCGCCCCGGGATTTGTGGAGGCTCCACCATCTGAGAGAATGGAGCTATGAAGAAGCAGAACAAATTTTCCCCGAGGTGCGTGAGCGCGCTGTACGCATGGTTTTAGAACACAGAGGCCAATCCCCCTCGTTGTGGGCAACCATCGAATCGATTGCGCCGAAGATTGGCTGCGCGCCGCAGACGCTGAATGATTGGGTTCGCAAGTACGAGGTGGATACCGGCACCCGTGATGGGGTGACAAGTGCCGAACGTGAACGCGTAAAGGAGCTCGAGCGTGAAGTCAAGGAACTTCGTCGTGCCAATGAGCTTCTGAAGCTGGCGAGTGCTTTTTTCGCCCAGGCGGAGCTCGACCGCCGTTTGAAGTGATCCGGCAATTTATTGATGAACACCGCAAGGTGTACGGGGTCGAGCCGCTCTGCAAGGTCTTGCATATTGCCCCGTCAGGTTACCGGCGTTATGCTGCTCAACAGAAGAACCCAGAACTGCTGTGTACCCGTCCCAATCAGCTGTGAGTATCGGATTTCACCTACGTTTCGACCTGGCAAGGTTGGTTGTATGTAGCGTTTGTGATTGACGTTTTTGCCCGGCGTATTGTTGGTTGGCGCGTCAGCAGCTCCATGCACACAGATTTCGTTCTGGATGCGCTGGAACAGGCTTTGTTCAAAGGGATAGAGCGTGGTCTCCAAGGTTTTTCGGTGTCGCTCCTAGGTTAATCGCTCCACCAAACCTTCATACCCCATCAAACGTGGTATAGCCATTTCCCTGCCGGTTTGCTTCTCTCTTTGAGCGAGCAGTTTTGTCTGGTAACCCCCTTAAATCTTCAAAATCTACCGTAAAACGATGACTGTTCTCAAAACACTCAATTGAGCGTTTTGAAATCGCTCCGCTAAACCCACATACTTTTTCTTTCTTTGAGCCCTAATCGCTCCACTAAACCTACATACTCGTGTGATTGATGGTGTCTTTTCTTGCGTTGACCGTCATCATTCTCGAACCCCTGCTAAACCTACATACTTCGCTCCGCTAAACCTACATACCTGGTGCGATTTTTGTGGCGTTTTTCGTCGAATTTTCCCCTCATGTGGTGAATCGCTCCGCTAAACCTACATAGTTCGCTCCACTAAACCTACATACTTTGAGCTTCTGACCTACGGGTTTTTAGCAATCGCTCCGCTAAACCTACATACGTCACCATCAAGTTATCCACAATTTATGGGGATAAGTGACCAGAAGACCAAACAGACCAATTACGAATGATTTTCGGCACAACCACCGGTATTTACCGCCTACAATGTGGCAAATACCGGAATAGTTCGATTTAACAGGAGAGTGCCATGTTTGCTGAAGTCATGCGTGACAATGGGTACGCAGCCTATCGCTCAAGGCTCAGAGCACTTTTGGACATCCCCGAAGACGCGACCGAAAACCAGATACATGACAGCATCGTTCACGGTTTCCCGGCCACGCGACTTATTGAGCTATGCGAACAGGGCGATGTGACACCCATTGAACGGGACCAGATCATTCCGTTGCGCACGCTCAAAACGCGGTTGTCCAAAGATCAAACCCTGTCAGTAGATGAAAGTGACCGGCTTTTTCGTGCGGCCCATATCTTCGCCATGGCGTACACGATCTTTGGGGATCGCGCCAAGGCAAAACGCTGGCTTTCCAAGCCCAAGGAACGCTTTAACGGCCACTCACCCATGGCCATGCTATCGACCATTCAGGGCACGCGGCAAGTCGAAGAAATGTTGCTTCAGATCGCTGAGGGGTACGCATTTTGAAGTTCTGGCGAATCAGCACCTTCCCGGACTTGACTGGACGGGGAGGACTTCTGGCCAACGGACGCTGGCATCATGCCGGCCGGCCAGTTGTCTATTTGGCCGACTCACCTGCCTCGGCCATGCTTGAAGTGCTCGTTCACCTGGAAATCGACGCTGAAGATATTCCTGATAATTTGCGCCTTTTGCGCATCGAAACAGCCAACGATGTCCACATCGAGCAAATCGCAAACCTTCCCGACCAATGGGAAGAACGAATTGAATACACCCGCGCATTAGGTGATACCTGGCTGGCTGAGAACCATAGTCTGTTGCTGCAGGTACCCAGTGCCATCATGCCGCACACTGCGAATTTTCTGTTTAACCCCCTGCACCCTCAAGCACAACAGGCCACGCTGAGCGTTGAGACGTTACGCCTTGATCGCAGGCTGCTCAAAGGGGCTTGATCGCCTCGAATTAAGAACGCTGCACCCCACTACAGACTGATGGGGAATGGAGAACACATGCAGGACACGATTAACGCCTTTATCGCCCGTTGGACATCATCTGGAGGGTCTGAGCGTGCAAACTACCAGTTATTCTTGACCGAGCTGTGCCGAGTCCTGGACTTGCCCCAACCAGAACCGGCCAGTTCGAACACTGAAGAAAACGCCTACGTTTTTGAGCGGCTCGTCAAAATCAACCACCCGGACGGCTCACAGACTCACGGGTTCATCGATCTGTACCGACGCGGCAGCTTCGTGTGTGAAGCAAAACAATCCGGTAAAACACTGGATACCTCTGGGTGGGATAAAGCCATGCTCAGGGCGCAGAACCAAGCCGACTTGTACGCCAGGAGCCTGTCCACTGAAGAAGGCCGACCCCCATTCATCATTGTTACGGACGTAGGACGCAACATTGAGCTGTATTCCGAGTTCAGCCGTTCCGGTGCAACATACACGCCCTTCCCCGACACGCTGAATTACCGCATTCGACTTGAAGACCTGAAAAACGAGTCAGTGCAACAACGGCTACGGGCCGTCTGGCTCGACCCGATGAGCCTGGATCCGTCACGACACGCCGCACGCGTCACCCGCGACATCGCGGACAATCTCGCGCAGCTGGCCAAGTCACTGGAAGCGGATGGTCACACCCCTGAGGACGTGGCCGGGTTCTTGATGCGTGCCTTGTTCACGATGTTCGCTGAAGACGTGGGCCTGTTGCCCGAGCGAAGTTTCACTGAGCTGCTCAAAAGCCTGAAAGGCGACACGGCCGGGTTTGCGCCGATGCTCGAAAGCCTGTGGAGTTCCATGAACACAGGCGGCTATTCCCCGGCAGTACGGCATCACTTGCTTCGCTTTAATGGCGGTTTGTTTCACCAGAGCAAAGCGATACCACTGAACCAATCGCAATTTGATCTGCTGCTCAAGGCCAGCCATGCCGATTGGCGCTACGTAGAACCTGCCATCTTTGGAACGCTGCTGGAACGCGCCTTGAACCCGCGTGAACGCCATAAGCTGGGCGCACATTACACGCCGCGTGCTTACGTTGAACGCCTGGTCCTACCCACCGTCATTGAACCCCTTCGAGACGAGTGGCAAGAAGTTCAAGCGGCAGCACTGACCTATGAGCAACAAGGCAAAACCAAAGAGGCCTTGAATGAAATCCGCGTATTTCATCAGCAACTTTGTTCCACCAGAATTCTTGACCCGGCGTGTGGGAGCGGGAATTTTCTCTATGTCACGCTGGAACACTTGAAGCGTCTCGAAGGCGAAGTGCTGAACCTGCTGGCCGACCTGGGTGAATCACGCCGGTTGGAAACAGAAGGCCTTACCGTCGATCCCCATCAGTTCCTGGGTCTGGAGGTCAATCCCCGAGCGGCCCGGATTGCCGAAATGGTGCTGTGGATTGGTTACCTGCAATGGCACTACCGAACCGTGGGCGACATCAACCCGCCTGAACCCGTGCTTCGAGACTTCAAGAACATCGAAAACCGCGATGCGCTGATCACCTACGACAGCGTTGAGCCGGTTCGTGATGAGGCCGGGAACGAGGTCACGCGCTGGGATGGGATCACCACGAAAACCAGTCCGATTACTGGCCAAGAAATCCCGGATGAGTCGGCCAGAACGCCGGTGTACAGCTACCTTAACCCGCGCAAAGCCCCTTGGCCAACTGCCGATTTTATTGTGGGCAACCCGCCGTTTATTGGTGATAAAGCTATGCGCCGTGCCTTGGGAAGTGGGTATGTTGATGCAATTCATCAAGTATGGCCAGAGGTTCCTGAATCAGCGGATTTTGTAATGTACTGGTGGCACATTGCAGCGGAAACTGTGCGCAACGGACAATCGAAGCGGTTTGGTTTCATCACAACAAACAGCATCAAGCAAACCTTTAATCGCAGGGTCATCGAACCGCATCTTTCTGCTCCAAAAAGCCCGTTGTCTATTGTTTTTGCTATTCCCGATCACCCATGGGTTGATGCGACAGATGGAGCCGCTGTTCGGATTGCGATGACAGTTGGGTCAAAATGCAAATCGGAAGGGAAGTTGGTAAGGGTAGTCAACGAGCAAGACCGGAGTGAAGATGAGGTAGAGGTAGTCCTAATAGAAACATTAGGAAAAATACAGTCTGATCTGACAAATGGAGCAAATATTGCATCTGCAAAAAAACTAAAAGCAAACAATGGAATATCTTCGAATGGGGTCATGCTGGCTGGACCTGGATTTATTCTTACCAGATCCGACGCTGAGAAAATGGGTTATGAGAGCACTACGCGAAATCATTTGTGCATCAGGGAGTATCGCAATGGTAGAGACCTGACGCAGACTGCACGCGACGCACTTGTAATTGATTTCTATGGGCTAACAGAGTCCGAATCACGCGAACGTTTTCCTAGTTTATATATGAGAGTTCTGGAACGCGTCAAACCAGATCGTGATCAAAACAACAGACCAAAACTCAAAAGAGACTGGTGGATATTTGGTGAACCACGAAAGAACTTACGCTCTTTCTGCGCAGGCTTAAATCGTTATATCGCTACAGTCGAAACTAGCAAACATCGACATTTCCAATTCCTTGATGTGTCGATTCTGCCTGACCATAAGATTATTAGCATCGGCAGTGAAGACGCGTGTATCTTAGGCATTTTGTCCAGTCGCATTCATGTTGCGTGGGCATTATCGGCTGGAAGTACCTTGGAAGATCGTCCTGTATGGGTCAAAACAACGTGTTTTGAAACCTTCCCCTTCCCGGCCGCAACACCTGAACAAGAACAGGCCATCCGTGATGCCGCCGAAAAAATCGACGCTCACCGTAAGCGCCAACAGGCCCAGCATCCAAAGCTCGGACTGACCGATATGTACAACGTACTGGAGAAGCTTCGTTCCGGCGAGACATTGACCGCAAAAGACAAGACCATCAACGAACAAGGCCTGGTTTCCATCTTGCGCGAACTGCACGACACGCTGGACAAGGCTGTTTTTGCGGCCTACGGCTGGGATGACCTGGCAAACGAACTGGTCGGATTACCGGGCGCTACAACCCCGCTACCCAACAAAAGCGAGGCCCAGGCAAAGGCCGAAGGTGAATTGCTTCTCAGGCTGGTGGAATTGAACGCCCAACGCGCTGCCGAAGAAGCGAAAGGTCATATCCGTTGGCTTCGTCCTGATTTCCAAAACTCAGCACAAACTACCGCGCAACACACACAAAAAGAAGTGGAATTTGAGGACACCGAAGTCGTCGCCGCTGTCGCGCAGGCGAAGCTTACATGGCCAAAAGTTATGCGGGAACAAATTGCGGCGGTTCGGGGATCGCTTTCTGCCGGCTCGATGTCAGCTCAGGCCATCGCAGAGCGTTTCAAACGATCACCGGTCAAGTCAGTTCAGGCTGTCCTGGATACGCTGCAAGATATGGGGCATGTTCACGAAGAAAATGGTGTTTATCGGGCGAATGCCTGACAACAAATTGACAATGACGCCCCGGCGTTCGCGTCCGACGATCTATCGGAACAGAAGCCCAGCAAGTAGCGCTAAAAGCAAAACAGCAAGAAACATTAGCGCAAAGTGAAAACGTCTGTCGGCATGATAGCGCCGTAAGACCGCTTCAGGGGCCATGTGGCGGTTTACGGCAGTTTCATGGGACATGTGCTCAAACTCACCGCGTAAACGCGCCTGAGGGCTTCCTGAGGCCTTTCTTGAGCCATAAGCTGCCAACTACAGCCGTTACGCTTTTAGCTTGCATCCGTTGTTTCGGCATCTTCCTCTCCCTCATCATCAGACTCAGTTGCGAGGGACAGGCCGGAGAGCTTCACGTACTTCAGAATCTCTCTACGCAACAGGGTTAATTTTGCTGCTCGTTCACGGATCACTCCGTACTGAGGTTCAAGATCTTCAATCGCCTCACGTTCCCAATCTTTCGCACGACGAAACGCTGATGGGGGGTAGGTCCACGAACCCTTTTTAGTCCCGCGACTGATGTAGTCAGAATTAACCTTTCTCTTGCCGTCAGGGCTCTCTTTGTCGATATACGTTGTGTTGATGAACCATTCGATTGAGAGCGTTTTCTTGATGACTCTCACCCGTGTACCGAAGTAACCCTGGTTCTCTTTGCCCCCTTCTTCGCGTGTCATCCGATTGAAGCGCCAATACGCATCAGCAAGGCGGCGGGCCTGTGTGACAAGAACATGAAACTCTTGGTCAATCTCATCAAGCAGTGTTCTGACGAATCGTTCAGAGGCGCCTGCAAAAATTTCATCACTCAGAAACTCTCGTTCCGTTGAGTCTTTGGTCGCAGCAAGATGGTGCCAGTCGGGAGCGGTCATTGTAAAAATCCTATCCATTACCTTTCCAAGATACTATCTATTTGGAAATTTTCGAAAGATTTCCAATAAAAGCACGAGGTGTAGGGCTATTGTTTGGAAAAGAGTTGCTTGTTTTTCTATATTTATTGGAAATTGTAATTAAAATTGCCTAGATAGCAAATTTTTATTGATAAACAAGTGTTCTTCCTATACTTATTGGAAAATTACGATTTTACTTCGCTCACTTATTGGAAAGAAAAAACAACAATTCCAATAATTATTGGAAATTACTGCATTGAAAATTTAAAAAACATACATCCCTGACCGAAAGAGTGCTGTTCATAAGATGAGCCCGGAAATAATCAGGTGTTTTTATTGGAATATTTAAATGATATTACCTATATTTATTGGAAAAATCCATTGATAAAATGAATTTTTGAAGAGCGAGCTAAGTTTTGGATCCTATTGGCACTAAATGCTGAAACAGGCAAAAAGAGGTTCAAAGCCCTCAAATGGCCGTTTTGAGGCACTTCCAGCCCGATGACAGAGCAAGAATCACGGGTAATTTCACTGGACAAGGATCGCATTGACGCTCAAAACACTCAGTTGAGCGTTTTGAGATGCTGAAGGCTGCAGAGGCCCCTGTTCGAGCCCTCCCGAATTTTTTCCATGCTTTTGGTGCTTACCAATTACCTAATATTCGATAATAATGTTAATTACTAAAAGCTTACCCAAAAGGTGATTTATGTCTACCACTGAAACCATTGACCATCAAATGCTCATGCGCATGGTAGAAGCCGGCGCGGTACGTGGCGCAACAGTCATCGGCCAGCCAGGTGGCTGGGGCGTGGTGGTGCAATACGGCACAACCGAGCGGGCCATTGCGGTAAAACGTGGTCCAGTTCGCGTGTGGCGGCGTTTTGAGACGTTAGCCAATTACTTGAAGGACATAGGCCTGTACCATTATCAGGTGGACGCGATCAACTATGTACCGGAAGCGAAGGACGCTACGACAAAGCGCCCGGATGCTGCCAATCGCATGCGCCGCGCCCATGCAGCGGCTGCCTACGATGAATGGCTACAAGGCAAGGTCGAGTCCAGCCGAAATGATCCCAGGCCCTCGATTTCAAACGATGATATGAAAGCCGAGTTTGCCAAGCGTCGCGCCGCCTTGCTGGCCAAGGCAATGCAATGAGCGGTGGTGTCAAGCCTGTTCGGATTGTGTGGCGTCCCGAAGCGCGGGCTGACCGCATCAAGCTCATGGAGTACATTGCCCAGGATAGTCCGTTGGCTGCTATTGAACTGGACGATGAGATCGAGGCCAAGGTGGATGCCCTGCTTGCTCACCCAAAGCTTTACAAGGTCAGTCCACGAGTTCGTGGTGCGCGAGAAATGGTGGTGCGGCCCAATTACATCGTTCTTTACGAACTGGCTGGGGTTGACATTGTTGTTCTGAATGTGGTCCATGCAGCGAGGCAATGGCCAACTGGTTAACTGTCTCGACCGTTTGGTACATCAACTTTGTTTAGTTTGACGCAAAGTATCAACTTGACCTTTTAAACGCGCAACTTCTTCGCGTACTTCTGACAAAGACGCATGGTGTTTTTCACGCTCGCTCTCCAGCGTTTGTTCGAGTTTTTGGGTTCTTGCCTCAGCTGCATTGGCTCTGGTTTCAGATAGTTCCAATTTCGCTTGAAGAACGGCAACCTGTTGTTCGAGTACGATCCGTTCTTGTTGCATCGTTCCTAAATCTGCCCTCAGCCGCTCTTCGGTGGCTTTGAAGCTCGATGCTTGTTGTTCCAGCTGACCAAGCAGTCGATCACGTTCTGACGTTATGTCTGCCAACTGCATGGCAACTTCATCGCGTTCTTTTTCTAAGTCTTCTCCTGCTCGAGCAAGCTCGTTAGCTTCTGTTTGTACCCGTGCAAGGCGTTCTTCAAGTTCTACACGAGCCTGAGCAGTGGCACGTTTGATTTCTGCTGCAATCGCTGAGATTAACCCTTGAGGTAGGGCAGCCTGTGTAGCGTCTGCTGCAGGCTGTCTTTCTCGCCAGACGTTTAAGTGCCTGTGAATGGTGTTTGGACTACCCGTATCTCCCAGTTCCTCTCGCAAAGCTCGTATCGTTGGCGTTTGCCCTGCTTTGCTGAGCCTGTCTGCAATGGTTGCAACCTGTTCATATGTCACACCAGCTCTTGCCATGGTTATTTCCTCACGTTTATGTGTATTTAGTATTAGTACAGATACGATACATTATACAGATACGATACGAAATATGATATGAAAATACGCACACGGTTAATCATTCGTGTGGCAAAAAAGCTTCTGGTTTTTAATGAAATCCATTAGAACAGCCTGCAACGGCCTCGAAATGGTCGATTGGTAATCCCCCCGCAAAAGCGGTGCGTTCAGAAGTAGAATTTTCTCATTGAGGAGTTCTACAAGATGAAGCGATCGAGATTCACGGACAGTCAGATCATGGAAGCGCTCAAGCGGGTGGAAGCCGGC
>Ga0265293_10010931_pt1 | contig 12527 bp, 8 predicted proteins | sample Munlanlewell138R_FD_192505 | JGI IMG/M metagenome (GOLD analysis project Ga0265293, IMG submission 192505) | Leachate microbial communities from a municipal landfill in Southern Ontario, Canada - Leachate well 138R | ecosystem: Engineered > Solid waste > Landfill > Unclassified | place: Canada... | reverse complement strand
AAAGGGAACCGCCGTATACGGAACCGTACGTACGGTGGTGTGGGAGGACGGCTACTCAAATAATGGGTAGCCTCCTACCCGATCTCATTTCTCAACAATAGCGAGGGTGTGAGAGTTTGGGGATGCTCTGATGAATGTAAAGTTTTGTTTTTTGAATGCAAAGTTTTGTTTTTTACTTTTGCGGTGGAAGTATCCCCATACACGTTAACCCTGCGTCGTGCGCGGATTTGCCAATGCTCACAATTCCGACTAGTTCTATGCTGCACTTGCGCGGCTTGTGTTCGATTGCGCAAATCTATTCGCCTGAAAGATGGACGGTTTTTTTCTTCTTTGCATGTCTTAAGCACAAGTGTGCCTGGTATGGGCATGCCCACTGCGGATGTGGGCTATCTTTAGTTTTGCTTGTTTCGGCCACCCCTCAAGCAGCTTCAGACCTGCGTATCGCTTCCGAAGCGACGGTGTTGAACTTCTTTAGTGTTGTAGTGGCAAGTCTAAGACTTGGGCAAAACCATTTTTTTGCTGGAATTTGCGTAACGGCTCTCATATCATTATGATGAAACAGCGAATACGAGTGCTTGAGGCATAAGATGGTGCTGGGTGCTCCATGTAGCTCTTTGTTTGCAAGCTCGAAGGAGGCTGTTATGTGCTGGAATGTAAGAGAAAAGAAAGCATGTCGTATGCTTATATTTACGCTATTGGCCGCCGTTGGAGTTTTGGCTTGTAGCACCGAAAACTTTTTGAATTACACCAAAGGAAGTGATGGTTTATGTCCGCCACGTGATAGCAGATGCTGCCCTGAGGAAATGGAATCATGCCGCTTTGATGAGATGATGAAAGCGGGGAGGTGTGAGGTGCTGGATGATCAGAATTACGCGAGGAGGGTTGGTAAGTGCTTAGAGGGTGATGTTTGACGCCCGCAATCCGTAGAAGGAGCAGTGTATTATTACGCATGTCGTGAAGAATGCCAAGAGCCCTTCGAAGCTTGTATATCGCGCTTAAACGTTGGTCAATGTGCGGATGTCTATATAGATGCCTATAACTGCGGTGGCTGTTCTTATGATGGGAGTGGTAAAAAGTGTGGCGAGAACATAGCATGTGTTAATGGGGTGTGCCAACTTAGTTGTGTTGGTAATTCTGAAGTATGTGGCGATAGCTGCATTGATCCCACAACCGACAATAAGAACTGTGGTGGTTGTGTTGCTGATGGTAGGGGGAAGATTTGTGAGCAAGGTCAACGTTGCAGCGAAGGGATTTGTGGAGCTACGTGTGGAGGTTCAACCATTCCTTGTGGTGACTCATGTATTGATCCTAGTAAAAATATACATAACTGTGGTGGTTGCGTTGAGGAGGGGAAAGGCGAAAAATGCGAGACTGGCTATGATTGTATTGAGGGAGAATGTAAGGCGGTTTGTAGCCAAGAATGCCTTAATGGCGGCGTTTGCTCAGCACCCGATACTTGTCAATGTGCTTCAGGATGGGAGGGGCATAACTGCAGTACCGCGATTTGCGTGAATCCCTGTGTGCATGGTAGCTGCGTCACCCCAAATAAGTGTAGCTGTGAGACGGGGTGGACGGGGAGTGATTGTAGTGTAGCGATCTGTTACCCCACATGCCAAAACGGTGGTAGTTGTGTTGCGGTGAATGTTTGTAGTTGTCCACTTACTTGGGTCGGCCCAGATTGTGGAACACAAGATCGTGTGCGCATACCCGTTCGGGGTGATGAGACGAGTTTTTCGATGGGGAGGTCTTTATTAGACGATGTTGGGGGACAAAACGAAGAACCACCGCATGGGGTTGTGTTGGCTGCCTACGAAATAGATCGCTATCCAGTAACCGCAGCTGCATACAAATTGTGCGTAGATGCGGGTGTGTGTAGAATATTAGGTGAATATAGCACTTATAATAAAGTAGGATTGGAATTACACCCAATTAATAGTGTGACTTGGGCTGATGCGGTAAAGTATTGCGAGTGGGCAAAGGGACGTTTACCCACTGAAGCGGAATGGGAGCGCGCGGCTAGAGGTTCGGGATCTCGCCGCTTTCCATGGGGGAGTGAGTGTCCAACCAATGCTAAGGGTTTATGTGATAGAGTGGAATGGACTGAGAGTACAGCTCGTGCAAATTGTGGGGAGAATGATTGCCACGACGGTTATGTTAAGACTTCGCCTGTAAATGCCTTCCCAAGGGGAGTGTCACCTGAAGGGGTATGGGATATGGTGGGCAATGTCTTTGAGTGGACAAGTGATTATGCTTTTCGGGAGTACCAAAATACTACTGTAACTAACCCCAAGGGACCTGATAGCGGCAGCGAGCATGTTATGCGCGGTGGTTGTTATAGCTGTGGTGCAAATCAGTTGGTCTCATCAGTTCGGGAATCATACTTCACTGAAATGGGCGAGTATGAAATAGGTTTTCGTTGTGCACGCTCATTGCCGTAGCTAGGTTTAGGATTTCTAGCGTTGTTTTAAATTTCTTGACTACGATCTTAGCCTTTTCCCCTAGCTTTAGTGTTTAAGTAAGCTCTGATAAATGCAAAATCTAAGGACGATAGCCCTTAGGAAGCTCTGAGCAATGCAAAAACAGTAGGGGCAGGTTTCAAACCTGCCCATGATTAAAACAACGAAAGTCAGGCGGGTTTTCAAAATAAAGTCAATAAAATCAATGATTTAGGCGCAATAACGGGTTTTAAGGGCGAAAGCCCTTGGACGGAGTTTGGGGCGGTAGCCCCAATGAATCAGAGTTTCCCTTAGCGAGTCGTGGGGCAGCGCCCTACGTATAGATCGGATTCGTAGGAGGGGCATTCTGTTTTCGTTGTTTTTAAAGACAGAAACGTTGCGCGGGGGAAAACCCGTTTTTTGCACAAGAAAGATTGTTTTCCTTGTAGCTCCTTTGCCTAAAGAAATTTATTTTCTACCATTTTATTGCATGAACTATGGTTTTTACGGTCGTTATTTTCATTTAATCCAACTTCTAAGTTTTTGCTTTTGCACACGAGCATTCACTATGCTTCAAGATGACGTCGTGTTGTAAAATTAAATTTTTAACCAAAGCTCTTTGGTCTTGGGTTTCAAATTTTAGTTCTGTACAAATCACTTGCTTAGTAGCAAAACTTTGTACAAGATACGTCGCTTGTGCGCTTATGCATAGTGTAAGCGAATTTTGGATCCATTAAAGACGCTATCTTTGATGTAAAAGCAGTCAAAAAATATAGCGTAAACTAAGGAAAGTCAGGCGAGCGAATAGAATAAAGTCAATAAAATCAAAACACTACGTATAAGAATGGGTACTAAGGGCGATAGCCCTTAGCGGGTTTGGGGCAGCGCCCCAGCAAAAAATGAGAGCCTACTTTAGCGGTAAGGCGGTTTTTTTATCGGATGGTAGAAGCCCTTAGGCGCAAAACCGCAAAGTAATTCTAGTTCATGGCCTTGGAGCGGCTATAAAGAAATTAAAATGTCGAAGATTAAATTTTATACAGATCTTAATGTTCCCCTTGAGATGCACAAGGTTCGTATTGTACAGAAGCTAGAGCTTTTGCCAGTCGAGGCGCGTGTACGCAGTATACGCGAGGCAGGTTTTAATACTTTTTTGTTGCAAAACAAGGATGTTTACCTGGATATGCTAACGGATTCGGGTGTAAACGCGATGAGCGATAAACAACAGGCAGCCATGTTTACGGCGGACGACGCATACGCGGGCTCGACCACGTTTACTCGCCTGCAAAAGAAGCTAGAAGAACTGTTTAAAATGAAATATTTTTTGCCAACGCATCAGGGTAGGGCGGCAGAGAACATTATATGTTTGGGGCTCTCGAATGAGGGGCAGTGCTGCTTGATGAATTACCATTTCACGACGATGAAGGCGCACTTAGTTTCGCAGGGGGCAACTATTTGCGAGTGTATGGCGCCCGAAGGGATCGAGGTTAGAAGCAATAATCCCTTTAAGGGTAATGCGGATCTCAAAATGATGCGCGAGGAGATCGAGTCGCAAGGACGTGAGAATATCTGCTTTGTTCGGATGGAGGCGGGAACCAATCTTATCGGTGGGCAACCCTTCTCACTGGCGAACTTGCGCAGCGTACGTGATATTTGTGTGGAGTACGGTCTACCGCTGGTACTTGATGCTAGTCTTTTGGCGGATAATTTGTTCTTTATTAAACGCCGTGAAGAGGAGTGTAAGGATTGGAGCATACGCGAAATTACCGCAGCGATAGCGGATTGTTGTGACGTTATATATTTTTCGGCTAGGAAGCTTGGTTTTGCGCGCGGCGGCGGTATTTGTGTTCGGGAGGAATCGATGTACCGCGCGCTTCGCGGACATGTCGCGATGTACGAGGGTTTTTTGACTTATGGTGGGATGTCGGTTCGCGAGATGGAGGCCATAACGATTGGTCTAGAAGAGACGATGGATGAGGATTATATTCGCCAAAGTCCTGAATTCATAGAATATATGGTTAATGCACTCGTGAAACGCGGAATTCCTGTTGTTACCCCAGCAGGAGGCTTGGGGGTTCATCTTAATGCGATGGAGTTCGTAGAGCATATTCCGCAAACGCAATATCCCGCTTGCGCCTTAGCAGCGGCTTGTTACATTAGTGGTGGAATTCGCGGCATGGAGCGCGGGACTCTGTCAGAGCAGCGCAACCCCGATGGTTCGGAGCCGCTTGCCAATATGGAGCTTCTTCGCTTAGCACTTCCGCGACGTGTTTTCACGCTTAGCCAGGTCGAGTATGCGATTGATCGTATTGTGTGGCTGTATGATCAGAGAAAAAAAATTAGTGGCTTGCGTTGGGTTGAAGAACCAGAGATACTTAGATTCTTCTTTGGGCGCCTTGAGCCGTTTAACGATTGGCCTGAGGAGTTGGCGGAACAGTTTAGGAAAGATTTCGGCGATAGCCTATAGGCTTTTCTGCTAGGCGCTGCGTAAAGAATTGCGCGAAACTGTTTTTTGGGGGCGCTTTAAGAGGCAAACGAAGAGCTTATTGTTAAAAACAATGTTACAGTCGCAAATGGAGGTAAAATGTTTTCTAAGCCGAATGAAGTCATAGAAACAAAAGACTACTGGATACACCACCTTGTTCTTGGGAGTTTTGCTACCAATTGCTATGTGCTTGTTTGTAAGGCGACCAATGCGTGCGCTGTGATCGATGTAGCGGAGCAAGCAGACGATATACATCGTTTTTTGAAGTCGCGTTCTTTAGACCCCAGCTATATTCTTATTACCCATGCTCACATCGACCATGTGCATGGGTGTAAGCGCCTTAAAGCGCTTTATCCCAAGGCCGTGCTTGCGCTTCACAAGGATGATTATGCACTTGCGGCAAACTTAGGTGGACAGAGCCGACGCTTTGGCTTTGTACCCGTCGAGATGCCAGCGGTGGAACTTGATTTAAGCACAAAGCATGAGATTGAGCTTGGGCGCCTAAGGCTAGAGTTGATCCATAGCCCAGGACATAGTCCAGGACATGTGTGCTTCTACTTGAAAGAACAAAAAACGATCTTTAGTGGGGATCTGCTTTTTAGACATTCCATCGGACGCAGCGACTTTGAGGGTGGGGATGCCGTGGTTTTAAAAAAATCACTGGACGCGCTTTGTGAGCGGCTAGCTGACGATGTTCTCGTATTGCCGGGACACGGCGAGTTTACGAGTATAGGTAGCGAGAAGAGGGAGAATCCGTTTTTGTAGTACTAGAACAAAGTTCGTAGAACTCAGATCAAGGGAAGAACCATGGCCGATTGGGCAGTAATTATGGCGGGAGGGGTTGGGAAACGTTTTTGGCCAATGAGCTTGCAGCGAAAACCCAAGCAGTTCTTGGCTCTTAGCGGGGGGGCATCGTTATTGGAAGAATGTTACCAGCGGTTACTGCGCTACTACGATGAGAAGCGTATTTTGATCGCCGCTTCCGCAGAGCATAGGGAGTGCTTTGTGGAGCTTTTGCCCAATTTTCCGCTTGAACAAGTTTTGTGGGAGCCAGTTGGTCGCAACACCGCTGCTTGCATTGCTTGGGCCAGCGAAAGCATACGTCGAAAGGATCCTGAAGCCATTATTGGTGTTTTCCCCTCGGATCACTCTATTCACGATGTCGAGGAATTTGCTTTATGTATTGAGCGCGCTTGTGCGCAGGCTAGGGGACGCATTGTGCTATTTGGCATAGAACCGACTCGAGCCGAGACGGGCTACGGCTATATTGAAATGGGAGGAGCGCTTCGTGAGGCGAGCGATGGGCGATTTTATGGGGTGAAGCGCTTTTGCGAGAAGCCAGCGTTAGAGATGGCAAAGCAGTATCTCGAGTCGGGGCGCTACTTGTGGAACGGCGGCATATTTATATACGACGCTGTAACGATGATGCAGGAGCTAAAAGCGTATGAGCCCGAGCTTTACGACGGCGTCATTAGTCTATGCGACAGACCGAGCGAATTGGAAACGATCTTCCCGTCGCTAAAGTCTATTAGCATCGATTATGCAGTGATGGAGAGGACGAAGAACTGCGTGGTAGAACGCGTTAATTTTGCTTGGAATGACATAGGCTCTTGGGCCGCGGTGCAAGAACTCTTTGAGAGCGATTCTTCGGGCAACACCGTTGTTGGAGACGCGTATGTTCAGGATTGCGAAGACGTTTTCGTATTTTCTACGAAAGAAAAGTTCGTTGCCGCTCTTGGGGTAAAGGATTTAGTTATCGTGAACACGCCGAATGCAGTACTGGTAACGACGCCTGCGCGTGCTCAGGAGGTGCGAAAGATCGTGGACGCGCTAGAGAGAGAGGGAAGGGAAGATCTATTGTAAGAGCTAGCACCTTGCCCGCAAATTCTGGATTCTTATGCAATAAAAACAGATTTTCCTCGTTCCGCGCTTTCCCGTAAACTGGAGCCTACAAACTCTCTCTGGTGCAAGTTCGCACTTTAAGTTGGATTTTTAATTTATCGGAACTTGGGGCAATTTTGAGGGCTTGTTTGAATTTTTTACAAGCATCCGCTTTTCTGTTGTTTGACTCGAGTTTTAGCCCTTCTTGGTAGAGCTCATTCGCTTTTTTAGCGCTGTCGGTGCTTGGGGCTGCTGCTTTGACTTGTGTGGGTGCAGGCTTCGCTTTAACTGGCGCGGTTTTTGTTTTTGTGGGAGCGGCTTTAGCTTTTGCAGGAGCGGCTTTAGCTTTACTGGGGCTTGGTGTTTTGGGGGCAGCTTTAACTGGCGCTGGAGTCGGTGGCGCTTGTTCAGTAGAGCTATTGAACTTTTCTAGTTTTAGCTCTGCGTGGCTCTCCATACTGCCGAGTAAAAAACCGTGTGTTGCGGCATTTACGGCGTTGTCGCTTAAAATCTCGAGTTCTATAGGGGGGAGCGCAAGGTCGATTTTAACGAGGTCTGAGCTGATATCTTGTTCGACTCGCGCTGCTAGATGGTTCGTGGTTTTTGCTTGACTTACTTTCTTCTTGTCTTGGAGACGTAGCGTGAGCCAAGTGGTAAGGACCGCTAGCAAGCAGATGCAAATGATAATGGTAGAAACAAAGACGAACTTGAGCCTAGAGCGCTTGTTGGCATTGAGGGCGTCGCTGCGCGCATGTTCAAGATCGCTAAGCCCAAGGCTGGTGGCGACAAAAGCAGGTGGTAGCGCGGGGGTAGAGGGGGGAGAGAAGCCGATATTATGCGGTATGGATTTCTCGATCTCGTCTGTCATGGCGGGTATTTCGCAGACGGTGTCGCCGGAAAGATCGAAGTCGGCACTTGCGGGGGCGCCAATCATAATGCTTTGGCGGCGCCCTTGCTTGGGCTGGGCTAGGATACTTGGCAGCGCGCTTTGAAGTGCGTCGCGAATTTCACCAGCGCTAGCGTAGCGATCTTCAGGTTCTTTTTGAAGCGAACGCATGCATATCTCCTCAATTTCGGGAGCAACGTGCGCATCAAGTCGAACTCTGCTTGGTAAAAGCGGGGTCGAGTACAGGATCGAGGCGGCCATGTCAACGGAGTTTTCGCCGGAGAAGGGGAGGCGCGCTGTGAGCATAAAGTAGATAACGCTTCCGAGGCTAAATATGTCGGAGGCGGCGGTGACAACTTTGCCCAAAACTTGCTCAGGGCTCATGAACGCTGGAGTCCCGAAAATAGCGCCTTCACGCGTTAAATTTTCGCTACTCCCTTCAAGTTTAGCGATACCAAAGTCGAGTACTTTGACGAAATCCTCGTTTCCATGCTTGATGATAGAGATGTTAGCGGGCTTAAGATCGCGGTGCACAATCCCCGCAGCATGCGCGGCTTCCAGCGCGTCACAGACCTGTATCAAAATTTTAGTCGCCCTTGCCGCGGAGAGCGGGAACTCATTGAGTATGACGTCGGAGAGGTCTTGACCTTCGAGGCACTCCATGGCGATGTAGGGCGCGTTTAAAAAAGTTTTTCCGTAGTGCAGAATACTGACGACGTTGGGGTGCTGTAGGCTACTTGCCGCTTGCGCTTCGCGTTGAAATCGCGATAAAACGACTCGGTTATTGAGAAAGTCGTGGCGCAAAATCTTGAGCGCAACGTAGCTTTTGAGTGCCCTGTGCCTCGCCTTGTAAACAATCCCCATGCTCCCCTCGCCAAGTATGGATTCGACGACAAAGGAGCCATCGATGACTTGGCCTAAGTAGGGGTCTTGCGCGCTGTTTGGGCGAACAGGGTTTGTACTTGCGCCGCAGTGTAAACAGAATATTCCAGTCTTAGCCGTTGGTTTGCCGCATTTGTGACAATTTATGCTGTTTGCCGCAAGAATCAAAACTGCGCCTTTATTCATAGAGCCCAGACAACGCACCCAGCCAAATATTGGGTACACCCAAACATAAGCTATAGCAGGCAATATGTGTAGTTAGCAAGAAATCTACATTGTAGAATGCGTGTAGATGCAGGATTTTGCAAACGACTTGCCGCAGCTTGCGCCCAAAATGCGAAGGCTTAAGCATAAAGCAGAAGTTGGGCTGTTTTAAACTTTGCATTTTTGGGAAGGGGGAGTCCCCCCTACGCGCGGGCTTCCTCGTAAAATGCGATAATGAACGCAAAATATTGTGCGGTGTATTTGCTAATCGCGCATCCACCGCACAATATGCGTTCATTACGCATTTTATAGCAAGGTGTGCCAATCCATGGCACACCGCCCTACGGGCCGCCTGCGGCGTTGCGTTTCGACTTCCGTGTCGAAACCGAGGCGATCCCGCGCTACCCCCCTAAATAGTAGCGCATCATTATATATATATGCGAAGATTCGGGTGAGCATTGCACGAATTGCGATTTTTCATGTTGAGGAGCGGGGATATAGCGTAAAAAAACATGTATTTTAGATGATGGCTCAAATTATGAGGAGACGTTGTTGCGGGGTGGATTGTGGTGATAAAGCGCAGAGCGCCGATTTCGGGGGGTAGCGCAGGATCGCCCAAAAAAGTCGCCTAATGTCGCACGCCGTGCGAAGGTTGAGCGTTTAGCGAAAACTTTGCAGGGCGTAATGCGACATTTGGCGAATTTTGCGGGAAGCCTGCGCGTAGGGGGGCTAAAGCCCCCCACCCATGAAAATTCCTGATTTATGAGGGCGAGTGTAGGGTAAAATTGCGTTTAAAAGCGTAGGGGCTTAAAAAAAGCTAGACCTTGCGGGCGAGATGTGCTACACGGCGCATGGGGAACGGAATGGGGTGTAAAAAAGTGGGGAAAGTGTGAAAAGGCTTGACAAGTCGGCGATTGTCTATATGATGCGCTGGTTTGAGTCGGGGTGTCAAATTGCCCCGTGTTTTAATGATTTTGAGAGGAAGTAAGATGCCGACAATCAATCAGTTGGTTAGGAATGGTCGTGAGCGCAAGGTGTCGAAGACGAATTCGCCTGCGTTGAAGAGCTGTCCGCAGCGACGGGGAGTTTGTGTTCGAGTGTCGACGACGACGCCCAAGAAGCCGAACTCTGCTTTGCGTAAGGTTGCGCGTGTGCGTTTGACCAATGGGATGGAAGTTTCGAGCTATATCCCTGGTGAGGGACACAATTTGCAGGAGCATAGTGTGGTGCTGATTCGCGGTGGTCGTGTAAAGGACTTGCCTGGTGTTCGCTATCACATTGTGCGTGGAACGTTGGATTCGATGGGTGTGACGGCTCGCAGGGCGGGTCGTTCTAAGTATGGCGCAAAGCGACCGAAGTAAGGAGAGATAAATGCCAAGGCGACGAGAGATAGAGAAGCGAGAGATTTTGCCCGATCCACAGTATCACGACAAGCTAGTGGCTAAATGCATCAACAGCTTGATGTTGGATGGCAAAAAGAGCACGGCTGAGTCGATTCTGTACGGTAGTTTAGAGATTTTGGGGCAGCGAACCAAGGGCGGTGAAGATGGCCCTTTGGAGGTTTTTAAGAAAGCCGTAGAGAATGCGCGCCCCATCGTTGAAGTTAAGAGCCGCCGCGTTGGTGGTTCGACTTATCAGGTGCCAGTTGAGATTGCTGCCGATCGGCGGACGGCGTTGGCGTTTAGGTGGTTGATTGGGTTTGCGCGCAAGCGTCCCGAGAAATCGATGGTTGAGAGATTTGCGTCGGAGCTTTTGGATGCGTACCATAATCGTGGCAATACGATTAAGAAGAAGGAAGATACGCATCGTATGGCTGAGGCAAACAAGGCATTTTCGCACTACCGTTGGTAGTTGTGGTTTAGAGTCCTTGCTTAGTGCTCGCTGAAGCGTAGGGTTTTGGCGAGCGTAATGGGGTAGTTGGGGCAAATTGGGTGGAAGCGCGGTTGTGCTACGTTGCGCGTGGTACAAGAATAGTTGTGCGTGATTTTAGTGGAAAAGTGTAGAGAATAAGAAGTGGGAAGAGACGTAGCAATAAGCCGGGTGAGAAACATCGGCATCATGGCGCATATCGACGCGGGTAAGACGACGACATCGGAGCGTATCCTGTATTTTACGGGAAGGACGCACCGCTTGGGTGAAGTGCATGATGGCGCGGCAACAATGGACTGGATGGCAGAGGAACAGGAGCGCGGAATCACGATCACGAGCGCTGCTACGGTTTGCTATTGGGAACGCGGTGGAAAGCATCGCATTAATATAATTGATACGCCTGGGCACGTCGATTTTACGATTGAAGTCGAGCGTTGCTTGCGCGTGCTAGATGGGGCAGTTGCGGTATTTTGTGCTGTGGGTGGCGTTGAGCCACAAAGCGAAACTGTGTGGAGACAGGCTGATAAGTACCATGTGCCTCGTGTTGCGTTTGTCAACAAGATGGATCGTCAGGGCGCGGATTTCCTAGAGGTTTTGGCGCAGATGCGTCAGCGTTTGGATGCTAATCCCGCGGCGGTTCAGCTACCTATCGGAGCCGAGGACAATTTCACGGGTATCGTGGATTTGGTGGAAAACTGCGCGTATATCTTTGATGACGCAACGATGACGTCAAAGACTGCTGAGATCCCTGAAGATATGCTGGATTTGGCGCGCGAGTATCGCGATAAGCTCGTTGAGGCGGCGTCGGATTTCGACGAGGAGCTGATGGGGATCTTTGTTGAGGGCGGCGAAGTTGAAGCTGATGTTTTGCGTAGAGCGATTCGCAGTGCCTGTGTTTCACGTGGACTGGTTCCCGTGTTTTGCGGCTCAGCGTTTAAGAACAAGGGCATTCAACGTTTATTGGATGGGGTCATCGACTATCTGCCTAGCCCACTAGATGTGGAGAACGTGCGGGCAGCGCGTGCTGAAGCTTACGATAGGCAGGAGGCGGGTGGCGAAGAGATTACGGATGCCGACAAGGTAGAGATTATCACTGATGACGCGTCGGGGTTCTCGGGCTTGGCCTTTAAGCTCATGACCGATAACTACGTTGGCCAGCTAACGTTTGTGCGCATTTACTCGGGTACGATAAATAGCGGGCAAACGGTGATGAACACCAACAGGCGACGTCGCGAGCGCGTGGGGCGTTTATTAATGATGCATGCCAACAAGCGCGAGGAGGTATCCCAAGCGCATGCTGGCGAGATCGTGGCTATCTTGGGGCTCAAGAACACGGTTACAGGCGATACGCTCTGTGATGAGGGTATGAACGTAGTACTTGAGGCGATGAGCTTCCCAGAGCCCGTGATTAATATGGCGATTGAGCCAGATACCCAGGATGATATCAATAAGCTTGGTATAGCTTTACAGAAGCTAGCGAGTGAAGACCCTTCGTTTAAGGTTCACACGGACAAGGAAACAGGCCAGACCGTTATTGGCGGTATGGGCGAGCTTCACTTGGAGATTATTGCAAGCCGCTTGAAGCGGGAGTTTAAGGTTAACGCGCAGGTTGGTCGCCCGCAGGTTGCGTACCGCGAGACGATAACGAAGCAGGATATCGTCGATTGTCGCTTTGTTCGACAGAGTGGTGGGCATGGACAGTTTGCGCATATTAAACTTGAGCTACGACCTAACGCGCCGGGCGAAGGTATAACGTTTGCGTCCAAGATCGTTGGTGGCGTGGTGCCTCGCGAGTATTGGCCGGCGGTAGAGAAGGGGATCCGCAGCGCGTCTGAGGTGGGTGTTTTAGCAGGCTACCCCGTGGTAGATGTTCACGTGGATCTGATTG
>Ga0265293_10010930_pt1 | contig 12528 bp, 11 predicted proteins | sample Munlanlewell138R_FD_192505 | JGI IMG/M metagenome (GOLD analysis project Ga0265293, IMG submission 192505) | Leachate microbial communities from a municipal landfill in Southern Ontario, Canada - Leachate well 138R | ecosystem: Engineered > Solid waste > Landfill > Unclassified | place: Canada... | reverse complement strand
GTTCACCGCCATATTTGTTGGCCTGGTGGTGGTAGTAGCTTTGTTGGTATTATTTAAACCGGAAAACAAGGGGGCCGCAACAGGTCTTACCTGGGTTGCCGCATTAGTTGGCTTGGTTGATGTTTTTGTAATGGCTTCAATTTACAGTACTACTAGCGCCCCCATTTGGCAAGGTAATGCTACTTTTGTAGAGTTCTATGCCGCTACCATTTCCATTGGTGCAGTTTTGTTCCTATTATTCAGTTTAAATGAAGCAGTTAATATGGGCAAAATAGTTGCCTTGGCTACGGTAAGTATTGTGGTTATACAAGTTGCAGTAGTGGTTCCCTATTTTGTGGCTGCGGGAAGTAGCTCAAGCATCGCTTGGAAATTCTCGCAAGTATGGGGTTCGTGAATACCTTAAAATGGATAACTATTTTAGCAGGAGCTAGCGTAATGATGTGGTTGGCGAGGGAAGAAAAGGTTAAATCCTATGGAGCCCTAGTAACTAGTGGTGCCCTGTTGCTTTTAGTCGGGCAGATTGTTGGCCGCTATCTTTTCTACGTTTCAGTTGTTGTTACAGGAATTGGTCTTAGTTAGTTTTCAGCGGCTAAAAAGGGAGTATCTAGAGGTACTCCCTTTTTAGCATTTAAATAAAGGAATTTTTGGGGGCTACAAGCAAGATGTTTATGCTATAATGTAGAAGTTAGTACAATCACTTGTTTGTAATGTCTTTTGGGGAGGTGGCTTTGGTGAAAAGAATTCGACTGAGAACCAGATTTGTGGTTTTGATGTTAATTATCATGGCAACCTCTCTATTGCTTAGTATTATTTGGAGCAATGCTACCCAAAAAAAGCAGGCGGAGTTGGAAATGCATGAAAAAGCCTATGTGCTGTCCCAGCAGCTGGATGCTGTGTGGGAATTTATGGCCATCAACCAGGATTTGATTAATTATGATGACAACGGGGAATACAATTTTAAGGGGCTGCACTGCTCCCTAGTGGGTAAAAGTATAGGCAAATTGTTTGGCAAAAAGACCGGGTATCTTATTAACTATACTAATTTTAACCCCAGGAATAAGGCTGATCGGCCTGATGAATTTGAAACTAGGGCTTTAAATGCCTTTAAAGAAAATCGTGATTTAAAGGAGTTTTCTTGCCTGACTACTTATGGGGATAAACAAGTTTTTCGTTACGTTGTCCCCATGCGGATAGATGAGAGTTGCTTGGAATGTCACGGTGAACCTAAAGGAGAACCCGATGTGCTTGGTTTTCCCAGGGAAGGTTGGAGGGTTGGTGAATTAGGCGGAGCCCTGAGCATAATTATGCCTATAGATATTTACCTGGCCAACGCAGGCGCTAATGTTATTTCCCAGGTATCATTTTTTTCTGTGCTAACTCTCTTTTTTGTTTTATTAGTATATTTCGCTACCTCTAAACTAGTCACTAAACCTTTAAATAAGTTTAAAAATTCTGTAGAGCAGATTAAAAAAGGTAACCTAAAAATTGATTTGGAGGATATAGATGCAGTGGGTGAGATCCGAGATTTAGCCATTGATTTTGAGGAGATGGCCAAGGAATTGCAGGATCTTTACTACGGGCTGGAATCTGAGGTCGAACTGAGAACCAGGGATTTAGCAGAAGCAAACAGCATTTTGGAGGATCAAAGAATAGAATTGGAAGAGATTAATGTTCGGCTTATAAAAGATAATCAATATAAATCGGACTTTTTGGCTATTATGAGTCATGAATTAAGAACACCTCTGACCTCCATCATCGCCTTTGCGGAATTATTAGAAAAAACAACTACCAGCAAGAAATGCAAGGATGAAAAGGTTGTCCAAGAGATCAAAAATAACAGTAAAATTCTTTTAGGGATGATTAATAATATACTTGAGTTGGCAAAATTAGAAGCCGGTAAAATGGATCTATATTTTGAATTGTTAGACTTGGTAGATGTGATCAACGCAGTGGAAAATGTAGTAACACCTTTGGCCGATAAAAAACAAATTACATTAATTACTGATGTGGATTTAAATGTACCCCTGATTTTGGGTGATCAGGAAGCCCTCCGCCGCGTTGTTGAAAACTTGGTGAGCAATGCTATAAAATTTACTCCTGAAAAAGGTAAAGTTGAAGTAAAAGTTACTTGCAACCCCGAACAAAATGAAGTTATTATTAGTGTGGAGGACAATGGAATCGGAATTTCCGAGGAAGATAAGCCCTTAATTTTTGAAAAATTTGTCCAAAGCGATACCTCTGTTTACCGTAAATACAGCGGTAGCGGCTTGGGGCTTGCAGTAGCTAAGGAGTTGGTTGAGCTTCATGGAGGTTGGATCAAAGTAAAAAGTGAAATAGATAAGGGCAGTATATTTGTTGTGGGGATTCCTATCAATGGGGGTGAAGATACTGATGAAAATTATGCTGGCAGATGATGAAGAAAATATCAAGGTTTTAGTGGAGCATATTATGAATGAGGAAGGTTATGATTTTTGCTATGCTGCCGATGGCGTAGAAGCCTTGGAAATATTTGATCAGCAAAAACCAGATTTGTTAATTTTAGATGTAATGATGCCCAGACTCAATGGTTTTGAAGTTTGCACCAAATTAAGAGAGGCCGGACATAATATCCCTATTATAATTTTATCAGCCAAGGGGGATATAGTTGATAAAAGTGTAGGTTTCAAGGCCGGTGCGGATGATTACCTAGTAAAACCCTTTAGCTCTTTGGAGTTATCCTTGCGTATTGAAGCATTGCTTAGACGGAGGGATTTTGAAGCGGGTGCCGATAAAAAAGAAAGTATAAAAGTAGATGATTTAGAAATCCTTTTTAGCCGTTATGAGGTCAGAAAAAGCGGACAAAAGGTGGACTTAACGCCGAAGGAATTTCAAATACTTGCCAGGATGGCCTCTCATCCCGGAGAAGTTTTTACTAAGGAACAACTATTAAATTATGTTTGGGGGGAGGATTATATAGGGGAACTAACCAGTATCGCCGTTTTCGTGCGTAAGATTCGTGAAAAGATTGAAGATGAACCCTCTAAACCAAGATACCTACAAACCGTGTGGGGTGTAGGTTATAAGTTTGGAGATTAAAAATTAGAAAAGGTGGTTTTTAAAGTGAGCAATCAAAAAGACAGCATTGCCATTATTTTGTCAAATCGTTACTATCTTTACAAATTGCTGCACCGTGTTTTCGCCGATGAGCCCAATCTTGAATTAGTGGAGGTCTTAACCGCCGAGCATACCAAGGATTCCTTGCAGTTGGTACTGGAGGATGATGATCAACGTTTTTCCTCTCACTATGAGCTGTTTGAACGGCTACAAGCAGCTATTTCAAAAGATGCAGAAGATGTGCTGGACAAATTAAAAAGTGAATATACTAAACTATTGATAGGTCCGGGTAAGCTCCCTGCCCCTCCCTGGGAATCGGTTTACATTACTAAAGAAAATACTCTTTTTCAAGAAAGCACCTTGCAGGTCAGAAGAACCTACCTGGAGTATAATTTTTTACCGGCCAACTACCCCAGAGAAGCGGATGATCACCTGGCCCTGGAATTGGATTTTATGGCACATTTGTCAGAGTTGGCAAATACAAGCTTTGAGGAAGATAAGCTTGAGGATACAAAAAAGGTCTTGCTTGATCAGCAAAGGTTTCTTAAGGAGCACTTGATGGTCTGGATTGGTGAATTCGCAGAAAAGATTCAAGAAAGCAAGACCCATTATCTATATCCGCAAATGGCGAAACTGACTGAACAAGCATTGCAATTGGATGAATTTGTGTTAGAGGAAGTTTTAAAATCTTTAGTTGACTAGGGTGTAGGAAATTGCTAAATTTTAGTTAGAAGGTTTTTTAAAGCAACAGTTAATCTGGAGGTGCAAAAAGCGTATGGAAACCGTTCCTTGGCGAAGTAGATACTTGGAACAAAACAAAATTAAAGCCCGGGGTCGGTTTCATTTATTCTGCCCCCGGTAGAAAGGGGCGTAGCTTTTGGCTTATCAGTTAAAACAACTTTTAGAAATAACGCCTGAACTAAAGCTTTTTGTGGATGAGTATCAGAACAAACACCCGGCGGATATTGCGGAGGCTCTACCAAATTTAAACGATCTGGATCGGGCCAGGGTTTTTTTGCGTTTGGACGGGGAAACAGCCGCCTTGGTTTTTAGGAATCTTAAAACAGAGGTGGTTAATTCACTAATAGAGGCTTTAGGTTCTGAACGGGTGGCAGCAATTTTAGATGAAATGCCTTTTGATGATGCCGCCGACTTTTTAGGAGAAGTATCCCAAAGTGTTAAAGAAGAGCTTTTGGATTTAATGGAAGCGGAAGAGGCTAAAGAGGTCAAAGAGCTGCTGGCCTATCCGGATGATAGCGCCGGTGGTATTATGACCACCGAGTACGTAGCAATTTTGGAGGATGCAACCGCTGGTAGGGCGTTGGAAGTGCTGCGTGAGGTAGCCTTGGATGTGGAGACAATTTATTATATTTATGTAATAAATTGCAGAAATCAGTTGGCTGGAGTTATTTCTTTAAGAGAATTGATTGTGGCCTCACCGGAATCAGCTATTAAAGATATCATGCAAGAAAATATTATCAGTGTGAATATTCTAACCGACCAGGAGGAGGTAGCAAAGGCGGTTACTAAATACGGACTTTTGGCCATACCTGTTACCGATAATCACGGTTGCCTAGTGGGTATTGTTACCGTTGATGATGTCATTGATGTTATCCATGAAGAGGCGAGCGAAGATATTTATAGATTGGCAGGTACCAAGGAAATAAATTATGGTCTTGCTTTCCCTCATAGAATCACCTCCTCTATTCGCTCCCGCCTGCCATGGCTGTTAATTACGCTATTGGGCGGGATGCTGGCAGGTTCTGTGTTACACAGTTTGGAAGATGAGCTGAACAAAATGGTTGCTTTAGCCTTTTTTATTCCTCTTTTAACAGGTATGGGCGGCAATGTTGGAACCCAATCTTCTACCTTAACCGTAAGAGGAATAGCCACTGGAGATATTCAGGGTAAGGAGGCTTGGCTTGCCGTATTAAGAGAAGGTGTTTCCGGCATTTTTATCGGCACCATCTGCGGTTTTATCGTAGGTACCGTCGCTTTAGTAATGTACGGAAACTGGATTTTAGGGTTGGTTGTGGGTATGGCCTTGTTGGGCAATATGACTACTGCTGCCACCATGGGAACCTTAGTTCCCTTGATCTTTAAAAAAGTGGGTGTGGATCCGGCAGTTGCTTCTGCCCCTTTTATTTCCACCTCCATAGATATTACGGGCCTATTGATTTATTCGGGCTTGGCTTCCGCATTGATTGCTTACTTGGTTTGAGGTATAATGATAATGTAATTGCCAGTTTGTTGTTAGTATAGAGGTTCTTATTTAGGTGAAATCTAAATGTGTGACACCATTCCAGACCGAAAGGGTGGGAGAGCCTTTGAAAGAAAGTGAATTAATGTGGGGAATTTTCAAGCTTACAGGTAATGTTGATGCCTATTTAATTTATTTGGATTGTATCCAAGCCGAAAGGGATCTGCCCGGTAGCAGTGAGTTGCAAGGAGGGCAATAAGCAGAATCTAATTGCTCTTTCAAGGAAAGGGGATGCCAGCTTGTCCCTTTATAAAACGGAAGGTATTGTTCTTAAAAGCTACAATTTAAAAGAAGCGGATCGTATCTTGGTTATCTATACCAAGGATCATGGAAAGATTAACTGTGTTGCCAAAGGGGTGCGTCGCAATCAAAGCAAACTCCGCGGTTTTACACAGTTTTTAACATATGCAGATTTTGTGCTCTATCCTGGTAAAAGCTTGGATACTATTACCCAATGTGAACCAAAAGAAATGTTTGCAGAAATCAAAGGCGATTTGGAGAGGTGGGCGGTTGCAAATTTTTTGGTAGAACTGTTGTTGCCTGTAATCCAAGAAAAACAGGTTCAGGAAAGCCTTTTTTATGAGTTTTTAACTGCTCTTCACTTAGTGTCAAATTTAAAGGAACCTAGATTGGGTGCAATCTTTTTTACTGTCAGGTTGTTGCAATTGTCGGGTTATCAGCCCCAATTGACAAGCTGTGCTTCCTGTTATTCTCGGGAAATAGGTGAAAAGGATCTTTATTTGAGCGGGGCCTTAGGGGGAATTTTATGTGAGGGGTGCCGCTACTTGGATCCAAAGGCTTTAAAGGTACAAAAAGGGGAGATAGCTATTTGGCAGCGCCTAAGTAATATGGAGGCAAAGCTGATTTCCCGTTTAAAGCTTTCACCTTTTATGGAGGAAAAGCTCATCAGGGCTCTCTTTTATTATTACCAATATCAAATAGAAAAACAGCTTAAAACACCTGCTTTTTTAAATCATTTACGGTCCTTTGCCAAGGATAAAAATCCATCTTTCAAGGCAGAATAAAGTCAAAGGAGTTGGGTTTGATGGATGATTTAAAAAAAATTGATGTCCTGAAGGATCGTTTTAATGTCAGTTACGCAGTAGCGAAAGAGGCCTTGGCACAAGCGGAAGGGGATGTAGTAGCTGCATTGGTTGCCTTGGAAAAAAGAAGGCAGTGGTGGCGGGGGAGCCGTGAAGAATGCTGTCAAAATCTTTGGCAGGGTATGAAAAATGTTTTGCAAGAGGGTTTGTCCGCCAAAATTAAAATCAAGAAAAATGATTCCACGGTGTTTAGAATTCCTGTTACCGTAGGTGCGTTAGCTGTTTTGGGAGCTCTTAGTAAAAAGGATTTGGCTTTGGTAGCAGGGATCGGCAGTTTTGGGGCCATGTTAAAGGGTTATCATTTAGAATTGGAGAGAAAAACCGACAAAACAGAGGATGAATTTATTATTATTAGTTAACTTATTGACAGGTCTAATTTAATTTGTTAAGTTCTTCTTAGTAGAATATGCTGCAAGCTATGATAAAGAGTAGTAACTAAAGCTACTTGCCTAGAGAGTCGGGAAGGGTGGAAACCCGACCAAGGAGTTTAGTGAAGGCCCTTTGGAGCCGGGGGAGGAAAGGGTAAAACCAAGTAAAACCCCAATAATTAAGGGGATCATTAGTGATCAACTAGGGTGGAACCGCGGGCTGAACTCCCGTCCCTGGATAAATTCCAAGGACAGGAGTTTTTCGATTCAAGCCTTAAACTTTAAGCTTTTAGCCCTAAAAAAAGGAGGAACGATAATGAATTTTCAACAAATGATGCAAACGATCAATAACTATTGGGGAGATCAGGGCTGTATCATTACCCAGCCCTACGATATTGAAGTGGGGGCAGGTACCATGAATCCCAATACCTTTTTAAAGGTGCTGGGCCCGGAGCCCTGGTTCAATGCCTATATAGAACCTACTAGGCGTCCCACCGATGGCAGATATGGTGAAAATCCCAATCGCTTACAGCATTATTTTCAATACCAGGTAATTTTAAAACCCTCCCCGGCAAATGTGCAGGACTTATATTTGGAGAGCCTTAAGGCTATTGGTATTAATCCTTTAGAGCATGATATTAGATTTGTAGAGGATAATTGGGAATCTCCCACCCTAGGAGCTTGGGGGCTTGGCTGGGAAGTTTGGTTGGATGGGATGGAAATCAGCCAGTTTACCTATTTTCAGCAATGCGGGGGAATTGACTGTAGGCCGGTGTCAGCGGAAATTACATATGGCTTGGAAAGACTGGCTATGTTTATTCAGCAGGTAGATAATGTTTTTGATATTAACTGGGCAGGAGATTTAAGTTATGGGGATATCTTTCAGCAGCTAGAAAAGGATTATTCCAAATATAATTTTGAGATCGCGGATACAACCATGCTTTTTCAACTGTTCGATTCCTATGAAAAAGAATGTCTGAAGGTATTGGAAGCAGGTTTGAGCCAGCCTGCTTACGACTATGCATTAAAATGCTCTCATACTTTTAATTTATTGGATGCTCGGGGTGCCATTAGTGTCACCGAAAGGACTGGCTATATCGGTCGAGTTAGAAAGTTGGCCCGCCTAGCTGCGCAAAGCTACCTAGATGACAGGGAAAGATTGGGTTTTCCTTTATTAAAAGACCCCCGAGCTAGGGAAAAACTAGGGCTAACCGGGGAAAATCAGCAAACGAAAAAACAAGGCGAGGGGGCTTAAAAATGCATCAAGATCTATTATTTGAAATTGGAACCGAAGAAATACCGGCACGCTTTATGGGGCCCGCCTTAGATCAGTTAAACAAGCTGGCCAAGGAAGCTTTTGAGGAGGCCAGACTTGACTACCGGGACGTGTCCGCCTATGGTACTCCAAGGCGTCTAACTTTATATGTATCTAACTTAGCAACAAAACAAAAGGAAGAACAAAGGGAAATTAAAGGCCCGGCTAAAAAGGCGGCCTTTGATGAAGCGGGGAATCCCACAAAAGCAGCCCAAGGTTTTGCCCGGGGGCAGGGAATAACAGTTGAACAATTAGTCGTTAAGAAGCTGAATAATATAGAGTACGTCTATGCCCTTGTTAAGGATGAAGGTAGGGACGCTAAGGAGATACTTCCTCAAATATTGCAGAATTTGATTGTTTCCCTAAGCTTTCCTAAGCCCATGCGTTGGGGTAGTAAAGAGTTTCGCTTTGTTCGACCCATCCACTGGTTAGTGGCTTTGTTTGGTGAAGAAATAATCCCGGTAACAATAGAAGGTTTGAGCAGCGACCGCTTTACTCGCGGCCACCGTTTCTTATCCGACGGTGAATTGTATCTAAATGATGCAAAGGTCTATTTCGAAACCCTAAAAAAAGCCTTTGTGGTTGTAAACCAGACAGAAAGGGGCCGATTAATCCAGTCTCAATTAAGAGATTTGGAAGCTGCTTTGGACGGGGAAATAGAGCAGGATCAAAAACTATTGGAAGAAGTAATTCAGCTTGTCGAATACCCTACTTCTTTTATGGGGAGTTTCGATACTCATTTTCTTGAGTTGCCCGAAGAAGTAATTATTACCGCTATGAAGGAACACCAACGTTATTTTCCCGTCAGAAATAAGAACGGAAAATTGTTACCTAAATTTTTAGCGGTCAGAAATGGGACTGAAAAGCATCTGGACTTGGTTAGGGCAGGCAATGAAAAGGTGTTGGCGGCTCGACTGGCGGATGCCCATTTTTTCTATGCAGAGGATTTAAAAGAGCCCTTGGAAAACAAAGTTGAAGGTTTAAAAGATATTGTTTTTCTAGAAAAACTGGGCACCCTTTGGGAAAAAACCTTAAGAATTCAAAAATTATCGCTGATGCTGGCACAGCAGTTGAACATGCCTTTAGAGGTGATTGCCAAAGTGCAAAGAGCTGCTTTCCTGTCCAAAGGAGATTTAACCACTAATATGGTTAATGAATTCCCCGAACTGCAAGGCATTATGGGAGGGTATTATGCACTAAAGACAGAAGATCCGGCGGTGGCATTGGGTATTAGGGAGCATTATTTACCCCGTTTTGCCGGAGATAAAATACCGGAGAGCCAAGCAGGTATTTTGGTGGGTATAGCCGATAAAGTGGATACCTTGGTTGGTTGTTTTTTAGCGGGCCTTATTCCCACCGGCTCTCAAGATCCCCTAGGTTTAAGGAGGCAGGCCCTGGGTGTTTGCAATACTATTATCAAGCATCAGCTACCAATTTCCCTGCAGGACTTAGTTAAAGAGGGAATAAAATTATACGGAGATAAATTTGACCAAGGAGAGGTTTTGGGAAAGATTATAGATTTTTATCGCCAAAGGATAGAAAACATCCTGCAAGAGGATCAGGGCATCCCCTATGATGTGGTTGCTGCGGTGTTGGAAGTTGACTGGGAATATCCCTTTGATGTTTTAAAAAGGGCTAAGGTTCTTTATGGCTTTATGGGAAAGGAAAACTTTTTGTCCTTAATAACCGGTTTTACGAGGGCCTTTAATCTGACTAAAAACACGGAAGCCCATGAAATAGAAGAAAACCTTTTATTGGAGCTGTCGGAAAAGGAGCTTTATAAAAATATCTTGACTGCCGGCAGGCTTTTGAATAAATATCTGAACGAGGGTGATTACAAAGGCTCCTTGGAGGTTATCGCCACGTTAAGGGAGCCGATAGATCAGTTTTTTGAAGAAGTAATGGTGATGGTGGAAGATGAGCAACTAAAACAAAACCGGTTGGCTTTGCTTCATAAGGTTGTCGAGTTGGCCGGGCAGGTAGCAGATTTATCCAAGCTGGTAACCAGACCCAACTAAACAAGGCGGGATTTTACCGCTCTGTTTGTAGCTATAATAAAAATTGCAATAGCGATAAGTTAAAATTAAATACAGTGTAAAACTAAAAAAATTTATTGACATTCACAGAAAATTGAATATAATTATTGACAGTAGTCATCTTACGCATATACTAGATTAAATTATTTATAAAGTTAGTGAAAGCAGAAACTTGCACAAGAGCAATAAAGTTGGTTTTAATTACTTTATTCGTTATAGGGGGAGTTGCGATAAAAAATTTATGCTGAAAAGATTTGTAAAAACTATTTAGGAGGGGTAAAGGTGTTCAATTTTGGGGAAAAAGAAACATCTTTAGTTGGTCTCGGACCGACACGGTGGCCGGTTTTTCTTATTCTTCTAATAATTGTAATAACTGTTTCAATTGGCGGGGCAGCAATGGCTTCTCAAGAAGGTACCATAGCTGGCACTGCTATTCACAGCCAATTTGAGGTTCTGCAACAAGAGTTTAAAACCGGGCCGGAGGTAACAGAGGCCTGCTTAAGCTGCCATATTGAGGCTTCGAAGCAGGTAATGCATACTAATCACTGGACTTGGCGCTATTATAACGAAGTAACTGGCCAGGAACTGGGTAAGGCTAACGTTCTCAATAATTATTGCGTAGGTACAGCTTCCAATGAAGTGGTTTGTATGACCTGTCACATTGGCTACGACTGGACTGATCAAAGAGAAATTTTAACTGATGAAACAAAGGTAGATTGTCTGGTTTGCCACGATACCACAGGAACTTATAAAAAAGCGTCGGGGACAACCGGTCACCCTGTTTATGAAGGAGAAAACGCCGTAGATCTCCCCTTTGTAGCCCAAAATGTGGGTGCTACTAGCCGAGATACTTGTGGGACCTGTCATTTTAATGGTGGCGGCGATGACGGAGTCAAGCACGGGGATTTGGATAGCTCCTTAAAAAACCCGTCATTTGCAATTGATGTTCATATGTCCCCTGAAGGGAATAACTTTACTTGTTCTACTTGTCATGTAGCTGTAGAGCATGATATTCCGGGCAGCCACTATGGTGCTATTGCTAAAGATACCACCGGGGTAAAATTGCCCAGCATTGACCCCGAAATCTATATAACCTGTGAAGCCTGTCATGGTCTTGAGGCCCACAAAAATGAACGGCTTAATCAACATAGTGATAAAATTGCTTGCCAAACCTGCCATATTCCTTCCTTTTCAAGGGGTGGTATTCCTACAAAAGTTTCTTGGGATTGGTCTACTGCGGGTAAAATAGATGAGGATTGTCAGCCTTTTACCATCAAAGAAGAGCAGGGTCGCATTATTTATGATAGTAAAAAAGGTGATTTCGCCTATGATGAAAATATTATCCCGGAATATCATTGGTTTGATGGACAATTGGTCTATCATTTGCCGGGTGACGAAATAGAAAATATCGGCGGGCCGGTTTCCATTAATGCGGTAAGGGGCGGATATGATGATCCCGATTCCCGTATCTGGCCCTTTAAAGTAATGCACAGCAAACAACCCTATGATGTACAATCAAAAAAATTACTAAACATCCATACCGCGGGAAATGATGACACTGCCTTTTGGTGTAATTTTGATTGGGAGAAGGCTTTGCAAGCTGGTTCGGATTATATTGGGGAATCCTTTAGCGGCGAATACGATTTTATAGATACGATTATGTATTGGCCCATTAAACATATGGTTGCGCCCAAGGAGGATGCATTGGCTTGCATAGATTGCCACAGCGAAAACGGGCGTTTGGCCGACTTGCAATGTTGTTATATACCGGGAACTAATAAGTGGCCCACTGTAACAGGTTTTGGCGTGGTAGCTTTTTTGGGTACCTTGTTTGCGGCAGTGGGACATGGTAGCTTAAGATTTGTTAATAACAAGCGTAAAGGGGGAAAAGAATAATGGTAAAGAAGGTTCGATACTATTCTTTTTTCCAGCGTTTTTGGCATTGGTTACAGGCCTTGTCAATTGTTGGTTTAGTGCTAACAGGTTTTGAAATATATGGCTTCTGGTCTATTGTTGGTTTTGAAAGGGCGGTGAAAGTTCACTATAGGATTTTTTCAGTGTTGGTGGTTCTGTTTGTTCTTGCCTTCTTTTGGTATATCGTCACCGGTCAATGGAGGCAATTCATCCCGTCCCGGGACAAAATTTTGCCGGTGGCTAAATACTATTTGTTAGGGGTATTCAAAGGGGAGCAGCATCCCCACAAGAGAACTCCCGTAAACAGATTAAACTCATTGCAAAGCTTAACCTATTTGGCAATAATGGTGGGTTTGCTGCCTTTTATGGGCATTACGGGGGGTTTATATTATTATTACCATGATTTATTGTCCATGGGTCTTAATTATAGCCTTGCACC
>Ga0265293_10010926_pt1 | contig 12531 bp, 8 predicted proteins | sample Munlanlewell138R_FD_192505 | JGI IMG/M metagenome (GOLD analysis project Ga0265293, IMG submission 192505) | Leachate microbial communities from a municipal landfill in Southern Ontario, Canada - Leachate well 138R | ecosystem: Engineered > Solid waste > Landfill > Unclassified | place: Canada... | reverse complement strand
TACCCCCCTGGTTCGGCGGTACGCGAAGACGAGGCCGGCCTGCGCGCGTCGCAAGCCAGGGTGCAGGCGCTGATCGCCAGGGAGAACGAGCGCGGCATCGCCTCGGAACACGTCGTGCTGGCGGGTTTTTCGCAGGGCTGCGCGATGACCTTGCAAACCGGCCTGCGCCATCCTCAAAAACTGGCGGGCCTGCTCGGCCTGTCGGGCTATCTGCCTCTGGCCGCCTTGACGGACGCCGAACGCGACCCGGCCAATCAGGACACCCCCGTCTTCCTGGCGCATGGCATCAGCGACCCGGTCATCGTCCTGGCGCGCGCGCAAGACACCCTGCGCTGGCTGCACGAGCACGGCTATGACGCCCAGTTGAAAACCTACCCGATGCCGCACTCGGTCTGCATGCCCGAAGTCCTGGATATCAGCGACTTTCTGCGGCGGGTATTGGCCTAGCGCCGCAGCGCGGCACGCTCAGGCCGGTTGCGAATCGACGCGGCGCAGGTCCAGCCACACTCTGCGCAGGGTCGGATCCTCCGGATCGGGATCGACCCGGAAACCCAGATGCGTCATCAGGCCCAGCATCGGCCTGTTCGACGCCAGGACGCTGCCGTCGACATAGGACAGTCCCTGTATCCGGGCGACCTCGATCAGGCCATGCATCAATTGCGATCCCAGGCCTTTGCGCTGCCAATCGTCGGCGATGACCAGCGCGTACTCGGCGCCGCGGCCATCGGCATGACGCAGGTAATGGGCAAAGCCCACGATGCGTTCCCTCGGGTAGCCGCGATGGTCGGGATCGGGCACCTGCACGGCCGCCACCATCGCAAGCTCCCGGTCGTAGTCGATGCGCGTGTAACGCGCCAGCATTGCGGGCGTCAACTCGCGCAGCATGGAAACGAAGCGCATGTAACGCGATTCATCTGACAGGTCGCGTATGAAATCCTGCAAGGGCTGGGCGTCTTCGGGCCGTATGGGCCGCAACATGAACGGCTGCCCGTCCTTCGACACCCTGGACTGCGCCAGGCGGCGGGGGTAAGGATGAACGGCCATGTGCCGGTAGCCCTCACTCTCGGGTGGCGCCAGGCGTATCTTGTCATCGACCGCAATACGCACTTTCATCGCCGCAATGGAATCGTCGTCGGCATACATCGGATCGACGGCCAGCGACTTCAATTCCGGCAGCTCGGTAATCAGTTCGGACAGCCCCTCCAGGCATTCGCGCAACAGTTCGAACGCCGCGGGCGTCATTTGCCTGGACAGGCCCCGCCTCCATAGACTGCTGCGTTGAATCAACTGGCGGGCAAGATAGCCGTTCAGCGGAGGCAGATCCACCGCTCGATTGCCGCGGGCGATGACGTCGTCCTGCCCTCCCGAGCCGAACATCAGGTAGGGACCATACTTCGTATAACGGTTCGAACGTATCGCCATGGGCAGAGCGTCGGCTGCTTTCAGCTCGCCCTTGGATAGGATGTGGCGCAAAGGCACGTGGAAACACGCCAGCAGGCGTTGCGCCTCCTCGTCGTTCAACAGCTGGCGGTGTTCGGCCTGGACTTGCCGGACCAGCGCGCGCGCCGCGCTCACGTCGGGAGGCTTGCTCAAGGGCTCGGGCGGCAGCGTCTGCCGCGACAGCGTCTGGTTGTAATGATAAGAGGCCAGCACGCCGAATGCGTTGGCGGCCGACTCCGGCGTGCGAAAGGCCGGCGCGCCGGCGCCGTCCAGCAATCGACGAAATTCCCGCATGCTGGAGTCGCCCAACAAGCATGTCACGATGGGCTTGCGCGCCGCGCCGACGCTTTGCGCCAATTGCCGTGCAACGGCGTCCATGTCGGAGAGCGGGTCGGGCGTCAGCAGCGTCAGCACGCCGTCCACGCCGGGGTCCGCGTCAAGCGCTTGCAGGACGTCGGCGACGTGTCGCGGCGTCAAAGGCTCATGGGCCAGCACCGGATTGCCGACGGCCCGACCGTGACCCAGCGCGTCGCGCAGGCGGCTCAGGCTTGCCGGCGCCAGCTCCGCCGGCAAGATCGGCGTGGCGGGCCCGATGACGTCGAGCGCCAGTTGCGCCGCGCCGTTGCCGTTGGAAAACAAGGCAACGCGCCTGCCGCGCGGACGCTTGGCATAGCTCAGCGCCTTCAAGGCGGAGAACAGCTGCACGAAGTAGCGGATGCGCACCGCTCCGGCGCGGCGCACCACGGCATTGAAGACCACGTCGTCCAGCGCGGCTTCGTCGGGATTGTGGCCCGTCTTCAAGATGACGACGGGCTTGACGCCGGCGGCGGCGCGCAAGGCGCTGGTGAAACGCCTGGACGACGACGCGTCCTCCAGGTACAAGGCGATGCTGTCCGTGCGCGCGTCCAGCGCAAGGTAGTCCAGAACGTTCGCCACGTCCAGATCCGCCTCGTCGCCCATGCCGATCACGCAGGAAAAGCCCATGCCGATGTCGCGAGCCCAATCCAGCACCGCCGACACCAGCGAACGGGACTGCGCGACCAGCGCGACGCGGCCCGAACGGGCCGCGGCCTGCTCATGGCTCAGGTTCAATCCCGAGTGGGGGCGTTGCAGGCCGAACGCGCATGGCCCGAGCACGCGGCAATCATTGAGCCTGCCCCAGGATTGGCAGAACACCCTGTCCTGCTCGGGATCGCGCGATGGCGTGGGGTGAGCCAGCAACGTAAGCACTCGGGGCCGAGCCGCCTTGAGCGCGGCCAATGCCGCGGGAAGCATGCCGGGCTCCACGCAGACCAGCGCCTGATCCACCCGATCGGCCGGCGACGCAGTCTGCGGCAAGGGCGGCGTGATTTCTTGCCCCGCCGTTACTGGAACCATTGTCACGCCCGGCCGGGCCAGGGTTCGCATGCGCGCGGCAAAGGGCAGGCAGGCGTCGGCCAGCACCCATATCGCGTGGGGCTCAAACAGGCTGGCAAGGCGATGGCGGGACATGGTGGAGGCGATTTCGGCAAAGATGAACGGATATTCTAAAATGCATATCCTGCCTGTTCGACAGGTCGCCACGATTTCACGGCATTTGCCATAAGCCTAACGATTAACCATGACTACGTCCACCACTACGCCACGCACGCGCTTCGCGCCTTCACCCACCGGCTACCTGCACCTGGGAGGCGCGCGCACGGCCTTGTTCTGCTGGGCCTTCGCGCGCCACCATCACGGCGTATTCGTCCTGCGCATCGAAGACACCGACCTCGAGCGGTCGACGCCCGAAGCGGTCCAGGCGATTCTGGACGGCATGCGATGGCTGGGCATGCAGCCCGACGAGGGCCCTTATTATCAAATGCAGCGCATGGATCGCTATCGTGAAGTGATCCGCAAGATGCTGGCCGACGGCACCGCCTATCATTGCTACAGCAGCCCGGAGGAAGTCGAAGCCATGCGGGAACGCGCCCGCGCCGCCGGACTCAAGCCCCGCTACGACGGCACCTGGCGTCCCGAAGCCGGCAAAGTCCTGCCGCCCATTCCCGCCGACCGTAAACCCGTGGTGCGTTTTCGCAATCCGCAGGACGGCGTCACGGCCTGGAACGACCTCGTCAAAGGCCCCATCAGTTTCGACAACGCCGAGCTCGACGACCTGATCATCGCGCGCCCCGACGGCACCCCGACCTACAACTTCTGCGTGGTGGTCGACGACTGGGACATGCGCATTACACATGTCCTGCGCGGCGACGACCACGTCAACAACACCCCTAGGCAGATCAATATACTGCGCGCCCTGGGCGCGGAGCCGCCCCAGTACGGCCACCTGCCGATGATCCTGGGCCCCGACGGCGAAAAGCTGTCCAAGCGCCACGGCGCGGTCAGCGTCATGGAATACGACAAGGACGGCTACCTGCCCGACGCCATGATCAATTACCTGGCGCGCCTGGGCTGGAGCCATGGCAACGACGAACTATTCAGCCGCGAACAACTGGTCGAGTGGTTCGATGTGCGCAGCCTGAGCAAATCGGCATCGCAATGGGATCCGAAAAAGCTGAACTGGGTCAATGCCCACTATATTAAGAATAGCGACGGCGCGGACCTTGCCGGGCGCGTGGCGCCCCGGATCGCCGAACGCGGGGGCGACCCGGACGCGGTGGACCTGGTCGCGGTCATGGATCTGCTGAAGGACCGCGCGGAAACCCTGAATCAGCTGGCCGACGGCGCCCTGCTGTTCTGCGCCGACTACACACCGGCCCCTCCCGATCTGGCCGCGGAGCTCCTGAACGACGATGCCCGGGCCCTATTGGCCGACTTCGCCGCCCAAGCCCGTGAACTACCGAACTGGGACACCGCCTCGCTTGGCGCCTTGATCAAAGACATGCTGGCCAAGCATCAAGTGAAAATGCCCAAGCTGGCCATCCCGCTGCGCGTGGCCGTCACCGGCCAGAAGCAGACACCCGCCATCGATGCCGTCCTGGCCATCTTTGGCCGGGATGTGGTGCTGCAGCGCTTGGCCGCGCTGAGTCAGGCGCAAAGGGATTCCGGACTTGCTTGATATGAACCTGCCGCGCCGTGGCTGGCGCGGCAGGCGTCTGGATACTTAAAAAGGCAATCTATAGCCGGGCGACATGCGCCGCGCAGGCATGGCGACGCCGTCTTGGTCGCGGCGCAAGGTGATCCGATCCTTTTGCGTGCCGGTTACCGTATAGGTGTTCACATAAATGGGGTCGTCGATATCGACGTCCGCGCCATTGGATTGCAAGGTACGCAATACGAGCTTCTGGTTTTCACGATGCCAGCAGCCGGTCTCGGCCAGCCCTTGCGAAGGCTTTTTGCCGCGCTTGAGCTGTTCGGTATAGGCCATGGTGCCGTCGGCATTCAGCGAGAACAAGGTGCGCAGCTCGCCCACCACGCCGCGCTGGGTGCGGACGTTGAGCCAGTTGCCGATCAGGGCGTCGCCCTCGGCGGCGGCCTGGCACGAGGGAGCCTTGGGCTTGGGCGGCGCTTCGGGCGGTGAAGGAGGCGCCGCGCAGGCGGCAAGCAGCAACGCGAGCGACAGCGGCCCGGCCCAGGTCCTGCAGTACTGAATAGCTTTCTTCTTCATTCATGACACCTTTTTCGCTGGTGCCGCCATTTTAGCCGCGACATGCGCGTGCTTGCCAGCCTCCCCCCGGACCCGGCGCCATTCCCGCCCCTCATTCTTCCCGTATGGTAGGCCGTTCAACATTCTTTACAATTTATCGGGATGGATTTTTGTTCCTCGACATGTTTCTTTGCGGCGCCGCACTCCGCCGGGACCCTTGCAGGGCCTTGATCTGGCTGCGCGCCGTTGGCTCTTGCAGGCCAAATCGGCCATAAAAACATAAGAAAATCGAACTTGATTCCTTCTACTCACAGCACTACAATTAGTGCTTCAGAACAAGATAGCCACAACATATAGTGGTTTTTTCAGCAAAACGGCATAGTAGTCAACTACTATTTCGCTATTACTCTCTGCTGTAGCAGTCCACCTTCATCCAATACGCCAAAACACGCGCGCCAAGCGCGTTTACATTTTGCCCAGGAGTATCCATGCAAACCACCCAATCCGCTGAATCCCGGCCAGATTTCATTCCCGCGACTGCCGCCGACGGCGCCGGCGCCGAGACAAGCAATCAATGGCACCAGTTCCACATCATTCGTCGCAATGGAGCTGTCGTCGGATTCGAGCCGGGCAAAATCGCCATCGCCATGACCAAGGCGTTCCTGGCGGTGAACGGCGGCCAGGGCGCGGCCTCCGCGCGGGTGCGCGAGCTGGTGGATACGCTTACCGCACAAGCCGTGAACGCCCTGGTGCGCAATCGTCCCAGCGGCGGCACCTTCCATATCGAAGACATCCAGGACCAGGTCGAATTGGCCTTGATGCGCTCGGGAGAGCATGACGTGGCGCGCGCCTACGTGCTGTATCGCGAAAAACGCGCCCAGGAAAGAGCCGCCGCCGCCGCCGCGGCAAAAAAAGCCGCCCAGGTCACCGAGGAACACGTCATCCACGTCACGGAAAACGGCGTCAAGCGCCCCCTGGACCTGGCCCAGCTCTACGAGACCATCGCCGCCGCCGGCGCCAACCTGCCCCTGGCCATCGACGTTGACCGCATACTCAAGGAAACCGTCAAGAACCTCTATGACGGCATCCCGTTCGAAGAAGTCTACAAATCCGCCATTCTCTCCGCCCGCGCGCTGGTCGAAACCGATCCCGCCTACAGCTTGGTGACGGCTCGCCTGCTGCTGCACAGCATACGCAAAGAAGTGCTGGGCAAGGAAGTGTCGCAAGCCGCCATGAGCACCGGCTACGCCACCTACTTCCCCGATTTCATCAAGATCGGCATCGAGAACAGCCTGCTGGATGCCAAGCTGGCCGAGTTCGATCTGCCGCGCCTGGCCAAGGCCCTGAAGGCCGACGGCGATCTGCAATTCAATTACCTGGGCCTGCAAACCCTGTACGACCGCTATTTCCTGCATGTGCGCGGCCATCGGATCGAACTGCCCCAGATATTCTTCATGCGCGTGGCCATGGGCCTGGCCTTGAACGAACCCGACCGCAACGCGCGCGCCATCGAGTTCTACGAACTCCTGTCGTCGTTCGACTTCATGAGCTCGACCCCCACGCTGTTCAACGCCGGCACGCTGCATTCCCAGTTGTCGTCATGCTATCTGACCACCGTATCCGACGACCTGGCCGGCATCTACGACGCCATCAAGGAAAACGCCTTGCTGGCCAAGTACGCCGGCGGCCTGGGCAACGACTGGACGCCTGTGCGCGCCATGCGCAGCCACATCAAGGGCACCAACGGCGAAAGCCAGGGCGTCGTGCCTTTCCTGAAGGTCGTCAACGATACCGCCGTCGCGGTCAACCAAGGCGGCAAGCGCAAGGGCGCCGTCTGCGCCTACCTGGAAACCTGGCACCTGGACATCGAAGAGTTCCTGGAGCTGCGCAAGAACACGGGTGACGAGCGTCGCCGCACCCACGACATGAACACCGCCAACTGGATTCCCGACCTGTTCATGCGCCGGGTGATCGAGAACGGCGAGTGGACCCTGTTCTCTCCCTCGGATTGCCCCGACTTGCACGACAAGTACGGCCGCGCCTTCGAAGAAGCCTACCTGGGCTACGAACAGAAAGCGGCCAGCGGCGAATTGACGCTGTTCAAGAAAATCCCGGCCATTTCGCTGTGGCGCAAGATGCTGTCCATGCTGTTCGAAACCGGCCACCCATGGATCACCTTCAAGGATCCTTGCAACATCCGCTCGCCCCAGCAGCACGTGGGCGTCGTCCACAGCTCGAACCTGTGCACGGAAATCACGCTCAACACCAACGACTCGGAGATCGCGGTCTGCAATCTGGGCTCCGTGAATCTGGCCGCTCACCTCAAGCAGGACGAGAACGGCGAGTACGTCCTGGACCACGAAAAGCTCGAACGCACGATCAACACCGCGATGCGGATGCTGGACAACGTCATCGACATCAATTACTACGCGGTCGACAAGGCCCGCAACTCCAACCAGCGCCACCGTCCAGTCGGCCTGGGCGTCATGGGCTTTCAGGACTGCCTGCACATCATGCGCGTGCCTTTCGCCTCGAATGACGCCGTCGAGTTCGCCGACCGGTCGATGGAAGCCATCTGCTACTACGCCTACTCCGCCTCCAGCCAGTTGGCCGCCGAACGCGGAGCCTATGAAAGCTTCAAGGGATCGTTGTGGGATCGCGGCATCCTGCCCCAGGACACGCTGGCGCTGCTGCGCGAAGAGCGCCGCGGCTACGTCGAAATCGACGAAAGCAGCGCCATGGACTGGGATGCCCTGCGCAAGCGCATCCAGACGCACGGCATGCGCAACTCGAACTGCGTGGCCATCGCGCCGACGGCCACCATCGCCAACATCATCGGCGTATCGCCGTGCATCGAGCCCACGTACCGCAACCTTTACGTCAAATCCAATTTGTCGGGCGAATTCACGGTCGTCAGCGACTACCTGGTGCGCGACCTGAAGGCCCTCAACCTCTGGGACGAAGTGATGGTCGCCGACCTGAAGTATTTCGACGGCAGCCTGGCCCGCATCGATCGCATCCCCGCCGAGTTGCGCGAACTATACGCCACGGCCTTCGAAGTCGATCCCATCTGGGTCGTGGAAGCCGCCGCGCGCCGTCAAAAATGGATAGACCAATCGCAATCGCTGAATATTTTCATGGCGGGCGTCTCGGGCAAGAAGCTCGACGACGTCTACAAGCTGGCGTGGGTGCGCGGCTTGAAGACCACCTATTACCTGCGCTCCATGGGCGCGACCAGCGCCGAGAAATCGACCGGCCGCGGCGGTGAACTGAACGCCGTCTCGACCGGAACCGAAGCTCTGGCCGCGGCCGCCGCCATGCTGCCCGAAGCCGAAGTCGTCGGCGCGGTCTGCACCATGCGCCCGGGCGACGAAGGCTTCGACGAATGCGAAGCCTGCCAATAAATCCTTGATTACGGAAACTGTACTATGTTGAACTGGGAAGATACTCCCGTCGCAAAACCCTCCGTTCCCCAAGCGGCGGCAAGCGCCGCAACGGAAACGACGGGCCGCGTCCGCGCTGCCGACAAGCGCATCATCAATGGCGAAACCGACGTCAACCAGCTCGTGCCGTTCAAATACAAATGGGCTTGGGAAAAATACCTGGCCACGTGCGCCAATCACTGGATGCCGCAAGAGATCAACATGTCGCGCGACATCGCGCTATGGAAGGATCCCAACGGCCTGACCGACGACGAGCGCCGCATCATCAAGCGCAACCTGGGTTTCTTCACGACGGCGGATTCCCTGGCCGCCAACAACATCGTGCTGGGCACCTATCGCCACATCACGGCGCCGGAGTGCCGGCAGTTCCTGCTGCGCCAAGCGTTCGAGGAAGCCATCCATACGCACGCCTATCAGTACATCGTCGAAAGCCTGGATCTGGACGAATCGGAAATTTTCAACGCGTACAACGAGATCTCTTCGATCCGCGCGAAAGACGAATTCCTGATTCCATTCATCGACGCGATCGCCGATCCGGACTTCAAGACGGGCACCCCGGAAGCCGACCAGACGCTGCTCAAATCGCTGATCGTTTTTGCGTGCTTGATGGAAGGTCTCTTCTTTTATGTTGGTTTTACGCAAATACTTGCATTGGGTCGTCAGAACAAAATGACGGGCGCCGCCGAGCAGTACATGTATATACTGCGCGACGAATCCATGCACTGCAATTTCGGTATCGATTTGATTAACACGGTCAAACTCGAGAACCCGCATTTGTGGACGCCGGAGTTCCGCGAAGAAATTCGCGGACTGTTCAAAAAGGCTGTAGACCTTGAATATGCTTACGCTGAGGACACCATGCCTCGCGGCGTGCTGGGTTTGAATGCCTCGATGTTCAAATCCTATTTGCGTTTTATTGCCAATCGTCGCTGCCAACAAATCGGTATCGAACCGCTATTTCCACAAGAAGAAAATCCATTTCCTTGGATGGCGGAGATGATCGATCTGAAAAAAGAACGCAACTTTTTTGAGACGCGAGTCATCGAATATCAAACCGGCGGAGCACTTAGCTGGGAATAATGCTTTGAACCGAGCGTAGCTTACGTTAGACTCTAGGCGTGCAAAGCGCATGGCGTTTTGCACGCTTGCGCCATTTGAGATGGGTCGCACCCATAGTGGGGGCCATATCAAATGGGTAGACGTAATCTTCTTCGACTCGATCTCAAGGAGCATTGTCATGGCAACAGCCAAAAAGGCAGCACCGAAAACGACCCCTAAGAAAGCAGCACCCGCCAAAAAGGCCGCTGCGAAAAAAGCAGTAGCCGCGAAAAAAGTCGCGACCAAGAAAACCCCTGCCAAGTCTGTCGTCAAGAAAGCCGCGCCCGTCAAAAAAGTAGCGGCCAAGAAAGCGCCGGCGAAAAAGGCCGCGGCAACGAAGAAAGTAGCCGCCAAGAAGGCCGCGCCCAAGAAAGCCACGGCAGTGAAAAAAGTCGCGGCAAAAAAAGCGCCCGCCAAAAAAGCCACGGTCAAGAAAGCCGTAGCCGCCAAGAAGGCACCGGCAAAGAAAGTCGCCGCCAAAAAGGCGCCCGCCAAGAAAGCCACGGCAACGAAGAAAGTAGCCGCCAAGAAAGCGCCGGCAAAAAAAGCCGCGCCTAAAAAAGCCGCTGCGAAGAAAACCGTCGCCAAAAAGGCCAGCCCGGCAAAAAAAGCGGTAGCCGCCAAGAAAGCTCCGGCAAAGAAAGCCGCGGCTAAGAAAGCCGCCCCCGCCAAGAAAGCCCCGGCTGCGAAAAAAGCGCCCGCAAAGGCCGCGCCCGCAAAAAAAACGGCGGCGGCATCCGTAAAGGCGCCCGCAGCCAAGAAACCGGCTGAAAAAAAAACTAGCGCGAAGGCTGTCGCAAAAGCCGACAAGGCAAGCACCGCGGTAGCGGCGCCTGCCGCCAACGCAACGCCGAACCCTGCCGCTTCGTGGCCTTTTCCGACAGGAAATCGTCCTTAAAGCCTGACGCGTCCGCCGGCCCTCCGGCGTCGCGAAGCCTCACCCCGAGGACTGGATTGCAATCCGGCCCTCGGGGTGTTTTCATTTTCCAGACGGTACGCAACGTTAACCGTGGACCCAACCATGACCCACCACGCTCATTTACTGATCGTCGATCCCCAGAATGATTTTTGCGATCTGCCGATCGCCTATCAACCTTCGGACCCGCTGAACGACGGATGCGTGCTGACGCCGCAATTGCCCGTGCCGGGCGCGCACGCCGACATGTTGCGGCTGGCCCGGCTCATCCGCCACGGCATCGATGCCATCGCAGGCATCACCATGACGTTGGATTCCCATCACCACATCGGCATCGAGCGCCCCGATTTCTGGCTTCAGCGCGATGGCGGTCCGGTCGCACCCTTCACGCGCCTGAGCAGCGAAGACGTGCGCGGCGGAAAATTCCTGCCCCGCAACGGCGCCGCCAAAGACAAGGTGCTGGCCTACCTGGACGCGCTGGAAGCGGCGGGCCGCCATATCCATACGATCTGGCCCGTACATTGCGAAATCGGCACCTGGGGCCATAATGTGCATGCGGACGTGCTCGCCGCATGCAATGCATGGGAACGGCATCATTGCCGGCCCGTCATGAAAGTGCTCAAGGGCGGCAACCCCTATACCGAACACTATAGCGCGATCATGGCCGAAGTTCCCGACCCGGCTGACGCCGGCACGCAGCTGAACCGACAACTGCTCGAAAGCCTGGCCTCGGCGCAGGTCCTGCTGGTCGCGGGCGAGGCGGGCAGCCATTGCGTCAAGGCCACGATGGAGCATTACGCACACTATGCCGGCCCCGACGCCACGGCCAGGATCGTGCTCTTGACCGACTGCATGAGCCCCATCCCTGGATTCGAAACGGCCTACGCGGCATTCCTGGCCGACATGCAACGGCATGGCGCCCGACTATCCACGGCTCGGGCATGGCTGGACGGGCAAGCTCCTGTTTTCCGGCGCTGAATTATCATGAGACAATGGCGCGGTAACGACAAATCAGAACTGGATCATGTTCAGCGAAATCCTGCTTTTTCTCGCCAATGTTATTTTTTCCTTGTTCGGCATTGCGTTGATCTTGCGCGCATGGCTGCATGCCATACGCCTGCATCCTTTCAATCCCCTGTCGCAGGCCATCCTGCGCATCACACAATGGCTGGTCCAACCGATACGTAGAATCGTCGCGCCCGGCCGGCTCTTCGACTGGCCCAGCCTGCTGGCCTGCTGGCTCACGGCCTTTCTGTTTCTGCTGCTTGGCTGGACGCTCTTTACGGGGCAACTGCCCGAGGCCGCGCGCTTGGGTCCGGCGGCATTGGCGGCCGTCATGACGCTGCTGAAATGGGCTTTCAACGTTCTGCTGTGGGTAACCCTGATCCAGGTCATCCTGTCATGGGTCAATCCGCTGTCGCCCATCATGCCCGTGCTCCGGACGTTGACGGCGCCCATGCTGGATCCGATACGCCGCGTCCTGCCCGATCTGGGCGGACTGGATCTGTCGCCGCTGGTGCTGCTGGTGGGCGCTCAGGTCGCCATGATGATCATGGAGCGCATCGCCTTTTCGCTGTTCGGCATCTAGCGGGACAAACCGCCCGGCGCGCGGCCTTACATGGGCACGACGCGGGTCGGGCCGTTGCCGCTGATCAGGCGCACGCGCTGCCCGGCTGAAATCGCTACATCCGCCGCCTGGGCGATTACCCGGGTTTCCCCGTTATCCAAGCGAACGGTGATTTCCAGGCCGTTGGTTTTTCCCACTTGGTGCTCGACCGCATCGCCGGCGACCCCGCCCAGGATAGCGCCGCCTATGGTCGCCAATACGCGGCCTGTGCCGCCCCCTACTGTGCTGCCTGCCACGCCCCCCAGCGCGCCGCCCGCAATGGTACCCACGCCGGAGGTTTTGTCGCGCTGTATCGTCACGGGGCGAACCGATTCCACCGTGCCCAGGCGTACGATCTGCTCGCGCTGGGCTTGGCCGTACGAATATACGGAACTTGACGCGGTGTCATGTGCGCACCCGGCCAGGATCAGCAGCGATCCTGTCACTGCGGCGATAGCCAGGC
>Ga0265293_10010924_pt1 | contig 12532 bp, 5 predicted proteins | sample Munlanlewell138R_FD_192505 | JGI IMG/M metagenome (GOLD analysis project Ga0265293, IMG submission 192505) | Leachate microbial communities from a municipal landfill in Southern Ontario, Canada - Leachate well 138R | ecosystem: Engineered > Solid waste > Landfill > Unclassified | place: Canada... | reverse complement strand
CGAACCTGAACCACTTTTCCAGATGGTAACCGTCGAGTATGAGCCGCGACAAGCGCCTTGAAAAAAATCGCCTTCACCATCTGCGGCTTGTCCTTTGTCGCCAGCACCTTCTCCCGAAACTCATCGACCGACATAACTGTGATCGGACCCAGGAACCGAGGATCGTCATAGCAGGCCAGGAATGCCGACTTGGCTTCGTCCTCGCTATCGAACCCGATCATGCATTTATCCTCGTCGTACTGGCTCCAGGCGCCATGCTTGCGCTGGTGAATGACGTACACGATCGGCGCGTCCATGTTCGGACCGAGGAAGCAGTCGACGTGATCACCGTCGACACCCATGGTTGATCTGATGTACCCATAGGGATACAGCATCCTGGTTTCCCAAGGCTTGCCATAGCTGTTCGTACCGCGACGAATGCTCCCAGCTTCGTTCTCGATGGAGATGACGAGTCCGTTCCAATCAATCTGGCGCTTTTTGTAATTGCCGGATTTGATCTGCGCGTCGGTGGGCTCGTGAGCACCGCGGTAGACTGGGAACACGATCACCATTCACCTCCAGGTATGTCTGGCATCGCTACCGTTAGGCCTGCGTACTCGTGCTTCGAGTCATTGCAAAACTGTATCCGCCCATCGTTGATGAAATAGTGGCACACACCGGGGATGTTGATGCTTGGAGCGAACGACGGATGGACCTGGTCGTTATTCCAAGTCCATCGCGCGCCGGTGGATTCATTTGGATTGAACACGTTGATTCGGTGCAGCATCTTGCAGCCGGGACACCAATGCGTAATCTCGCCGTCCAGAAGGGCGAGTTTGCTGGATAGTCGCTTCATTTTTTCCCGCCTAGGGTCTGCTTGAGCCAAGCTGCGAATTCAGGATCGTCGCCGGGCTTTGGCCGGTGCACTGGCACCCATCGTCCGCGGCAATTTGGGTGGGCCGTCCCCGCCGGGACCCACCAGCGTTCGTCTGGAGTGCGCTCGATCAAGGAGCTGCCAACTCGCTTGTTCGGCGATGCTGAGCGGCCGTAGTTATCTTTGCCAACCCAGATGTTTGAGTCCGGATCCTTGATCGCCTGGTGGGGCGCGACCACCGTGACTTCGCGGCCGTCTATCTTCCGACAGAAGGCACAAGCGCCGCGGTACTGCTCGATGCGCTTCAGGCGCGCGCCTGGCTTGAGGCTCGATACCAGACCCTGGTTCAGGGCCTCACCCGCCTCAGTGACGGCGATGCGGCGCCAGTCTCGGTTTAGCGTGCCGAAATCCTCGACCAGCTTGGATTGCAGCGCCCGCCCAGAGAATACGGAATCTTTGAGCGTGAGGCCTTCCGTGTGCCGGCGAATCAGGGTCCGCATGCGGTACCGGGTATCATCGCTCACCTTCTGAACGCGGTCGGCCGCTCGGGACGCCGAGAAATTGAGAACCGCCAATTGGCGCGGGTTCAGTCGAAACCGTGTCCTTGCCGACGCGACAGTCAGCGGCATGGCGCCGATGATCGTATCCGCCTGCGCGACCGTAACGGTGGCCATATTTGCCTGGACGCGCCCCATGAGCGCAGAGCGCGTCGTGAGCCACTCCGCTTCCGTGCGCAGCGAGTCCGCCGGCAGATACCGCTGGACCAGGTAGTCCACCAGCATCATATGATCGTCGAGGGTGAATGCACTTGACGGGAGGGCGGAGAGGTAGAGATTGACCAGTTGCATCTCTTCCGGGCTCCACATCCGCATCATTCCCGGTCGTTGCTGAGGTGGCGGACTGCCGGTGTGACGCCGACCCTCCATCCAGGCCAGCCACTCCTGGCGCAGTGCATCCATCCGGACCAGACCGCGTTGCGTGAACAGTTCGATCAATCTGCGAATGAAGGGAGAGGGATGGTGATCCCACAAAGAGTCCTGGTCACCATCGCCCAACGCCTTATAAATATTCTCTAGAGCATTGTCGGTGTCCTCCTCTGAAAGGTTGCTGATGTCTATAAGCATGGCAACCCGACTTTAGAGTCACGACACAGGCCCCGGACGGTTCCTCGATCCGGGTATACGCCGCCTATCGCGCGGTATCGACGAGCTCACGGCGTGTGGAGTCCCGAGAGGTGCACACTGCGCTCGCTGCGGATGTTTCCCACCGTCCGCTGGGGTACACAACGAACGAGTGCAGTATTTATTCACGACCAAATAAAAAGGCCCGGGATTACCGGGCCTTTATTAGATTCTGTTGCTTTAAAGCTACGCTTTTGACTCTGCCGCCTCGCGCTGCCGCCTTCTCTCGGCAATCAGCTCCTTCACATGGTCGGGCATGACGTTGTCCCAGTACTGCTCGGATCCCTCACTACCCTCGCAGTTGTACTCGTAACCGTTCCCTCGTTCGGGATTTTCGACCTTGTCTTTCAACTTCTTCTCCACAACAAAACAATAGCGCCATTATCAGATTTGATCAAGCTCTCTGATTCGGAGACCAGCACTGGTTCCTCGCCCATGGCGACGTTATTGTCACGGAACGACCACTTATCGGCGTGTTTCCGGATCTCATCAAATACTGCTTCGTTCTCTTGGTTTCCAAGAACGATATCAACTGGAACGTACCGTTTTGTCTTTCCCAGGAATCTGGACACCGCACGCTTGGCTGCTTCTTGCCGGGGAAGGTGCATGTAATGCGCCTCGACTCTGTAGCCACTTGATTTGAAGTCCTTGATGTTTCTCATCGGGCTTTTCGAGGATTGCATCGTCGCGTCGATTACGACATTCAATCCGAGTTCTCGCGCCGCCCTGGCGAGTCTCTTGCTTAGATCGCTGGACTCCTCGTGGACCTGGAACGCATTCCAGCCCTCGTACTCGGGAAGCATCCCTTTGATTTCGTCCGCGTCGATCGTAATGGTCTTGTTGGGATCGTACGCCTTCCCCTTAAACCAACTCTTTCCAGACCCGCCTCTACCGCCCAGCAATGTCAGCGTAGGTTCTTCTCCTGGATCAGGTGTTGCGGCCTTGATCCGCTCGGGAGAAAGGAAGTGCTTGACGATCTCTCGGTGCTTTTTCTGGCGATCCAGGGAGTACTCGCCATCCTGGCTATGCTCGTCAATCGTCTGCTCGATCTGCGCAAGACGATCTTGCACGTCGCGGATTTTGTCCGCGGTGTCAGCAGGGAACTGAGCGATGATTGATTCAGGGGTGACCGCGGCATCGTCGTGGCTCTTTGCGTAGTCCGATGCTACAAACTTCCGGGCGGGGATAGGCTCCTGGGAAGACTTTACTTCACGCTGAACTTCTGGCTTCTTCGCTCCACCCTTGTCATGCCCGGTGATCTCATCCCAGTTCACACGATGCATGCGCCCCGATGAATCCTTCACGTGAACGCCATCTCGACCGGGCCTGCCGACGATCGTCCCGCTACCTGAGAAATCGCCCGCCTTGAATGAGACCTTGTCACCGGATTGCAGGTTGTGCGTTCCGTATCCTGCCGCCGCGCCCGCCTCGGGCACCGCCTTCTTCCGCTCCTTCGGTTGGTCTTTGTCGGTGCGAACCCATCTTCCTTGCTTCCGACCGCGGCTATCGGTCATCTCTTTCAGAGTCAAGCCAGGCCGGCCCGTAAATGGACCACCAGGCTTGTCGGCCTTCGCGATCATTTGATCCTCGAGTGCATCGCCAGGAACTCGGATGAACCGGTGCTTGCCGGCGGCGTCCTTGATCAGATGTCCATCTTCGCCACGCTCCGCTAGGTCGTAGTGCTGCTCGGCACGACGTTTGTGCCCAAGCACACCATCCCACTTGACCCGATGGTCCTTGCCGTTGCAATGAACGGTCACGCCGTGCTTGCCACAGGCACGCACACGCCCAGACCGATCGGTCCCGGCGGGGTGGCGGAAGAAGATTACATCGCCAGTAATGACTCCTGGACTCTTGCGATCACTCATGCCCGACTCTGCCTGGTTGTTGACGATATAGAGGTGGCATTGCCATCCTCAGAAACGGACGGCTTGCGATGACTGGAGGAAATGCGCAGTTCGGGATGCTCGATCTCCGGCTCATCAGGCGCAATAAACTCCGGCCTGAGATCGCCTATCGCTCCCCCGCCGGGTATACGCGACCTGACGATTACACCAGCGCCGTGCGCTATACCTGCGCCCATGGCGATCGCCGTCGGCGCTACGGCCCTGACTACATCAGCTGATCCAACTGCGGAGTCGGTCGATAATGCCTCGCCATGCGGCGAGAACGCGAGCCCAAAAGGGAGTGCGCCGGCGGCACCTCCCTGGCCGATTGCATTGCCGGCCGGAGGATTGATCGACGCCGTCGGAAGTTGACCTCGTGCGCCAGCGTTCCCGCCCGCATCTGCGGCTGGCGCATCGGCCAACACCCCTGGAAGGGCGCCAACAGCGAATGCAGCGCCGGACACCATCCCATTGGGAGCGCTGGTGGTTGCGGTTGCACCTAACGCCTGAGCGTTGACTGGACCAATACCAGAACCTGTAGCCGCGATGCTATGCGCCGTGCCGATGTTTCCACTCGCCTTGGCTTGACCTCGACCTTGCGCGGTGGGGGCGGTCGCGTTCGTGGTGGGGATGCTTGCGGTGATGTCCGCAGGACCGGTTGCACTGGCGCCGGGGCGCAGTACAGTGGCCGTGCCGAGCGATCCCACAGCCAGCGCATGGCCACCAGCAACGCCATCAGGAGCCGTGGCACTGACAGTGCCGACCTGTCCCGTCGCTACGCCACTGCCGCTCACATATCCGGTAGGAGCGGTCGTTACTGCAGTTCCGATCTCTGCAGATACGGACAGTCCGCCGGCGGCAGATCCTGTTGGTGCGGAAACCGTCGCTGATCCGAGCAGCCCTTCACCGATGCTGGGTCCGATCTGCTCGGCCGCTCCGGTCGGCGATGCGGCAATCGCGTCTGGTATATCGCCGACGGCAATCGATTGGCCGGCCGCGTCCGCCACTGGGGCGTCTACGGATGCGACCGGGAGGGCAGCGCCGGTAGCGATCGTCGACCCCGCCGCGGCGCCAGCAGGTGCCGTAGCGGTAGCCGTGGGAGCAGAGCCCGCCACGAGCGCTGGACCGACCGCGACTGCAGTCGGTGCACCAACTGCCGCAGTGGAAATGCCCCCGCTTGCATCTGCCGCGCCGGTCGCTACGCCATCCGCCGCCGCAGCGCTCACAGTAACGCCAGATCCAAGCGCGGTTGGCGCCGCCGCGCCTGCCGGGCTCTCCGCGGTAGCCTCTATTCCCAGTCCAGCGGCAACTATATTGTCGTTCAGCGTGACCTGGAACGGCGTCGGCCCGCTTCCGTCATTGTAGAACGCCTGGTAGGTTCCGCTGTTTTCATCAGCGTAGACCTCGCCGCTCGGCATGACGGTGAAGCCGTCTTGCGCGATCCAGGTGATGACGTCCCCTGCCTTCGGTACGCCGAGGAAGTTCACCGCGTTGAGGATCGATCCTGGCCCGGTGTACAGAGGGTCCACCAGGGTAACGGAGAGGTGTTCTGCAGCCTCGGCAGTCGGCGCCTCGGCTGAAACAGTCCCGATCGCTCCGACTGCCGCGGTGGCGGATATTGCCTGGCCCGCGGGAGCTGCTGCAGCGGCCTCAGCGACCGCACCAGCAGCACTGGCAGCCCCAGTAGCCGAGCCCGCCGGCGCCGACGCCGTTACTTCATCCCCGGTACCGACGGCGCCAGGGATCCCCGTCAGGTCATAGAAGTACCTGCGGCCGAGGTTGTCGAGGAGGTTGCCGAATAGTCTCATGGTTATGAGTATTCCGGCACGACCAGTCCAGCGGTATAGTCAGTCGGAGGATTGTTTCTGTCTGCGACGTAAAAGACGGAATCACCAGCGCTGAGCGACCCAACATTGATCGAGCAGTTCAGGATGCCATTCTCGTTTGTGGACTGATTCTCGATTTCCTGGTCCGGTGGGCCGGACACACGCCCGAGCCTCCACACCAGAACACGGATGCCGGAAAGGTTGGCGCGAGGCTGATTCTGCCCGTCCACCAACGTATCGACGATCACCGCACTGCCTGGCCGGAATTGCACCTGGAATCCGGAGGCGTTGGAGTATCCGTCAGAATTACGAACGAACAGGTACAGGGGAGTGCTCAGCGGTAGCGCCCCGCGGACCGTCGTAATCGTAATTGACGTCGTTCCAGCCGAGGTTATCGTCTGCGAGACGGCGTCAACATCATCAATGTCATCAGTTGGAGATATGAATACGGAACTTCCAACCGACGTGAAGTTCGATCCTGCAATGACGATGCCGGTCGCGCCATTGATGAACGTGCCGCCAACCCCCACCCACCCGATCGTTGGAACAGGCAGTGCTGCGGTCGTGAAAGATCCCGTGAGGAGATTGCTGGTCCCATCATCATGCACGTGCACGATCGCATATGAATATGCGGTTCCAGCCGTGAGAAGTTCTGCGAGGACGCTGGGGTTTACTGTCGAGACGGCCGACGATCCATCGAACGCAGGCGACGCATCGTTTGCGTTCGTGCCAGCGACAACCTGGGGGGCGGTGATGCCGGCAAGGTTGGCCGAACTATCCACGACAACATAGACCGTTCCGCCAACCTTGTCGGTTGTGCAACCGATCGTTGCTGACGTTTGTCCACCTACCGTTCCAGATGGCGTAGCGGCGCTGATTACCGGCGCAGATGGCGCAGGCTCTGCGTCGTAGTCCTCATAGGAGAAGTTGTCGTAAACAGCAAAGTTATCGACAGACTTGCCAAATCCGACCACGCCAGCCGCCGATAGGCGCTGACCGCTAGAATCGTTCGTCGACAGGGATCCGATCTGGACCCACGCGGATGTTCCCGCATTCCAGCGTTCCATTGTAGCCACTAACTGTACGGGGTTTGTTCCCTGTGACTCGAGGCTGACTCTGTATCGACCGGATGTCGTTACTGACTCAGAGAGAGTCCCCGAAGCAAGCACGGTGTACATATCCGATCCGCGCTGGCGACCAATCCTGAAAGCGGTGGCGTTGCTCTCCAGGAATGCTATGTAGCAGTCCAAATTTCCGGCACTTGCAATCGTCCCGGGCTGGGCACGTACGATGACTTGCGGATATCCGATATCGCTATTGGTTAGCCTGAATTCCACGCTCGCCCGACCGTTCGAGAAGGCCTCTCCAACAGGGCGATGAACTACGTTATCCCAGTAGTTTGGAACCGTCGTAGACGGTACGACTTCGTTCCCTGATATTGCGAATGCCGCAGGGTTCTTTTCAACCCAGTCGTTCCCGATGTTCGCGCTGTTGGCGCGGTTGAAATCGTCTACGAACGGCTCAGCGCTTGCCTCGGCGGGACCGATAAGATCAAACACCGCCGCTGCAACGTCACCGTATCCAGATCCGGAGAGATGAACGTTATCGGAGTCCAAGAAGCCAGCAGACCCGGCCTGCTCGTTTGTCCCCCACCGATCGGGCAGACTGAGCACAGGCACGTCGCGATCCAGGCCGACCGCATCGACCGCAGAGAAGAACGTGTCCTGGGTCCCCTGGGCCACGCCAGATATCCGATGAGGCTTGACCAGAAGCACGCTGCCGCTATCCAGTGCAGCATCGACGATGTCGTTCAGCGCGTCTTCGTAGGCCTGCTGGGTGGTTTCGGCCCACCAGATGTCATTGATGCCGAGAAACACCACCGTCAGGTCGGGCGCAAACGCACGGATGCCGTTCAAGGGACCGTAGTTGCCGGACTGAGCATGCTCAACCGTAGTCCCGGACCACCAGCCAGCATTGATGATCGAGACCTCAGATTCGTCTGACCTCCATACGCGAACGCCAACCAGTTCAGCATTATTTCCCGAGGAAATAATATTCACTACGGCGTTTGAGTCCGCCAGCGTTGGGACGTTGAACGTGTCGATCTGAATGTCAGGAGGAGGCGCGCCGTTGTTGCTGGTCGACCCGAGCGAGGCACCTCCATTGACGTTAACCGAAAAAGTAGCGCTACCATCTCGACGCTGGTAGGCGACGCTGATCCGATCAAAAGACACGCCAGGAGTGAAGACGAATGGAGCGGATCCGGATGTTCGGAAAAACACCCCATCAGACAGATGCAGGCCACTGTCCGTCGCCCACCCCGATGGCAATGCAATGCGATTGTCATAACCGTTGTGCGTCGACGGGCTTTCAATGCCATTCGTACCGACAAAGCTTGCGGCGCTCGCCTTAATCGTAGAGAACATCGCCGCTATCTGGGTCGGCCAAGACATCGACCTAGCATTGCTGCCCATGCCGTTGCCGGTCGCGCCGTGGCCGGCGGTGGTAGAGTCACCGACGCATAATAGCGTTGCGTTGCCGGCGCCGTTATTTACGCGCGCGAGAGCGGACTTCCACTGTGATAGGTCGGGGTCACCGTCGTTAGGGCCCGGCTCTCCAGCGGCCCCCTCAAGCCATATATTAAACTCAGGGTTTGCTCCCCAGCTGCTTATTTCCGGTCCAAGTGCAGATGGAAGAGTAGGCCATGAGATCGCTTCGCTCAAAATCTGCCAAGTGGCGGTTAGAGCGTTATATCCCCAGTATCCATTTGCGGCGACGGCAAGTCGAAAATACTTACCAGATGGAATATTCAAGCTCGATGCCAGCGGGATTTTATTTACGCCAAACGTAATAGGTATTGGGCCGGCTAGAACGACTAGGTTATCTGTTTCTGCATCGTATACCGCACCCATAATGTGGGTGGCGCTATTGTTCTCAGTGACCTCTACAACCAGATGAGTCGCGGTGGCTTCAGTATCAGATGCATACGCGCCAACGAAGCTGTTTACAAAATTAGCGTTTGTGAGCGTACTATTTGAGCCGCTGGTCTGACCTAAGATGAATTCAGACATTCCGTAGCCTCAATGTTATGCGCACGATTGCGTTCAGTTCCGTCATCTGTTGATCGCCGTTTAATTTAAAGTTCTCGGTGTGGTTCTGATCAGCGTGTTGCTCGCGTCGAACACATACTCGTACACAAGACCAGGCAGAAGAAGACCGCGATTCACTCGGTACTCAATGAAAGAGTCGGTCCTTGTCATCGTGTGCTGCGCCTCAGTGATCGTCGCGCTCGCATAAGTTGGATGGTTTCCTAACTCGACACGAGCCCATGTGTTCTGCACTAGAACACTGGACGTGAATACATCGGCGCCTGGGTTAGATGAGTACCCGTCAATACCGTCGTGCGCCCAGTAATGACCTAAGCGCATTTCGTATGGATATCGAGACGAACTTCCAGACGCTCTGAAACCGCCGTTATAGTGCGTTACGAAAGCAGACCCTTCGGCGGCCGACGAAAGGTGAACCGCATCGTTTGCGTAAGACACTCCGAGATTCCAGCGCAGTCTCCAATGGCGCCATTGCCCGGCAACCAACGGGGCATTCAAATACGGATTACCTACGTACGTGTAGAATTGAGTCTGATCGTTGGTGCCAGGCCCGATCCAGGTGAGAACCATTGCACTGTCATACCCGTCGTCCATATAGAAGCGAAACCCTTTGAAGTTTCGCGTCCAGAAGGACGGTGCACCAGATACTGGATCGACACGCTGCCACCAATCAAAGAGCCATGATCCAGAGAAGTTGTGGTTTAGGCATAATGATGCGTTATACCCACCACCAGATGCTCGCAAGTTATGGCGCGCTACTCTGCTATGAACTCCTCGGGATGCAATATTCGATCTCGTCACAAGATCGTCGCCAGCGCCAGTTTGCCAATTCCCAACTCCAGAACCCGGAGTGCTTCTGACTACAGCGTTGAGAGATCCGCCCGAGAAGTCGTCGTAGATTCTTGCGGGAGAAGCGACCGATCCAAATCCGCTACCTTCGATGGTCGCTATCTCATCGTGTTTAAGATCGCTCGATCCGCCACCGCTTGAACCGATATTCACCGTTGCAATATGAGTGGCGGTATTGACTCCGGTGACGTGATAAAGCTCGGCGCCATCAAGATTATCGATCGCGCCTTGATTAAGGCGAATCTGACAGGATCCGGCCGACCATGAGTCTGGAATTTGAACCTCTCTTATACCGTTCTTGCGCAGTTCAAACCGATTGCTCGTGCCATTGATGTAAATATCAGCGTAGTCGTATGACGCGGCGCCGCCGCCGGCGTCGTCGATCATGTCCGGAAACTCAATGCTGCGGCCATTCGTGGTGTAGTTACTGCACACCGCCGCCATTGCGGTGTGAGTCGGGTTGCTGGAGTTCGACCAGTTGATGACGGTCCCATCGATGGCGCACTCAACCGTCGTCGAGCCAAAGAACAACTCTACGCGGCGCCAGGCGGATCTCGATGGAGCATTGCCCGCGTATCGCATAATTCCGAAGTCGCCGCACGGGCGAGATTCGGACATGGCGGTGAGGCCATAGTTTGATCCGTCTGCAAGATAGAAGTTGGCCCCGCCTTCATTGAAATATACGCGGAATGGTTTCCCGCCAGTCGGCGCCGAGGGAACTCGATACTTGAAGCACATGTACATGCCGTTTCCGGCCAGCGCGCTGCTACCACGGCAGCCCCAGCCGCCCAAGCGGGGATTACTAACGCTTCCGCTGTATCCCCTCCGGCCGAAGCGGCCCGATTGCGAGGGTCCGCCAGACTGCATCGTGATCTGCCTAGATGCATTGTCAGATGTGAAATCTCCTCCGTTATGAGGATAAAGCCCGCCGGTCGCACTTTCCCAAGCCGACTGCGTATTGGAGCCCGGTGTGGCGCCAGCAAAGTCAGCGAACCGGAACGCCAAGTGCTGGGATCCTTGCCACGATCGGCTCTGATTGTTGTAGTTTGCGTGCGAGCCAAACGAGCCGCTAGACCTGGCAATAGTCAAGAGAGAGCCGTGCTCAGCGTCTCCGGAGACTGTGAATCCCGACTCTGTTTCAAAGTCTCCGCTCGGAACTGGAACGCTTGGCGATGAGGACCCGAGGCTGAACTCACCAAGGTACTGGTGCCCGGCGCCGAGCCAAGGAGCGCGCCTGTAATGTAAGTGCACTGGTCCATCGGGCAAACGTCCGCCGTTGCACTGAAGAGAAACAAGCCCGTCTGCGTAACCACCAGGCCCCCATGGCTGGATCTCGCGGATAGTCGACGTCGCCCAATTGGCAGAGTTCGTCAGGAAAAACCATCCGGTAGCCTCGCTCAACGCAACGTCCATGAAGACATCGGCAAAGTAGCGCCAGTTATTCGGCTGCGGGTAGCGCCGCTGGTATCCACCGACTGTGAAGGTTCGGGAAGTCCCTTGAAGCCAGTCTGTTCGCCCTCTGTACGCGACACCCCTGCCATACGTCATGGGCGTTGGTGCATCTCCAGCGATGGGAGAATGCATGCACCACAACCTACCTTGATCGTCATTTCTGCCATAGAGCCAGAGCTCACGCAGCGTCCATTGGGTTAGCGACGGACCTCCAAACCAGAGGTTGACCTGAGACCCCTGGCCATCTGCATCTGGAAACCTGAAAGCGTTACCTTCGCTGTAAGAACTGGCATTGACGGCCGCTCCTCCGCCGAAGCGGTTATTGGCTCCGGGCCATGATTCACCGCTGGAAAGGTAGTGGTTGTTGTTTCCCGCAGTAGGTCCATTGGACCCGTAGCTGTGGTCGAACCATTTGTAGTTGTCGTCTCCGCCTGGGGACCATGCGGGATCCGCTCGTTCCCACCAGCGGATAAAGCCCAGATATGGCTGACCGGCAGGGACGCTAAGGGAACGTGCCAGGAAGGTATTCCATCCTGCGTAGAAGTCCGAACTACCTGCAGCGCCGCCGGCAATGATGCGGCTCCCCCTGAGCGATGGGTGCGTTATTGGAGTTGCGCTCGTGCCAATCTGCCGTACGAACCCCGATTCGTTCGTCGCTGCTCGGTATGCGAGGTTAGCGTGGCTGGTTCCGGTATTTGTCGGGCCTACGTCCGAGTACCTGGCATTGAATGAATCCTCGTGCTCGCCGTCATCCCACACCAGGGGCGCATTGCCATGCTTGGTTCCGAAGTTGGCGCCTTCGACGATAAATTCTTCCTGGTGGACCAGCGTGCCGACACCGCCGCCATGCGTCGTGGCGTTCGCAGTCGCGTACCCGGACGAGTTGCCAGCAACGTCCAGAGCCTCGATCCGGTAGTAATACTGAGTGCTCGAGCTTCGGCCGGTATCCGAGTACGTCCCTGGAACGGTAGGCCGTGATATCTCACTCCACCCACCGGATCCGGTGAGGGAGCGCCACAAGACGAACTCACGTCGGCCGGATCCCGTGTCTGCGCCGCCTGAGAACGTCAGGTTGATCGTCCCGCTCGAGACTGCGACGGCGGAGAGTGTGACCGCGGCCGGCGGCGCGGTGTCATTCAGGATTGTGAGCGAGGCGTCGCCGGTCACTACGGTCGGATTAGCGCCGCCGGTGAGGGTGCGCGGATTGGATAGGACGATCGTGCCTACGCGGCTCTGAGTCACCAGGCCAAGCGTGATCGTGGCTGACCGATTGCCGGCCTGGCCGTTGTTCCACGTCAGGGTGCCGCTGGACGGGGTAGGGGCGCCCTGCGAGATCCCCTCGATCGCCCAGTCGACTGCGATATCGCCGGTCGATCCG
>Ga0265293_10010923_pt1 | contig 12532 bp, 13 predicted proteins | sample Munlanlewell138R_FD_192505 | JGI IMG/M metagenome (GOLD analysis project Ga0265293, IMG submission 192505) | Leachate microbial communities from a municipal landfill in Southern Ontario, Canada - Leachate well 138R | ecosystem: Engineered > Solid waste > Landfill > Unclassified | place: Canada... | reverse complement strand
ACCCTGATCGGCGTGGCCTTTGGCTTCCTGCCGGCGCGCAATGCCGCCCGGCTGGATCCGGTGGAGGCGCTGGCGCGGGAGTGACCGATATGACCGGAATGATACTCAGGAAACCGCTACCCCTGGCCCTCGCCCTGGTCCTGGCCGCCGGGCTGGCCGGCTGTGCGACACCCGTTCCCGAGGTAAACGGCGTCGCGGTGCCCGCCGCCTACGGCCGGGGCGACCCCCAGATCAATGCGCCGGTCGAGGCCCTGGGCCTGGCGGCCGACCATCCGGCCCGCACGGTGGCCGCCGATCCCTGGTGGCAGGGGTTCGGCGATCCGCGCCTCGACCGGCTGGTGGCGCAGGTGCTGACGGTGAACACCGACCTGGCCGCCGCGGGCCTGCGGTTGCGCCAGGCGCGGTTGCAGGCGGGCCTGGCGGACCATGCGCTGTGGCCGCAGCCGAGCGGCTCGGTCAGCAGCAGCGGCAGTCGCGCCATCGACCGCGGTGACGAGGTGCGGCGCGGCAACAGCGTCAGTGTCTCCCTGGGTTGGGAGGTCGACCTCTGGGGGCGGCTGCGCGCCCAGCGGGATGTCGCCGGCTGGGAGGCCAGCGCCAGCGCCGAGGACCTGGAGAATACCGCGCTGCTGCTGGTCACCGAGGCCTGCCGGCAGTACTGGCAGCTGGCCTTTCTCAACCAGCGCATTGCCACCGGCGAGGCGAACCTGGAGCGCCTGCGCCAGATCGAGGCCCTGGTGAAGGTCCAGTTCGATGCCGGGGCGGTGTCGCTGCTGGAGGTGCGCGAGGCGGAACAGAGCCTGGACAGCCAGCGGGTGGCGCAAAGCCAGTTGCGCCAGCAGCGGGTCGAGGCCCGCAACGCCATCACCCTGCTGCTCGATGGCAATCCCTGGCCGCTGGCCGACGAGCCGCACGATCTCGGCGCGGCGGCCAGTCTCGCGGTGCGCGAAGGCCTGCCATCGGAATTGCTGGGGCGGCGCCCCGATCTGCGCGCCGCGGAGCTGCGTCTGCGCAAGGCGCTGGCCGCCATCGACGCCACTGCGCGGAGTTATTATCCGGCGCTGACACTCACCGGCGCCGTCGGCAGCAGCGCCACCTCTCTCGGCCAAGTGCTGGAAAACCCGGTCGCCACGCTGGGGGCGGGACTCAGCCTGCCGTTTCTCGACTGGCGCGAACGCCAATTGGATGTCGAGCTGGCGGGCACCGGCTACGAGATCGCCGCCAATGATTTCCGCAGCACGCTCTATACCGCGCTCAGCGAGGTGGACAATGCGCTGTCCGCCCGCCAGCAGCTCGTCGCCCAGGTGGCGGCGGCCGAGCGCTCACTGCGCGCCGCCGAGGATGTCGAGCGCATGTATCAGGTGCGCTACCAGGCCGGCGCCAGCGATCTGCGTACCTGGCTCGACGCCCAGCAGTCGCGGCGCGATGCCGAACTCGCCTTTGCCCAGGCGCGGCTCGGCCAGCTGGTCAACGACGGGGTGCTGGTGCTGGCGCTGGGAGGGAGCTGAGGCGGCCGCCCAGCTGGCCGAGGGCCTGTCGATGTTTCGATATCGAATGATAAATAAAGAGAGCCTTTTCATCCCTGCGGCGCGCTTCGTTCCTCAGCGCACCTATGGAAGAGCATAGGGCGTATGGGTCGCCGGTGAAACGGCGACAGGCCCCAAGGTAAGGGCCCCGGGTAATTGATCTCGATCAGGAATCGGTCTACTCTTACGCCTCTTTTTATCCCGTCTGCACTGGAGGCCACGCTGAAAGGTCTTTTCGACAACAATCGTGCCTGGGTGCGCGCGATCACCAAACAAACTCCCGATTTCTTCGTCAAGCTGTCGAACCAGCAGAATCCCGAATACCTGTGGATCGGCTGCGCCGACAGCAGGGTGCCGGCCAACGAAATCGTCGGGCTGTTGCCGGGAGAGATGTTCGTTCACCGCAACGTCGCCAATGTGGTGGTGCCCTCCGACCTCAACTGCCTGTCGGTGCTCCAGTATGCGGTCGACTACCTCAAGGTCCGCCACGTCATGGTGGTCGGCCACTACGGATGCGGCGGCGTCAAGGCCGCGCTGCTCAACGAGAAACTCGGCCTGATCGACAATTGGCTGCGCCATGTGCAGGATGCCCAGCACAAGCACTACAAGGAGTTGCAGGGCATCGACGATCCCCAGGTGCTGTTCGATCGCGTCTGTGAACTCAACGTCATCGAGCAGGTGCTGAGCGTCTGCCAGACCACCGTGGTCGAGGATGCCTGGGCGCGCGGCCAGGACGTCACCATCCACAGTCTGATCTACAGCATCAAGGACGGGTTGCTCCGCGATCTGGGTATGAGCGTCAATCACTCCGACGGTATCTACCCCGCCTACAAGAAAGCCGTGCGCGAAGTCTTCAGCAAGGACCATTCCCTCAACCCCTATGCCGCAGAGAGCTCCATGGACACTTTTACCGATGTGATTGTCAACAAGGCCGCCAATATCTATTTCGATGGCAAGGTCACCAGCCGTACCCTGACCTTTGCCGATGGCACCACCAAAACCCTCGGCATCATGCTCCCCGGTGAATACGAATTCGGCACCGGCCAGGCCGAGCGCATGGAAATCACCTCGGGCTTCCTGCTGGTGAAGCTGCCGGGCTCCGACGAGTGGGAGGAAATCCGTGGCGGACAGTCTTTCGAGGTCCCGGCCAACGTCAAATTCCAGGTCGCCGTCCAGCACATTACCGACTACGTCTGCTCGTACCTCTGATCGCTGCTGTTTTCGCCCGGCCGGGTCCGGGCGCGTCCCCTTTCCCATAGCCAGAGCCAATCGCTCTTCTCCTGGCGGCCCATTAGCGCTGTCACTCAGGAAGTATTAAGCTTGGCTCTGTGGATCAATAAGGAGAATCCCTATGGCTGACTATACGGTTAAGGAAGTCATGCACACCAACCCGCTCTCTGTGCATTGCGGCGAGGCGCTGGTGGACGTGGTGGAAAAGATGGCGGCCAGCAATGTGATGGGCATGCCGGTAGTCGACGAGAAGGGGCGGGTCGTCGGCTTCGTCTCCGAACAGGACTGTATCCAGAGCATGCTCGCCACCAGCTACTTCTGTGAAGGCAATCCGGTGGTGGATGATGTCATGACTCCCGCTCCCCTCACCGTCAAGCCCGACGATTCGGTGGTCGACCTGGCGCGGAGCATGGGGCGGGACAAGCCCAAGGTCTACCCGGTGGTGGACAACGGCCAGTTGGTGGGGCTGATTACCCGCGGCGACGTGCTGAGAACACTGCGCAAGGAAGTGCTGGCCTGTTCCTCCGAGGGACGATTGCGGTAGCGGGACTCAGCCTGTCCCGAATAAACTGCGGGCGTCGGGTGGCAACGGGCGGTGCGCTTACCTCGCCCGGCCGTTGACCACCAGACAACCCGCCAGGATGTCGTGCAGTCCCTGTTTTTTTGAGGTGAAGGCCGCCATCAGGTAGCCGATCAACAGAATCAGGCTGGACAGGATCTTGGCAAAATAGCGCCCGCTGGCGCGGCCGAAGCCGATGGGATTGCCGTCGAGATCGGTGACACGCATACCGAGTAGCTGCTTGCCCAGGGTGGCCTGGGCGACGGAACTCTCCATTCCGGCGAAATACAGCCAGCCGAGCAAAAAGCCGCTGAGATTGGCCAGGGCTTTCGCCACGCCCAACCGGTCGAAGGGCGCGGTCACCGCCATCACGACGCCCAACATCAGGCCGAGCGCCATCCCCGCCACGACGGTAATCACGGTGTCGACGAGAAAGGCAAAAAAGCGTCTCCAGAAACCGGAATAGTGCATAGGTCCTCCATGGGTGGCGGCGCCCGGGCTGCGTCGTCGGGCCGAATTCCCTTCCTGTCAGGGGGGCCGGCTATTATGGCCCCCGAACATCCCGCTGGGAACCGCAGCGCCACGGAGGCGGGGGCATTCTCAGCGCTGGCCCGACTGCGGCGGACCGCGGGCTCCCCGGAGGGAAGAATTCACGACCGGCGACCGTAATGTTCACCAGCGGTGTCCATGGTCCCGGACCTGTGATGTTAGTATCCGCGCCGAGGTCTGGCAGGACACATATCTGTCATCCAGGGTCTCTACCATCGACGCACGATGCACTGAGATCGCCAGCCACGCCCCACAAGGTCGGGGCGGTGGCTGTCACTGTCACCGATCTCTATTGTCAGCCGGCAACTCGGTGGAGGATGATCAATGGCCTGTCCGGAGCCTGTATGAACGGGATGTACCCCGGGTTATCCGCTGTTTGTCGCGATACCGAGTCGCTGGTCCTGGGGCTGATGGCCGACGAACGACTCGACATACATTTTCAGGTGATCCTCGACCTGGCCGACGGCGGGGTGCTGGGTTACGAGGCCCTGGCTCGCTGTGTCGGGGACAGTCCGTTCGCCGGCCCGGAGGAACTGTTTCACGCCGCCCGGTGTTGTCACCGGCTGGAAGAGCTCAACAATTTTTGCCTGACCAAGGCCATCCGTCGCTTTCATGCCCTTGGCCTGCCCGGCAAACTGTTTCTCAACACCACGCCCGGCAGCCTGAGAATGGTCGGTGAATTGATGGCCGGTTCACCCCTGGCGGCGGAGCGGGGCCGGGTGGTGCTGGAAATCTCCGAGCAATACCCGTTCGAGGATATCGAGGCCATTGGCGACTCGGTGAACCGCGCCCGGGGCGCGGGGCTGGAGGTGGCCCTCGATGATCTCGGCGCCGGTTATTCAGGGCTCAAAACCTGGTCCCTGGTGCGCCCTGATTTCGTCAAGCTCGACCGCCACTTCATCACCGCCATCGATCGCGACGGAGTAAAACGGGAATTTGTCCGCTCCATTTCGGAAATCGCCCGCGGCCTCGGGTGCCGGGTGATCGCCGAGGGTATCGAATGGCAGGAAGAACTGGCGACCCTGCGCGCCCTGCACATCCGTTACGGTCAGGGATACCTGCTGCACCGCCCGGAATCGGTGCCGCGCACCAGCTTCAGCGACGTGGCCCGCAAAGTGCGTCCTCCCGCTACCCTGACGCGCCTCGCGGAGACTGTCGAAGCAATCATGACCAAGGTGGCGCCGTTGCGCTCGGATACCCACGCGGATCAGGTCAACCAGCTGTTTCGCAAGAATCCGGGCATCAATTCCCTGCCGGTGGTCGAAGAGGGCGTGCCAGTGGGGATCGTCAGCCGCAAGCAGCTGATGGAGCGCTTTTCGGCCCGCTATTCCTACGACCTCAATTGGCGCAAACCCATCGTTCTCTACGCGGATAGGGCCCCGCTGATCGTGGATTGCCAGACACCGCTCCACGAGGTGTCGAGGCGTATCACCGACAGCGATGAATGGGATATGAACCTGGATTTCATCATTACCCGGGAGGGTCGTTACGCCGGGGTGGGGCGGACCTCGGCGCTGCTCAAGCACCTGACCGACATACGCATCCGCAACGCCCGTTACAGCAATCCACTGACCCAGCTGCCGGGCAATGTGCCCATTTATGAACAGATCGACGAGCTGTTGCGCGGCATCTGTGATTTTCATCTCGCCTATATCGATATCAATGACTTCAAGCCATTCAACGACCACTATGGGTACAGCCGCGGGGACGAGGTGATCAATTGCCTCGCCGCCGTCATTCTTGCCGAGACCGGCCAGGGGCTGGATTTTATTGGCCATATCGGTGGCGATGATTTCGTGGTGCTGTTCCGGGACGAGGACTGGCGGGACAAATGTGACGCCATCGTCGAGCACTTTGCCCGTCAGAGCAGGACGCTCTACTCCGCCGAAGATTTGGCTGCCGGAGGCCTGCCCCGGCTCGATCGCGGAGGGTGGCAGGCGGGACTTGCCCTGTTATCCCTGGCCGTTGGCGTGGTAAACCCCGATGCCGGGGCCTGCCGTTCCCATCATGACGTGGCGGCCCTTGCCGCCGAAGCAAAGCACGAAGCAAAGCGGCGGGGCGCATCGCCCCCCTATCGGTGATCCTTTTGCCGATGGCGGGTCGTCAGGGCGGCACTTTATCCCCGCGCCGCGGAGGGTAGAGCCGCCAGGTGGCGACCACAGCCAGACCGAACAAGGTATAGACCATGACAAACACCCAGGCGGGGGCCTCGAAATAGAGCAGTCGCTGCAGCCAGTATTCGATGAAACTGCCGCTGTAGGCGCCCTGGCGCGCTTGCTCCCGCAGCCACATCTCCAGGCGGGTCAGGGGACAGATGGCGCCGAGCCAGGCCTGCGCCACCACAAAGCCGATGGCGGCGAGGTGGCATAGGCGGAAGCGAAACCCGTTCACCCACCGCCAGCCCAGCAGGTTGCCGGCGATGATCAGGGCGAGGCCACCCGCCACGAAGGCCACGAAAGCGATGTGGAGGACAAGAATGCCGTCGGCGAGAAGCTGGTGACCCGCGATGTCCGACATGGCGCGTCCCCCTGGCCTCGGCCGCCACCCGCTCGATCAGTCTTTCTTGCCGAAGATGCCCTGGACCGATACCCCGGTCGCCACCGCGCGGGCGCGGCGGGTCGCCATGACTTCCCGCCAGGTGTGCTTTTCAGGGCCTGCGGGGAAGGTCAGGCAGGGGCCTTCGGGCAGTGCCTCGAGGGCCATCCGCACCGCCTCCCTGGGCTCGAACACGTCGGGAATCATCCCGGTGGCGACCCGGTCACCCGCCACGCGGCGCAGGGCGGGAGTGTCCATCGCCGGCGCCAGCACGTTGAGCACGTCGATGCCGAGGGGTTTGTAGTCGATCCACAGGGCTTCGGCCAGGTTGAGGCTGAAGCCTTTACAGGCCGAGTATACCGAGGCGCGGGCGGTTCCCCCGAGACCGGTTCCGGAGCCCATCAGCAGCAGGCCACCGCGGCCCCGCGCGAGCATCGCCGGGGCGAGGCCATGGCAGACCTCCAGTGGGGTCTGGACATTGATGTTGATCAAGCTCTTCCAGGAGTCGAGCGCGCGTTCGACAAAGGGAATGCCGCCGCTGCCGCCGCCGGCGTTGGCCACGTAGAGGCCGATTTCCAGGTCCGCCACCGCCGCGCACAGGGCGAGTCCGGCGCCGGGCACGGACAGGTCCTGGACGATGGTGCGGGTCTGCACTGCATAGTCATCCTCGAGGCGCTGGGCCAGGGTGCGCAGGGCTTCCTGGCGGCGGGATACCAGCACGCAGTTGAGGCCCACCTCCGCCAGTTGCAGGGCGAACTGCTCGCCGGTGCCGTCGGAGGCGCCGCCGATCAGCGCCCAGGGGCCGTAGTGGTGGCGGAAGTGGTCGGGATTGTTGATGGTGCGATCGCTCATGGACAGATCCTGGCATTTATCGGTAAAGAGGTGATGATGAGTGTCCGTTGATGCGGCAATGCGACACACTGCCGGCCATCATCATAGCGTCAAGTGTAGCTGCTGGCACCCGCCCTGCTAACGGGCCCGACGGAACATACCGTGGTGGCAATGGTCTAGAAGCTGTATTAGGCTGACAAAGCCCGGGCATCGGTTCGGGTATGGCAAGGAGTAGGCAGATGGCGACGACAAACAACAAATCTCCAACCCGCGACGAGGAAGTGGAGGCCGGCAAAGAAGCCGTATTGGCCGCCTACAGCAATCTGCTCGAGGCCACCGAGCACTTCAAGCATGCGGCCCGGGTGGCCGGCCTCGATCTCAAAACCGAGGCTGCGGAGCAATTGCTCAAAGGCAGGGAAAAAGCCAGTGCCGTCGGCCACCAGGCCAGTGAGTATGTTCATGAAAAACCCTTGGTGTCGCTGAGTATCGCCTTCTTTGCGGGTTTTCTCATCGCGCAATTGCTCGGCAGACGATGAATGGCGAGGGCGTCGCGCCGAAAGCGCCGTCGGCGGATGTCGGCGGCGATCCCGTTGCGGGTGGCGATGAGCTGAAAGCCTGGCTCGAGTGGCTGGAGCAAGCGGTCGCCGCCGGCGGCACCTTGTCGAGGCTGGCAGCCCTCGAACTGCGCCTGGCGGTGGCCAGCAGTGGCCGCTTGCTGGTGTTGGCGCTGGTGATACTGCCACTGGTGGTGTTTGCCTGGCTGGGGCTGTCGGTGCTGCTGGGTTGGCTGGCGTTCCAGTACAGCCTGTCGGTCAGCGTCGGGCTCGGCACTTTTCTCGGGGTGCAACTGGCGGCCCTCGCGGCGCTGGGGTGGGGTTGCCTGCGCTACCGCAGACGTCTGTCACTGCCGGCCACCCGTCGCCATCTCCAGGCTTTCAGGGAGGGACTGCAGCGTGGCGCGCAGACAACTGACCGCTGAAATCGCGATGCTCGACCAGCAACTGCAGTACCAATACCAGTCGCTGCGGGTTACCGGCCGCCAGCGGCTGGCCCGATTGCACCGGGTGTCGGTGCTTCAACTGCTGGGCAGTGGTTTTGCCGCGGGCTTGCTGGCGGGTCGCTTCGCCGCCCCCGGCTACCGCCTGTACGGGGTCTACCGGCGGGGGTTCCGGCTGTGGAGCCTGCTCAGCGTCCTGCTGTCTCTCGCTGGCGGCCAGGACTACCGCCAGAGCGGTGGCGAACCCGGTATCTCCTAGGATCTGCTGAGGTCGCCAGCCACGCAAAGGCGCACTCCGGCAACCTTCGCCGGTGCGCCTCCTCCGTCGGCACACCCTATGAATCACCTATCCCAGAAAAAGCATAGGGTGCGCTGAGGAACGAAGCGCACCGCAGGAACTGTCGAGGATTCATCGGCGACACAACGGCGCATATGCGCTGCCGTCGGGCAACCACCCCCCGGGGGGCTCCTCCGTCGGCACACCCTATGAATCACTTATCCTAGAGAAAGCATAGGGTGCGCTGAGGAACGAAGCGCACCATAGGAGCAAGAGTGGCGCGCCAGCTGCGTCATCCCTCCGCCGGGGTATCAGCCGGCCGGCTTGGCGGCGATCACCTGGGTGCGGTAGCGGTTGAGGTCGCCGCGATCGCGGAGGGTGACACGGGTCTTGATTACGTACTGCTCCCCCGGAGCGAGCCGCGACGGGCCGGCGAGGGTGGTGACGTTGCCCATCATGAAGTTATTGACCATTTCCCCGAGTTGCACCTGAACACCGGTGACGGTGAGGGCGCTGTTGTTTTTCACCACTATCCACAGCTGGCCACCATCGCCCAGATAAGGGCTGCTGGCGATGTGCTTGTGCGGTGTCTCGGCCATTTCCAGGGTGGCGAGGCGGGTCTGCGCCTGTTTGCCGAGCGCGCTCGAGGATTGTGCCGCCTGTTGGTAGTAGCCGATCGCCTTGGCGGCGTTGCCGCTGCTGTCGGCGTTCTGGCCAAGGTAGTAACTGGAGGTGGTGGTGGGCAGCAACTGGTGGCTTTTTTCCAGGTCGGGAAGGGCCTCCTTGACCCGGCCGCTTTCATAGCGGAGCACCCCCCTGGCCAGATGATGGCTGAAATAGGCCGGATTGCGGCTGATCGCGGCACTGAAGTCCTGTTCGGCGCGGGCGCTGTCGTCGAGCATGGTCCAGGCATGGCCGCGCAGCTCCCAGGAGTAGCCATCCTTGGGCTGGATCTTGATGGCCTTGTCGAGCTCGCTGATCGCCAGTTTGGCGTTCTTGTCATTGAGTGCCTTGATGGCCTTTTCCTGGGCTTCATAGGCGGGTTTGTCGCGCTTCAGCTGGGCGATACGCTGCTGGTAGACGTCCTTGTTGCGCACGCCGCCCTTGGGCAGCGCGGCGGCCTTGTCGCGATTGCGGTTGACCCGTTCCTGGGATGGCGGGTGGCTGGCGAACAGGCCGCTGATGAAATCCTGCTGCTGGCTGGCGCTGAGCTTGACGAAGGTTTCCTGCAGTTCGACCGCGCCCATCGGGTCGTAGCCGGCGCGGTGCATATAGTCCATGCCGTAGGCGTCGGATTCCAGTTCGTCGTCGCGACCGTAGCGGGCCATCCACGCCTGGGCACCGAGTCCGGCGACATTGCCGAGGGCGCCGTAGCCGGCGCTCTGGGCGGCGACGCCCGCGACCTGAACACCGACATTGGTGAGCACCCCGCGGGACATCTGACTGGCCCCGTGGCGGGCGGCGGCGTGGACGATCTCGTGGGCGAGCACGGCGGCGAGCTGTGATTCGTCCTCGAGGTGCAGCAGCAGGCCACTGTTGATGGCGATCTTGCCGCCGGGCAGCGCCCAGGCGTTGGGCACCGGGTTGTTGAGCACCACGAATTCATAGGGCAGGCCGGGGCGGTCGCTCACCGCCGCGAGCTTGCGGCCGACACCGGCGACATAGGTCTGCAACTCCGGATCGATATAGTAGCGCCCGCCCTGGGACTGCTGGGAGGGCTGGTACTGCTGGGCGCCGATGGCTATTTCCTGTTCGGGGGAGACCAGCGACAGCTCGCTTTTGCCGGTTACCGGGTTGACCGCGCAGCCGGTGGTGGCGAGCAGCAGGCTGAGGAGGGCGAGAAGGGCCATTCTGGTTGTTTGCGACACGGATTACAGTCTCCAACGAAGTGACGACGATCGCCATAATAGACCATAAAAGCCGATCTGAATTCCAATGATTGGCGAACGGCAGATATCTTGCATTAGCCGGGTATTAGCCACACACTCACGGCGCTGACGAATAAGAAACCAAGGAGATTCCCGCCATGCCCCACCCTTCGCCTTCACCGAGCCGGATGAGACAGGCGCGGGGCCTGCTGTTCGCTTTTGCTCTCGCGGCGCTGACCACCTATATGGTTGCCGCCGTGTCGCAGACCGGCTTTGTACTCGCCGGCCTCCACGCAGCCGGCGCCGACTTCACGCCTGCGGTCGTCGTCGCCACGATCTTTCGCGATCTCTATGGCCTGGCCTTCAAGGGTCTGTTCGTATCCTACCTGCTGCTGGTTGCCGTCGGTCTTGCCATTGCCCTGTCGGTGGCGGCGCTGGTAAAAAGATGGACCGCCGCCAGAGGGATGATCATCTACCCGCTCGCTGCCGCGGTGATGATGGGGGCGATGCTCAGTCTTATCAAGGCGGTGTTTTTCGGTATTACGCTGTATGCGGGCACCCGGGGGGCGGCGGGCCTCGCCGGCCAGATGCTTGCCGGCGCCTGCGGCGGCGCCCTGTTCGCACTCTGCATGGAGAGACTTCGATGATCGCCGGTTTTTCTCGCTGCCGTCGCTGGCTGGTGGCGGCAATCCTGCCCCTCGCCGCCTGGAGTCTCGACGCCACCGCCGCCCACTACCAGGTCGAAACCCTGGTGAGCGGCCTGCGCCAGCCCTACAGCATCGCCTTCCTGCCCGGTGGCGACCTGCTGGTGACGGAAAAAACCGGGGCCTTGCGCCTGGTCAGGGATGGCCAACTGCTGGCCGAGCCAGTGGCCGAGATCGACAATCTGTTCAGCGGCGGCCAGGGCGGGCTCACCGATGTGGTACTGCATCCCGATTTTGCCGACAACGGCCTGGTCTACCTGGCGTTCTCCGCCGGCACCGCCAAGGTCAATGGCACCCGGGTGGTGCGCGGCCGCCTTGTCGATGACCGCCTCGACGGCATCGAGGAGATCTTCCGCGCCGAACCGGACAAGGATACCGGCGTGCACTTCGGCGCCCGCCTGGCGTTCATGGCCGATGGCACCCTGCTGGTCACCGTGGGTGATGGCGCTCAATACCGCGAAAAGGCCCAGGACCTGTCGAGCATGCTGGGTTCGGTGATCCGCATCGGTGACGATGGCGGCATCCCCACGGACAACCCCTTCGTGAACAGGGCGGACGCCAAGGCGGCGGTCTGGAGCTACGGCCACCGCAACCCCCAGGGCATCGTCGTCGACAGTAACAATGGCAAGGTCTACGTCACCGAGCACGGCCCGCGCGGCGGCGACGAGCTCAATCTGGTCGAGCCCGGCGCCAACTACGGCTGGCCGCTCGCCACCTACGGCATCGACTACACCGGCGCGGTCATTTCACCCTACAGCGAATACCCGGGCACGGTGCAGCCGCTGACCCACTGGACCCCCTCCCTCGCCCCTTCGGGGCTGGCCCTGTGCCGCAGTTGCCTGTGGCCGGAGTGGGAGGGCGACCTGTTTGCCGGCATGCTCAAGGGCACCCAGGTGCAGCGGGTGCAGTTGGCGGACAACGGCGAGATTGCCCGTGAAGCGCTGTTCGAGGAGGTTGGCGAGCGCATCCGCGATGTCCGCTTCGGTCCCGACGGGGCGCTCTACCTGGTGACCGACAATAGCGACGGGCGCGTGCTCAAAGTAACGCCGGCGGCGCCCTGACATCATGACCAGATCGCCATTGTTGTTCCCGCCCGGCCGTTCTCTTTTCCTCGGCTGTTGCCTGGTCGCGGCCATCCCGGTCTTTGCGGCGCCGTTAGACGAAGTGATCGTGACCTCCTCGCGGGTGGCGGAACAGACGGCGAACCTGGTGGGCAACAGCGCCGTTGTCGACCAGGCGGCGCTGAAGATGATCGCTCATGTGCACATCCAAGAGACCCTGGCACAACTGCCTGGGGTGGACATGCACCGCAACAATGGCCAGGAGTACCTGCCCGCCATCCGCTCGCCGGTGCTGAGCGGCGCCGGCGCCTGCGGCAGCTTCCTGATCGCGGAGGACGGCATTCCGCTGCGCCCCGCAGGCTTTTGCAACGTCAACGAACTGTTCGAGGCCCACA
>Ga0265293_10010922_pt1 | contig 12535 bp, 10 predicted proteins | sample Munlanlewell138R_FD_192505 | JGI IMG/M metagenome (GOLD analysis project Ga0265293, IMG submission 192505) | Leachate microbial communities from a municipal landfill in Southern Ontario, Canada - Leachate well 138R | ecosystem: Engineered > Solid waste > Landfill > Unclassified | place: Canada... | reverse complement strand
CAGCTGGACCAGCAGATCGCCGACACCTTCGAGCGCACCGGCTTCCCCAACCCCGAGCGCGCCGACAGCACGCGCGACCTGCGCCAGCTCCTGAGCACCAACAACGGCCGCACGATCATGACCACGATCCAGAAGTTCGAGGATGTCCTCGGCGCGGACGCCGGCCCTCGAGAGCCACTGAACACTGCCGACAACGTCGTCGTGATGATCGACGAGGCGCACCGCACGCAGTACGGCCGCCTCGCGGCGAAGATGCGCGCGGCGCTGCCCAACGCCACGTTCGTCGGCTTCACCGGCACGCCGATCGACCAGGGCTTCAGGCGCACCACGCTCGGCACGTTCGGCGACCTGATCGACTCCTACACCATCCCGCAGTCCGTCGAGGACGGCGCCACCGTCCCGATCCTGTACGAGGCGCGCCTCCCCGACCTCCACGTCGAGGGCGTCGAGACCCTCGACCGCCTCTTCGAGGCGCTCTTCGGCGACGAGGCCGAGGAGACGCGGGCCGAGATCCATCGCCGCTACGCGAACAAGGAGACCGTCGCGGAAGCCGCGAAGCGCATCGAAGCGATCGCCCTCGACATCGCGGATCACTTCAAGAAGAAGGTGCGACCGAACGGCTTCAAGGCGCAGGTAGTGGCCTCAAGCCGCATCGCGGCCGTGAGGTACGCGGAACACCTCAACGCCTTCGGGATCGAGGCCTACCCCATCATCACGACCTCCCAGAGTGACGGCCCGGAGTTCCAGCACGCTCGGTCACTCGACGAGAAGACGATCGTCAACGCCTTCAAGGACCCCGACGGCGAGCCGCAGATCCTCGTGGTCGTGGACAAGCTCATCACGGGCTTCGATGCGCCCGTCGAGCAGGTGCTCTACCTCGACCGGGCGATCCGGGAGCACACCCTGCTCCAGGCGATCGCGCGGGTGAACCGCACCTACTCGCGCACGAAGGACGGGGTCACCACCGAGAAGCAGTACGGCCTCGTCGTCGACTACCACGGCATCAGCCGCGAGCTGGAGGCAGCCCTCCAGATCTTCGACCGCGGTGACCTCGAGGGCGCCCTCGAAGAGCTGCCCGAGGATCCCGGCCCCGTGATCCAGGCCGCCGCCGACCGCGCCGAGTCGCACTTCCGCGGCCTCGACCTCGACGATGCGTGGGCCTGCGTCCACCGCTTCGACGCCGACGCGAACACCGAAGGCGACTACAAGGCTGACCTCTACGAGCACTTCGACCACGACTATCGCGACTTCTCGACGCTGATGGACCGCTTCCTCCCGGACCCGGGCGCGCTCGCCTACGTCGATCGCCTGAAGCGTCTCACCGTCATTCGGTCATACGCCCGCGCCCTCTTCCTCCGTGAGCGCGCCGACATCGACTGGACTGCCGTGAGCGCGAAGGTGAAGCAGCTCATCGACGCGCGCATCGACGCGCAGGTCCGCGAGCTGATGGAGCCGGTCTCCATCCTCGACCAGGACTTTGAGCAGAAGGTCGCACACCTCCCCCACGACGAGGCGCGAGCCTCGTTGATGGAGCACGCCATCCGCGCCCAGATCAAAGAGCGCGTCGCCGAGAACCCGGTCTTCTACGAGCGCCTCTCGGAAGCCCTCGAGCGCATCATCGAGGAACTACGCCGTCGCCTCATCGACGCAGCCGAGGCGTCACGTCGGATGGGCACCCTCCGCCAGCAGATCCGGCAGGAGGAGACGATCGCGGCAGAGCACGGTCTCTCGCCCGTCTCGTTCGCGGTGTATGGCATCCTCGCGGGAGACACCGCTGTGGGCGAGTCACGGAGCGACCGCGGCATGGCTGAGGAAGGCGAGGGCTACGTCGTCGAATTCGACGAGCTCCTGAAGTCCGTGTCACGGGGCGTCGACGAGGTCATCAAGGAGCATCGCAGCGTCATCGACTGGCGCGAGAACCTCGACGTCCAGCGGGAGATGCGCCGCGACATCAAGCGCATCCTCCGCGCCACGGGCCGCTACGCCGAAGACGACCTCGACGAACTCGTCCGCCAGGTCGTGGAGGTCGCGAGGCGGCGCCTTACATGACCGAGCGGAGACCGGAGCGCAGCGCCGTCCGCTTCGGCGACACGACCATCCACTACGACGTCCTTCGGAGCCCGAAGCGCCATAAAACCATCGAGGTCACCGTCGAGGCCCCCGGCCACGTGACCGTGGCCGCCCCCATGGACACGCCCCAGGAGCGCCTCGAAGCCACGGTTCGCCGTCGCGCGAAGTGGATCGTCAAGCACGACGGCGCACCAGCGAGGCCCCCTCCGCCGCCTCGCTTCGTCAGCGGCGAGTCGCTCCCCTACCTCGGACGATCCGTGCGCATTACGGTGCATCCGGTCGCGAACGATGAGGTCCGCGTCCGCTTCCACCACTGGCAGTTCGATCTCGACGTCCCCCGTCGACTCCAGGGCGAGGAGCGCCAGGCAGCGATACGGAGAGCTCTCGAAGCCTGGTACCGGGAGCGCGCCGCGCTCAAGCTCCCGCCACGAGTAGAGCGAGTCGCGGCGCTCCTCGGTGTTCGGCCGAAGGCCGTGCTCATCCGCGACCAGCGTGTGCGCTGGGCCTCGTGCGGTCCGGACGGCACGCTCCGGTTCAACTGGCGAGCCCTGATGCTCCCGCCAGCCCTCATCGACTACGTCGTTGCGCACGAGCTGGCACACTTGCGAGTCAGGACGCATACCCCGGAGTACTGGGGGATCGTCGGTCAGGCGGTGCCCGACTGGCGGCAACGGCAGAGTCGTCTCAAGAGCGAAGGCGTACGGACAACCTTGTAGCACCGACTTCGCACTATTGCTGTCGCGTCGACGCGCTGCCTCCTAAGCAAGACGTCCACCACTCCATGGATGTCTTGAGCCTGACCCGGTTTCTCAGACAGCTAGACGGTGGCGACTTGGTCGCCCAGGGAGGAGTCCGAGATGGCTACCAGGTACCCACCCGAGTTCCGGAGACGGGCGGTCGAGCTCGCGCGGCTGCATGAGCGGCCGATCGCGCACATCGCTGAGAAGCTCGGGATCTCCGACGCGACCCTGCACAACTGGCTTAAGCAGGCCGACATCGACGAGGGTGTCCGCGACGGGCTGACGACCGAGGAGCGGACGGAGCTCGTGCGACTGCGGCGCACCAACCGCACGCTCGCGATGGAGAACGAGATCCTGAAGCGGGCGGCCGCTTACTTCGCCCGCGAGCACCTTCCACATTGAGGTTCCGGCTAGTCCGTGAGCTGGCCGCAGACGGCGTCGCCGTCGCGGTGGCCTGCCGGGTGCTGGGCGTCTCGACCTCGGCCGCCCGCCCTCGGACCGAGCCGTGGCCGACGCAGCGCTCACCGCTCAGATCGTCAAGATCCACACCATGTCACGCGGCACCTACGGCATCCCGAGCGTGCACGTTTCGCTGGTCACCCAGCGGCGCGCGCTACGGGTGGCGGGGCCTCGACTAAGACAGAGCGTCTACCTCGCCCAGAGCATCGAGGAAGCCTTCATGAAGCGGAGCATCATCGTCATCTGCGCAACGTCCACGCCATGGTCGTCTAACGTGCTGCGGTACCAGATGTACTCGGACTTCGGCGTCTCACCGACGGCGAGGAGTTCGCCTCGGCACGTATAGCCCCGGTCCCGGAGGATCGGACCGCTCAGGTGTCGTATCTCGATCGCGCCGAACAGGCCTACAACGCCCTCACGGTTGAGGTTGAAGAGCGGCTCGGGCGCGCGAAACATACCCACCGCCGCTCCTGGGTTTATCACGGGGCCACCCCATGGTGACGGCCCGTCATACCAGTCCAGGCGCTCTGTCATCGCCTCAAGCTGGCGCTCGATTCGAGCGGGATCCGCCCGGCGCACCGGAATCACTTCCGTCGTGAGACCGGCAATCACGTGCGCGAGGATACGCGTCTCGCCACGCGGCGGCAGATTCGCCAACCGTTCATCGAGGTAGCTCGGCGCAGCGGGACGCCCGGTCGACGCCGTCCCTTCGAGGATGCGCACTTGATCGTCGCGCTCCATCCAAATGCTGACCTGGGCATCCGTGTTGGCGGATGCAGCCTCGGCGAACGGACGCACGCGGTCCCCGTGCATCGTGGCGTTGCGGAAGTACGTTGAGATCACGCCCGTTTCGAACCACTGGTGTCCGAACAGCCGCACGAGCATCGGCGGGAACTGTTGCATATGGACGGAGCCAGCGACCGTGCCGCCCCGAAAGCCGAGGCCCTGCGCCGTCGCGTCGTCATGGATGCTGCCTGCGGTACGTGCGGAGAGGTTCGCCGGCGCGCGATACGGCCCAACGAGGACCCGACCCCGCTCCTCAATCGCCGCGACAGCTGAATCGATATCCATGGCATCTTCCCGACCATGCTGGCCCGAGGCCGTGGCTCAATTGCCCAACTGCGCAAGGATTGACGTGTCGTAGCCCCCGTCGATGAACTCCGACATGCGCACGATTCGACGCAACAGCGGGAGGTTCGTGGTCAGGCCCACGACCTCAGTCTCCTCCAGGGCGGAAGCCAATCGTGCCACCGTATCCGCTCGATCGGCACCCCGGACAATCAGTTTGGCGATCATCGGATCGTAGAACGGAGTGACGGTGTCGCCCGAACGATACCCTGTGTCCACTCGTACGCCGTCTCCGGTGGCAAAGTGCAATTCATCGATGATGCCCGGCATCGGCCGGTGGGTCGCCGGGTCTTCCGCATAGATTCGGCATTCAATCGCGTGCCCCTGCGGCCGCGCCTCCAACGCCCGAGACGAAACCGGCTCCCCCGCTGCCACGCGGATCTGCTCCTCGACCAGGTCGATGCCGAAGACCTCCTCGGTAACGGGATGCTCGACCTGGAGCCGCGCGTTCACCTCCAGAAAGTAGTAGTGCCCCTCCCCGAATAGGCACTCGATCGTACCGGCGTTCGTGTAGCCGATCGCCTCCGCAAGCCGGACCGCGTCCTTGAAAAGCGCCGCCTCCGTCTCAGTGCTGAGCGCGAAGGCGGTCGCCTCCTCGATGACCTTCTGGTGTCGCCGCTGCACAGAACAGTCCCGCGTCCCGAACGTCAGTCTGTTCCCGTGCATGTCGGTGAGGAACTGAACCTCGACATGACGAGCTGAGCCCACAAGGCGCTCTAGGTAGACGGTCGGCGCACCAAAGAATCGTTCCGCGAGGCCACGGGTGCGCCGCAGCGCGTCGTCGAGTTGCTCGGGCGCATCGACCTGCGTGATGCCGATGCCACCCCCACCAGCGCTCGCCTTCATAAGCAGCGGAAATCCCAGCCGACGCGCCTCCGTCTCGACTGACTCGAGCGAGATCGCGCCATCCGATCCGGGCACGAGGGGGAACCCAATGGCACGCGCAGCTGCACGGGCGGGCAGTTTGTCACCGACTGCTTCCATCGCCTCCGGAGAGGGACCGACGAAGACGATCCCGGCGGCGGCCACGGCACGGGCGAAGGCGGGCTGTTCCGAATGGAATCCGTAGCCGGGGTGGATCGCCTCGGCACCGCTGCGGAGCGCGACATCGATGATCGCGTCCGACCTCAAGTAACTCTGCGCGGCCGAAGCTGGCCCGATGAGGTAGGCCTCGTCAGCAAGTTCGACGTGCAACGCCTGCTCGTCGGCCTCCGAATAGACCGCGACGGTGCGGATACCCAGACGCTGGCAAGTGCGAATCACTCGACATGCGATCTCGCCTCGATTCGCGATGAGAACCGTGCCGAACATCGGCTTGGATCCTTAGATGTCATCGAGCGAGAACAGCCGGTCGCCCGTCTCCACATAGTCGCCAACCGCCGCGAAGATCTCGACGACGCGGCCCGCTAACGTCGACTCAACGGGGGTGAGCATCTTCATCGACTCGATGACCGCCACCTCGTCACCGACGGCGACATCGTCCCCGACCTCCACATTGATCTCCTGGACAACGCCAGGCCACGGGGTCTCCACGATGCTGGCCATATTCTTCCTTCTCGATTGCCGAATCCCAATATCTGCGTCGTGTTGCGCTAGGGACGCATCGGGCGGGCCTTTGGCCCAATCAACGTCTTGAGGACGTGTTGTGACCGACGGACGAATTCGACGGTCAGGGGCCGCGACTCGCGGGGGTCGATGAGATCGTGCAAGCCGAAGCCTTCGGCGCGACCGAATGGGGTCCGGATCTTCTCGTACTCACGCTCCAGCTCGAGCCGGCGCAGCTCCGGATCGGCCGCGGCTTCGATTTCGCGACGGTGGGCTGCCCACACCCCCCCCTCAATGGGAAGGGAACCCCACTCGCCGGAAGGCCACGCGTAGACGGGACCACTCCCCGTGTGGTGCGCGCCAGCAGCAACGCCATACGCGCGACGCACGATGAACTTGATCCACGGCACAGTGGTTTGATGGACCGCCGCGAGGGCACGCACGCCCTTGCGAAGGGTGGCGGCACGCTCCGCTTCGAGCCCCACCATGAAGCCGGGTTCATCTTCAAAACTGACAATCGGGAGGTGGAACGTATCGCACAGATCGACGAATCGGACGAGCTTCTCGGAGGCCTGGCTGTCCATCGCACCACCATTGCCGTTGGGGTTGTTGGATACGACACCAACCGCGTAGCCATCAACCCGCGCGAGACCGGTCGTCAGCGCACGCCCGAAGTACGGCGATATCTCGAAGAATGAATCGAGATCGACGATACTCCGGATGATCTTCTGCGGATTGAACGCCCGCCGGCGCTCCCGCGGCACAACCTCCAACAGGATCTCGTCCCGACGATCAGGGTCATCGGTCGGCTCAAGGCGGGGCGGCAATTCCCACACATTCGACGGTAGGTAGCTGAGGAACGAGCGGATTTGCTCGAAGCATCCCATCTCGTCATCGGCTACGTTGTCGACCGTGCCGTTGAAGGCGTGGATGCGCCAGTTCCCCAACTCCTCCTTGGGGATAAACTTGCCCAAGGCACGCTCCACCACCGGAGGCCCGCCCGCGAAGAGGAATGACCGCTCCTTGATCATCACGGAGAAGTGGCTGTAGACGACGCGGGCTCCGACGATCCCCGCGCACGACCCCAGGGCTGCCGTTGCAACGGGCACCGTGGCGAGGAGGTCCGCGTAGGGGGAAAGCAAGTGACCTGTCATCCCCCGCTCGTTTCCGCCAGCCCGCTTGCGGTTGCTCGTGATGCTCCCGCCAGCTCCTTCGTGGAGGCCCACGAGTGGGAGGCGCAGCGACCGCGCTAGATGCTCGCTGTAGTAGGCCTTGCTGCGCCCTCCGCCGTCTGAGGAGCCGCCGCGGATTGTCATATCCTCGCCGCGGACCACTACCTCGCGGCCCTGCACACGACCCGTCCCGAGGAGCGAGTTGGCTGGGGTATATCCGCTGCGTCGATAGTCGTCGTCGTACTCGACTGACCCAGCAATCGGTCCAAGTTCACGAAAGGTGCCCTCGTCGAGCAACGCATTGATCCGTTCGCGGATCGTGAGGGAGCCTTGCGCACGCTTTCGCTCGACCGCCTCCGCCCCCCCCATCTGTTGAGCGATCGCTCGGCGCTGGTTGATCTCTTCGACCTCGGGAAGCCAACTCATCCGCGTCCCCTCGCTCGTCTCAGTACTCATCCCCGGCGCACGTAGCGTGGCCGGTTCGGCATAGCCCTGTTGATACACGCGACCAGCCTGAACTCGACTGGTGAAATCCATCGCTTTGCAATTCAATTCCTGAATCGCTCTCTTAGCTGCTCATTTCGGAGCGGGGAATCGGCCGACCTCATCATCGGGAACGGATGGGGTGCTGGCGCGGACGACGCTCGTCGTTCCGCCCGCCTTCGCGCGCATCCTTCTGGCAAACGTCCCTCCAGCGTCACAAGACGTCGAGATCATCTCGGGCTGGATGTGACGCCAGTCACCAGACTGCACGTAGGAACGGAGCGCCCGCAACGTCGCGCTCTCATATGGCGTGACCCGAGTCACGTAGTAGTAGCGCCTGACAGGTGGGTTTTCGATCGGCCGGATGACGACGCGCGGCGACCGGATCGCGTGCTCTCGCGGAATGATCGACACGCCGGCCCGCAACTCAACCAGCGAGCGGATCCCCATGAAGCTGTTGGAGATCAGGTGCGGGCGCACCTCCACCCCGGCGTGAGCGAACCAGCCCTCCGTCACTCCCTGGTTGAAGGTGTAGGTCACGTCGCGGAGAGCAATGACTTCCTCGGCTCCGAAGTCGCCTGGAGTGACGACATCGAGCGCCTCGAACGGATGGCCTGGCCAGGCGATCGCAACGAACTCGTCCTCGTAGAACGGCTCCTTCTCGAGCCCCTTTACCGGGGTAGGGTCGGAGTGAAGTCCAACCTCGGATCGGCCCTCGTGGACATCGCGGTCAATGTCCCGCGGCGGCCTCGCTGAGATCCTCAGATCCACCACCAATTCGGGATACGCATCGCGGAAGCCCAGGCAGATGGCCGGCGCAGGGAACTCGCTGAGGCTATGACCGACGTGAATCGAGACAACCCCGCGCCCGGGCTCCGCTTCCCGTTTGAGGGCGTCATCCAGCATGCGCATCTGCCTGATGACCTCGCGCCCGTGGTCGTAGACAAGCTGCCCGGTGGTTGTGAGGCGCATGCGCCGGCCGTCGCGTCGCACGAGCGCCGCCCCGACCGATCCCTCAAGCCGTTGAATGCGCTGATAGACGGCGGGCTGGCTGAGGTTGAGCCGGCGCGCAGCCCGCGCGTATCCCCCTTCATCTGCCACTGCCACCAGCGCTTCCAGTAGATCGACGTTCATTGGAGTCATGGCGCTGCCGTCAGCCTTTCCGGGAGGATGACCCCGCCGGGCAGGCGAGGCGGTTGAGATAGGATCGTGGGGCTGCCTACCCAAGGATGTCCCCGCCATCGCGAAGTTCCTGGATCTGCTCCTGTGAGAGCCCGAGTTCGGTGAGCACCTCGGTCGTGTGGGCGCCGAGTGTCGGCGAGCCACGCCGGATCTGCGCCGGGGTGCGACTAAAGTCGATGATCGGCTTCACATGTCGCTGGATGCCGAACTCGGCATGGTTCACGTCAACCATCTCAACCAGGCCTTGCGGATCCTCCGCCAGATCCTCCGGCAGATTCACCGGCGAGACGGGCACACCGCGCGCCCTGAACGCGGCAACCCACTCCTCGACTGTGCGCGTCGTGAACACCTGTTCGACGCGCTCGCGAAGCTCACGCATCGCTGTACGACCGGCAGGCGAGAGGGGATCGAAGTCGGGGTCCAGCATCGGATCCGATTCAATTGCCAGGACCTCGCGCGCCGCTGCCCTCGTGTTCGGCGTGAGCGCTCCAAGGACCAGTGCGCCGCCGCGGGCGCTGAAGCCGCCGTAGTACGGGCTAGCCGATCGCGAGGAGTCATTGTCGAGCCCGCGCTTCTGTCGTGCGCCGAGCACCTCGGCATAACTCCCGCCGCGCTCGCGCGCCTCCCGAACTTGCTCCAGGACGGGCGCGAGGAGGACCGCGTCTGTGATCGGTTCCCGCATGTTGAACATGCCGCTGAACGACATGACGGACCGCACCAGGCTCGTGCTTACTCGCTGCCCCTGTCCCGTGCGGGTGCGCTCGTAGAGCGCCGCACAGATCCCAAGTGCCAGCGCAAGGCCGCTGCTGAGGTCCGCCAGCGTGACCCCGGTGTTGATGGGAGCGCCGGCCGGGGTCAACTTCCCCCCGAGCGCAACGGCCCCGCCGTAGGCCTCACCGACCACGTTCGTCGCTGCCTCGCCAGACCACGGGCCGCCGGGGCTGAACCCGGTAATGTCGGCGTAGATGAGCGCAGCGTTTAGATTCGACAGCGTCTCGTAGTCGACACCGAGGCGCTGGGGGACACCCGGGCGTGCGTTGATGACGACAACATCGGCCTCCTTCACCATCTCGTGGACGACACTGCGGCCCTTTGGCCGAGCGAGATTGATGGCGACGCTTCGGCGACCCCGGTTTAGGTACTGAAACGCCTTCCCATTCTCCGGGACGACCGCTCCACTCGATCGCCAGGGATCGCCCTCGGGACTCTCAATCTTGACGACATCGGCTCCGAAGTCCGCCAGGTGCAGACCGGCGTACGGACCGGCATAGATGATCCCGAGGTCGAGGACGCGGACGCCCTCAAGCGGTCCGGTCGTCACGTTCTCACCGTCCTATCGTCCATCTGGCGATCCCCACGGCTGCTGTTGACCGTCGCGCATCTCGCATCGCTTCATCAGAGCGATCCCCTGAGTCGTGGATCCAGCACGTCGCGGAGGGCGTCGCCCAAGAAGTTGTAAGAGAGGATGAGCAGAAAGATCGCGAGCCCGGGCGCAAACACCTGCCAAGGCGCGATCCGGATGGCCTGGAGCCCAGTTGAGAGCATCGTCCCCCAGGTCGGCGCAGGCGGCGTCACGCCCACTCCGAGGAAGCTCAGGCCAGCTTCCGCGAGAACGGCACTGCTCATCGTCAGCGATCCGGCCACAATGATCGGCGCAAACGAGTTTGGTGCGACGTGGCGGAAGATAATGCGTAGTGTCGAAGCACCACTGGCCTCCGAGGCCAGGACGTAGTCGCGCTGCATCTGAGAGAGCGCCTGCCCTCGCATCAGCCTAGCCATCCCTGGTGTCGAGGCGACCCCCAGCGCGAATGACACCACTAGGATGCTGCCACCCATTATTCCGACCAGCAGTAGTGGCAGAATGATCCCCGGCATCGCAAACATCGCATCCGCACTCCGCATCAAGATGAAGTCCACCCGCCCACCGAGGTAGGCGGCGAGCAGGCCGAGGACGGAGCCAACAACGACGGCAAACGCCGCTGTCAGGACGCTCACGGTCATCGATGCCCGTGCGCCATACACGAGGCGGCTGAACTGGTCACGCCCGAGTTGATCGGTGCCGAGCCAGTGCTCGGCCGACGGGGCTTCCGAGGAGAACGTCACGAGGGCCAGCGGATCATGCGTCGCAATCAGGGGCGCAAAGAGCCCAGTAAGCGTCATGATTCCCACGATGACCAGCGCGAAGACGCCCAGCTTGATCCTCAGGAGCCGGCGAAGCCACGAGCGTCGGTCTGCGACGAGGCTCACGAGCAGTGGACGCGCTCCGTTGCTGGCGTCCACTAGCGCGGAGGTGGCCTGCGACAACGGTTCACCGCTCATGTGAGCCGGATCCGCGGATCGAAGACCACGTAGAGCAGATCCGCGATGAGGTTCCCCACGATCGTCATCACCGCCAAGAGCAGGACGATCACCTGCGTCACCTGATAATCCGCTCGATAGATGGAGTTCAACGTCAGCAGCCCCATCCCCGGAATGTTGAACATCGTTTCGATGATGACCGTGCCCGACACCAAGTTCCCAATCTGAATCCCCGCCAGGGTGATCACGGGCAACAGTGAGTTCTTCAATGCGTGTCGTGTGATCACACGGCTTCGCGACAGGCCCTTCGCATGGGCTGTCCGGATGTAGTCCTCGTTCAGGACTTCCAACATCCCTGAACGTGTCTGGCGGAGAAGCGACGCCATTTGGCTGGTCGAGAGTGCGACGACCGGCATAGCCATCAACTTCAAGGAGGTGACCGGATCCTCCCAAAGGTCCGTAAATCCTCCGGTCGGCAGGAGTCCGAGCCAGATCGAGAACACGATGATCAGGAGTAGTCCAAGGAGAAAGTTGGGCGTCGCGAGCCCAGCGAGTGCTAACACGTTCACGATCACGTCCAGCCAGCTGTTCCGTCGGAGAGCTGAGAGGACGCCCAGCGGGATCGCAAGACAGAGCGCGCAGACCCACGAGAGTGACGCGAGCTGCAGCGTGACCCAGAGCCGCTCATTGATGAGCGTCGCGACCGGGACACCGCTGACGTTGGACCGCCCCCAGTCACCATTCGATAGGTCCCACAGCCACGCGCCGTACTGCACCGGTAGCGGCCGGTCCAGGCCTAGCTGATTCCGGATCGCATCGCGCTCTACCTCGGTCAGCGCTTCTGCTTCCACCTGTCCGAGCAGCGCCTGCACTGGATCAGAGACGATCCGAAGCAGAACGAACACGATCATCGTCAGGATCACGATGGTCGGGACGGCCTGGAGGAAACGGCGAGCGATGTAGCGCTGCATCAAGAGCTCCCACGGACGCGGAAGACCGCGCCGGCCCGTCCGGCACGATGTCGAAGGACTCAGTCGCGCCGAACGGATCCTCTCCTGCTAGGCAAGCGACAAGAGGCCAGGTCGTGAACTCGCACCACCCGGCGTGTTCGAGAATTCCGGATCGTCCCAGCCGATGACGTTCTGTCGCCCGAACGCGAATCGGAACTTGGAGACCACCGGGATCTGGCAGAAGACGTTGTCTACGAAGATCTTGTGGATCTCCTCGAGCTTCGCCGCTCGCGCCTCGTCTTCGTACTCAGCAGCGGCCTCGAAGACCATGCGCTCCATCTCGGCCTGAGCTGGGTCGGCCGAATCACGACCCGGGTTGAACCCCCCGACCGAGGTGGCATATAGCTGGAAGGTTGACACTGCGTTCGGCCTCACAGCGACCGGGAAGCCCGCCATATGGTGGGTCCGGTTGAGGATGACCGCGTCCTGGACATCGGGGACGTTCTCG
>Ga0265293_10010920_pt1 | contig 12535 bp, 12 predicted proteins | sample Munlanlewell138R_FD_192505 | JGI IMG/M metagenome (GOLD analysis project Ga0265293, IMG submission 192505) | Leachate microbial communities from a municipal landfill in Southern Ontario, Canada - Leachate well 138R | ecosystem: Engineered > Solid waste > Landfill > Unclassified | place: Canada... | reverse complement strand
TATTTCAGGGCTAATTGCTTATTCTTTTTTTCCTAAAAAACCTTCAATACAATATAATGAGCTAAAAACAAATCAGTTAGCAATATTCTGATTAATCGAACTCAGGTTAATAGTATTCGGGTGACTAACGAATCTTATTTAATAAAATACGACAGCAACGGGCAGTATCAGGGTAAAAAAGCCTTAAGCGATACCCACCAAAATAGTTATGCGGGTGGGGGACCAGCAATCTATGATTTATTTATAGATAGTAACGATACTATTCATTTTATTGCAGCGTTATACTACGGTACTTATTTAGGAGGTGCTATTACGGTTCCTTCTCAATATGTGTACACCCCTCATCCCCATTATACTTATCACACCCAATATCATTTAATAAAATGCGATACCAATTTAAACTATATAAGCAATATGGTTTTACCGGTAGATCCCAACACAGGCATTACTTATGTAACAAACACCACACGTTTTACTTACGATGAAAATTTAAACAGGTATTATATAGCCAGTATGCGTTCTTTAAATATAACTGGTGTCCTTTTACCTTTTACTTATGAAGGAAAACCCTTTATAGAACGTTCGTATGTATTGGCAATTAACGGTACCGACGGAAGTGAAGCCTGGCGTAGAGAAATATATACTCCTACAGGCTTTAGTGGGAAAAACCAAGATAGGTTCACCTCTATAATAGTTGACCCTGTTACCTCTGATGTGTACGTAGGTGGACAAATATGGAAAAGTATCAATGCACAAAACCTTAAAATATACGATCCCCACAACCCTACAACCACCACCTATACCTTTACCCCTGTACCTTATACCAATTTACCAATGCTAATAAAGTTTAACAGCAGCGGTACAGTACAATGGCTAAAAACGCCTACAGCATTTGCTCCAAATTATTCAAGTAACACTCAGTTTCCCACTAAAGGCTTAGCTCTAAGACACAACGAAGTAGCGTTTGGTAGCAGCGACCAGTATTTTGTATGGGACGGTTTTTCACAAAACAACCCCGATTATTATCAACCTAAACCCCATCTTTTGCGTTTTAATAAAAACACCGGTCAAACTATTGGTACGCACGATATAAAAGGATTTGAATATGTTCCGTCTGGCATGACAGCAGTAGCGGTAGATAACGACGGCAACTATGTAGTAGGTGGTACATTCAAGGGCGGACTGTTTACTGATGGCGGAAAAGTACCTGTGTTATCTCCTGTAGGTTCAAAGTATAGTTTCTTTGTTGCCAAACTTGCTGCCAGCGTATGTGGCACAGCAGTAAGCACCGCAGAGTTTAACAGCCTACAACTCAATGTCTATCCCAACCCAACAACAGATATTGTAAATATAGATACTGATGAGCAGTTATCTAATTATATAATTTATGACGTTAGTGGTCGCCAAATACAAAGCAATCTGTTTGCAGGCAGCAACCAAATCAATTTACAAAATGTAACTACCGGTGTGTATTTTATAAAAGTAACTACAGTACAAGGAAATAGCGGTACGGTGAAAGTTGTGAAAAAGTAGGGTCAAACAATTAAATTGTAGAATTATAAAATCATTTTTGAGTGGAAATAAGGAGTAGGCAGCTCTGAATAATTAATGTATAAGCTAAAAAAGAGAATTACCGTTAGTTAACAGGCGGAGGTGAAAAGCTTCCGTCTGTTTTTTATTTGGTGCTTTCAAAAATAAGATTTTATGCTTAACTTTAACTGGAAGCCAAGTTAATATATCCAATAAAAACCAAATAGACTTTAGCACCTAAATTAGCACCCGTATAAATAAAATCCTGTAAATTAAATATTTACAGGGTTTTATGTGGAGAATACGGGATTCGAACCCGTGACCTTTTGACTGCCAGTCAAACGCGCTAGCCAACTGCGCCAATCCCCCTTATTTTCATGCAATATTAAGTATATTTTTCTAATTTACAAAGGTTTTAAGAGCTTTAAATTTCAACTCAAATCTTGTGTGATTAACTTTATATTCCATCAAAATAAATACTCTATAAAATCAGTGAAATAAGATTAATTGCTTTTATCATTATAATAAAGCAACGATCTGACCAATTCTTTTCGTTGGATGATGTTTTTTACTTGATACTGATTACTTTTTATTTCCAGACCAAGTACCTTGAATATTCAGCAGAGAACTTTCCCAAGTTCCAGAAGCAGAATTTTCTGTCATTGTTCCATTCATTTCACCAACTAAAGTGGTATCCATGTAATATTCTGCACTGATTGTACCGTTTTCTGAAACTTGTCCTTTTAAATCGAAAGAAAAGCTACTAGAAGACAATGTTCCTGTTGCTTTTCCATTAGCATCGAATGTAGCCGTCCAAGTGCCGCCTTCTGTATCACCAGTAAATATACCTGTCCAGGTTCCTTTAAACTTTTCGTAAGGGTTTACTTGCTCTTCGGGTGTATGGTCGTCTGAACTGCAAGAAATATTCAAGAAACCAGTTGTTAATATGAATGCGACCAATATTTTTTTCATCATAATTAAAGTATTTATCTACATAGACGAAATAAAAATCAAAAAGGTTGTAAAGCGCATTAATTATTTTCTGTTTCGCTATGCATGATCGGAAGGTTAATTTTATTTTTTATAAACTCTGAATCGTTTTTTACAAAGGATTTTGACATGATCACAAGTCCAAAAACAATTAGAATAATCGTACTTACTTTTTTAACTTTTAGAATATTTTCTGGAGTCAACTTGCTTTTTAATTGTTTAGCCAGTAGTATTTTGAAAACATCTGTTATCATGTATGCCAAAACGGTAAATCCGAAAAATTCAATCATTTTTCGAGAATCCATTTCCAGTTGCGGCCCTATTGTTATAATGATAGCGAGCCAAAAACCTAAAACTCCAACATTGATAAAGTTTAATAAAAATCCTTTAGCAAATAGAGTTACATAATTAGTCTTGTAGGCATTAGATTCGATATGAATTTCTGTTTTTTTCACCCTTAACAATCTAATCAAAGAAATGACTCCGTAAGTTGTCATGATCATCCCTCCGAACAAAAACAAAGCCGGATCGTCTTTAATTGCGCTAATTAACTGAAAACTACTAAAGTAAGCAATCGAAATAAAACAAATATCAGCAATAATTACCCCAAAATCAAACGCCATCGCTGCTCTAAAACCTTTGGTGATACTTGTTTCAATAAGAATAAAGAATACCGGCCCAATCATAAAGCTGAGAAAAAAACCGAGGGATATTCCTGTGAAAATTAAATCCATATTTGATAAAAAAAATGCCAATCAAGATCGGCATTCAGTTTTGTGTTTTACAAAATTACGAAATTATTTTACACGCTCGATAATTCCACCTGCGGTTACTTTTTCTTTCACGTCTTTTGGAGTACCGAAAATTCTAACTTTTCCACCAGCAAAAACTTGTGCGTCTAAGTAATCGGAAGCCGTTACACTGGCAATACTTCCTGAATTCACCGTTACTTTATTTCTTGAAGTAATTAAATCGTTTGCTGTTATTTGTGCTCCTGCTGATGCTTTTAACTGAACCGAGTTTTTAACCGTTCCTGTTAAGGTCAACTTTGCACCAGTATTGGCAGTGGCAGTTAAACTTTCTGTTTTTACATCTAAAACAACCACAGAACCTAAGTTAACCGATAATTTTAAATTGTTTTGTTGAATAGGTTTTTGACTGTAAATATACGAACCGCCTTGAGCATCAATATTTTCTAAATTGTTGAAATATACCTGAACCGTTACCGAATATTTTTCTTCACTTACCAATTCTTTCAAGGTGTTTTTTAAAATCAATCGACCGTTTTTGTTGGTGATATTTACCGCATCTTCCTGACCTTCATTCACAATCACTTTATTTTGATCTGAAGGAATCAGCTCTACTTTGATACGATTACTGGTTTTTAAGGAAGTGAAATCACCTACATTTTTTTCAATTTGTGCCTGACAAATATTGACAAAACCAAATACGAAAACTATTAAAATAAACTTTTTCATTTTTAAACTTTTTTTCTTTTCTACAATAAACTTAAACCAAGTAGAAATTCGTGTTACGAATCCAAGTAACTTGATAAAACTGCCTTATCAAATTACTATTTTAATAGGCTGCAATTTTTTATATAGCTTAGATTATTCTACTTTTTTAATCAGGGTAAAATCTAATTGTTTTTTAACCAAATCGGCATTTTTAACTTTTACTATGACTTCATCTCCCAATTGTAAAATATTTTGAGTCACGGCACCTACCAAAGCATATTGTTGATCATCAAAAGTGTAATAGTCTTCTTTTATATCACGAATTCGAACCATACCTTCACATTTGTTCTCAATAATTTCTACATAAATTCCCCATTCGGTAACGCCTGAAATAACACCCAAAAATTCTTCGTTTTGGTGATCTTTCATAAACTTAACTTGCATGTATTTAACACTATCTCGTTCTGCATTAACCGCTAGATTTTCCATTTTGGAACAATGCACACATTTTTCTTCAAACAATTCTTGATCGGCAGATTTACCTCCATCCAAATAATGTTGCAACAATCGATGAGCCATAACATCTGGATAACGGCGAATAGGCGAAGTAAAGTGGGAATAATAATCAAAAGCCAAGCCATAATGACCGATATTATGAGTAGAATAAGCAGCTTTACTCATACTGCGAATTGTCAAAGTATCGACCATGTTTTGCTCTTTTTTCCCTTGTACATCACTCAGTAATTTATTTAAAGACTGAGAAATGGTGTTTTTTGATTTGAAGTTAATTCCGTAACCAAATTTTGAAATTACCGATTGTAAATTAAATAACTTATCTTGATCAGGCTCATCGTGGATACGATAAACAAATGTTTTTTTCTGTTTGCCAATAAATTCCGATACTTTTCTGTTTGCCAACAACATAAATTCCTCGATCAAATGATTGGCGTCTTTAGATATTTTAAAATAAACTCCTGTAGGTTCATCGTTTTCATCTAAATTAAACTTCACTTCTACTTTATCAAATGAAATTGCACCAGCCGCCATTCGTTTTGTCCGTAGTTTTTTAGCCAAATCGTCCATAGTTAAAACTGCATCAGCTATGTTTTGATAGATGGTTTGTTGTTCGCCAGTCAAAGAGATATCTGCTGGAATTATATTTCCTTTAGTTTCAATAATTTCCTGCGCTTCTTCGTAAGACATGCGCTGATCGGAATAAGTAACAGTTCTACCAAACCATGAATTTACAATTTCGGCCTTTTTATTTAATTCAAAAACTGCAGAAAAAGTAAATTTCTCTTCGTTGGGTCTCAAAGAACAAGCAAAATTAGATAACACTTCAGGGAGCATCGGCACTACCCTATCAACCAAATAAACAGAAGTCGCTCTGTTATAAGCTTCTTCATCCAAAACTGTTCCTTCTTGTACATAGTGTGATACGTCTGCTATATGTACACCAATTTCGTAATTTCCATTTTCCAATTCACGAAACGACAAGGCATCATCAAAATCTTTTGCATCTTTTGGATCGATAGTGAAAGTTAATACCTCTCTCATATCTCGACGCTTGGCAATTTCTTCTTCAGAAATAGAAGTATCTAGTTTTTGAGCATAGGCTTCTACATCCAATGGAAAATCAGATGGCAAACCATATTCGGCCAGAATAGCGTGCATTTCGGTATTATGCTCGCCTGGTTTTCCTAATACTTTAATGACTTTTGCGTATGGATTTGCAGCCTTTTCGGGCCAATCGGTCATTTTTACCAACACTACATCGCCGTCTTCTGCTTCACCAAATTTTTCTTTCGGAATAAATAAATCAACATACATTTTTGGGTTTGCAGATACCACAAAAGCAAAAGTTTCGTGCATTTGAATCACACCTACGAACTCTTCTTTTTGACGTTGCAAAATTTCTACAACATCTGCCTCTGGTTTTTTTCCTTTTCGTTTGTTATAAACATAAGCCTTTACAACATCGCCATGCAGCGCTTTATTTAAATTATTAGCTGGAATAAACGGATCATCATCTAGTTCGTTACAGACAAAATACGCTGTCTTGCGAGAGGTCATATCAATATAACCTTCAAAATAATTTGATTGTTCTACAATTCTGAACTTTCCTCTCTCGGTTTCTTCAATTTTTTTCTTGGCGTGTAAATATTTCAGTTCCTTGATAATTTCGTTCCTACTTTTAGTGTCATTCACCTCTAAAACTGAAGCTATTTGTTTATAATTAAATGACTTGGAACTATTTTTTGAAAGAATTTTCAGAATTTTACCGGAAAAATCTTTACCGGATTTATTTAGTTTTTTTATTTTCTTTTTCATAAATACTATTCATAAGCTGTTGCTTAAATGAGTTTTAAAGATAAGGATTTATGAATATTTAAATGTGAAAAATGTATTAAATATTTTTTTACATAAAATATATATCAATTATCAAATGTCTAAACTATCTTTGTTTTAAATAACACACCTAGTAATTATGAAGATAGCGATAGGAAATGACCATGCAGGTCCGGAATACAAAAAAGCAATTGTAGAAGCACTTCAAAACAAAGGCTTTGAGGTTGTTAACTACGGAACCGACACTTTAGATTCTGTAGATTATCCCGACTTTGGCCATAAAGTAGCTCAAGATGTAGAAGATCAAAAAGTTGATTTCGGAATTGTTATTTGTGGTTCTGGAAACGGAATTGCAATGTCGGCAAACAAACATCAAGGTGTACGTTGCGCTTTGTGCTGGACTAAAGAAATTGCTGTTTTAGCTCGTCAGCACAACGATGCAAATGTGATTTCTATTCCAGCGCGTTTCACAGCTATTCCACAAGTTTTAGAAATGGTTGAAGCATTTTTGAATACCGAATTTGAAGGCGGACGCCATGCGAATCGAGTAAATAAAATAGCTTGTAGATAACGAGAAACGCTATGAATGTTGTTATTAATGACATTACGCAATACAACACAATCGTTAGATGGGGTATTTTTATACCAATTGGAATTTTTCTCGTGATACTCATTGGCGAATGGGGTTCAATTTTTTTCTATTTTGCACTACTTATATTGGTTATTTTACTTTGGGCAGCCTGGTATTTGTTTTGCACAAAACTTATATTGAAAACATCTGATTTAGGAATTTCCTACCAATTAAAACCTTTTCAAAAAACGGCAGTATTCATATCGTTTGATGACATCTTAGAATTAGAAATTGAAGCCATGGATTTTCTTACCAAATTTGGCGGATGGGGAAAAAGGAGAAAAGGGAATGAAATTGCGTATGTATTTAATGACGGATTATTTCTAAAAATAAAAACGCTCGATCGTACTTTTTATTTTTCTCTTTCTGATGATCTAAAACAAAAATGGAAAGACTTCGTTATTGAAAAACAACGATTTTAAGTGTTTCGACACAAATGTCGGGTAAATGTCGTGGGGTTGCCGTTAGATTTTTATGTTTTAAAAGATAGTTTTGTAGCATAAAATCTTAAACAAATTGAATATGGAAACCATTGGAATAAAAATCGCAAAATTAAGAAAACAAAAAGCTTTTTCTCAAGAAGAGTTAACCGAATTGTCCAAAGTAAACGTACGCACTATTCAACGAATCGAAAACAATGAAACTACGCCACGTGGTGCGACATTAAAATTAATTTGTGATGCTTTGGGAGTTACTCCTGATGAGATTATCAATTTTGAAAAATCCGAAGATAATACTTATCTTATATGGCTTCATCTTTCAGTTATGCTAGGTTCTGTGCTCCCACTGGGAAATATCATTCTTCCGATAATACTATGGTTAACGAATAAAAACAAAATCGCACATCTAGACGAACAAGGAAAGAACATTCTTAACTTTCAGATTATATATTCAGCAATCGCTTCTCTGTTAATCTTTTTTGGCGCTTTGGGTAAAATCATTCATCTAGACTTATTTATTAGTTTTACAACCATATTTATTATCGTTTTTACTTTAGGGATCATCAATTTCATATTTTTTCCAATCATCAATGCCGTACGTATATCTAAAGGAAAAATAAAAAATTTTTATCCAACGATTATTCGATTTATTAGATAAAAAACTTTCGTCTATAAATCATCAAAAAGAATACTATATGCAAAATTAAAATACAGTAAAACCAGATTTTAAACGACAGTTTTTTAGTTTTATGTCGGTATTTGGTCATACCAATCCATGCACCAAAAGTGCCGCCAAATGCTGCAACAGTTAACAAATTTTTCTCAGAAATGCGGCGTTTCCCTTTTATAGCTCGCTCTTTATCTAGATGATACAAGCTAAAAGCGATGTAATTGATAAGGACTAAATAGAGGAATAAGATTTTCATGACCCATTTATTGCTGTAAAGGTAGTATTTTTGCGGTTCAATACCATCACAATGAACCAAATTCAATACATAAAAAATCAGGTAAACGTTTCTGATAATTCCATTAAAAGTACTTTACAATTATTAGCAGAAGATTGTACTATTCCGTTTATCGCTAGATATCGAAAAGACAGAACAGGTAATTTAGACGAAATACAAATCGAAAACATTCAAAAAGCAGCTATCCAATTTAATACCATTATAAAAAGAAAAGAAGCTGTACTTACTTCTATTGAAGAACAAGGCTTACTAACTGATTATTTGAAAGATAAAATAAATCAATCTTTTGATTTAGCAGAGATTGAAGATTTGTACCTGCCTTTTAAAAAGAAACGAAAAACAAAAGCTGATACTGCTCGAGAAGCTGGACTTGAACCATTAGCAAAAATTATTATGGCGCAAAAAACAGACGATTTAGAGTTTGCTGCTGAAAAATATCTCAACAGTAAAGTGGATTCTTCCGAAGAAGCTTTACAAGGTGCTAGAAATATTATTGCTGAATGGATCAATGAAAATGTCTATGTACGTAAAACCTTACGAAGAAAATTTCAACGTGAGTCGGTGATCAGTACTAAAATCATCAAAACAAAAAAAGACGAAGATGCCGCCCAAAAATACGAACAGTATTTTGATTGGGAAGAACCTTTGTATAAAGCGGCTTCGCACCGATTATTAGCTATGTTACGTGCAATGAACGAAGGGTTTGTTCGTTTAAACATTTCGATCGATAAAGAGAGTGCTTTGAATTTCATTGAAGAGAATATTATAAAAAACCCTCAGCATCATGAAACTACTCAACACATAAAAGAAGCTGTAGCAGATGCGTACAAACGTTTGCTTGAACCTGCTTTATCAAACGAAGTGTTGCAAGAATACAAACTAAAAGCCGATCTGCAGTCAATCAAGGTGTTTTCAGAAAATTTAACGCAGCTTTTGTTGGGGGCACCTTTGGGAGAAAAAAGAGTTTTAGCAATTGATCCAGGTTACAAAACAGGATGTAAAGTAGTTTGTATAGATGAAAACGGGAATTTACTTTATAACGAAACTATTTTTCCACACGCGCCCCAAAAAGACACTACTATGTCTACAAAGAAAATCCGTTCTATGGTTAATTCATATAAAATTGAAGCCATCGCAATCGGTAACGGAACAGCTTCACGTGAAACAGAATTTTTTATTAAAAAAGTAGCTTTCGACAAGCCTGTTCAAGTTTTTGTAGTAAACGAAGCTGGCGCATCTGTATACTCTGCATCAAAAATTGCACGAGAAGAATTCCCAAATTACGACGTTACCGTTCGTGGTGCAGTTTCTATTGGTAGAAGATTACAAGATCCATTGGCAGAATTGGTGAAAATCGACCCAAAATCAATTGGTGTAGGTCAATACCAACATGACGTAGACCAAAGTTTATTAAAACAAGAGTTAGATCAAGTAGTAATGCGTTGTGTAAATAAAGTGGGCATCAATATAAACACAGCAAGTAAAGCATTACTGAGCTATGTGTCGGGAATCGGTGAAAAATTAGCAGAAAATATAGTAAAATATCGATTAGAAAACGGAGCTTTTATAAATAGAAAACAACTTAAAGATGTTCCTAGATTAGGCGAAAAAGCTTATCAACAAGCAGTTGCATTTGTACGTATCGTAAATGGTGATTTGGTTTTAGATAATTCTGCCGTTCACCCCGAAGCATTTCCTGTTGTCGAAAAAATGGCAAAAGATCTAAAAGTTCAAGTGGATGAATTAATTGGTAATAAAGAGTTAATTCAGAAAATTGATTCTTCTAAATACATTTCAGAGAATTTTGGACAACATTATATCGCAGACGTACTTAAAGAGTTGGAAAAACCAGGATTAGACCCAAGAAAAAATGCGAAAATATTAGAATTTGATCCTTCATTAAAATCAATTAACGATGTAGAAACAGGTAAAGTTTATAACGGTATCGTAAATAATATTACCAATTTTGGTTGTTTTGTTGATATAGGAATCAAAGAAAGTGGATTGGTTCACATTTCACAATTAAAAGCTGGCTTTGTTTCTGATGTAAATGAAGTTGTAAAATTACACCAACATGTTGAAGTAAAAGTTATAGAAGTAGATTTAGCTAAAAAACGTTTACAATTATCAATGATCTTATAATCATCTAATTAGAAATGTAGAAATTAGAGGATTAAATACACGATTTGAGTATAATTTCTGTGCGTATCATGTAATTATTAAGTACGAAAAATTTATTAGCACAAAATATAAAACCACAAAGCACTAATAATCTGCTATTAAGCAAAAAAAAGCAGGGTTTTATTGTGAAACAAAAAAATGGCCTTAAATTTGCAGTATATCAATTGAAGAAAATCGTTATGAAAAAATGAGCTTACCTATAAAAAGGTAGCTATGAAAAAGAAAGTAGTGTTTTTATTATGTTTTATAAGGGGATGCCCGCCTGACTTGTCAGGCGGGTGTTTTTTTGTAGCAACTCGTTTTCAAAAACAATTAAATAAACTATTTTTGTAATATGAAGTTTTCTGAAATAATAGGTCAGCACCACATCAAAAATCATTTGATGTTTAGTGCAAAAAATGGGCGAATTCCACACACACAGTTATTTATTGCTCCCGAAGGAGCTGGTGCATTACCCATGGCAATCGCTTATGCGCAATACATTATTTGTCAAAATACAAAAGACGATAATGAAGGAGGAAAAGCGAGTTGTAATCTTAAATTTGAACAATTTCAACATCCAGATTTACATTTTGTATTTCCTGTAGCTACCAATAATCAAGTTAAATCAACACCAATTAGTGATGACTTCTTAACTTCTTGGTTCGAATTCATTAAAGAAACTCCTTATGGATCAGTAAATGATTGGTATGAAAAAATAAACATTCAAAAAAAACAAGGAAATATTTCGGTGCACGAATCGGCAAATATTCTCAAAAAATTATCCTTAAAATCATACGAAGGTGGTTATAAAGTGGTAATTATTTGGATGGCTGAAAAAATAAACACCGAAGCTTCTAATAAATTATTGAAACTGTTAGAAGAGCCAAACGATAAAACTGTTTTTATTTTAATAGCCGAGGACGAAAAAGCTTTATTGCCAACTATTTTATCGCGTTGTCAGATATTGCATTTTAATGCTTTAACTGAAAATGATATTTTTGAAGGTCTTGTAAACAAAGAAAATTGTGAAGAAGCAGACGGACATAGCATAGCAAAACAAGCGCAAGGCAATTACAATAAAGCGTTGAAGCTCTATCTGAATGTTGAAGAAGAATATCCGTTTGACGAGTGGTTTGTTACATGGGTACGATCGGCTTTTGTAGCTAATACCAATCCTCAAGTAGTTTCGAATTTAATTAAATGGAGTGAAACTATTTCAGCAATTGGACGCGAAAAACAAAAGCAATTTCTTAATCATTGCATGGAATTGTTTCGACAAGCGATGCTTTTGAATTATCAAACTCCTGAGTTGGTTTATTTGGAAGCAAAGGTGGCTAATTTCAAACTTAAAAATTTCGCACCTTTTGTCAATGAAAATAACATTCTAGATATTTACAAAGAAATAGAAGATGCTATTTATCATATTGAACGCAATGGAAATGCAAAGGTAATACTTACCGATTTATCCATAAAATTAACCCGATTGATGCATAGAAAATAAAAAACCTGTAAATAAAATTTACAGGTTTAATTGAATTTAGTTAAGAAAAAAGTGTCGCTAAACTGTAATTAAATTACTTTTTATAGCAACTTTAACCATTGAAGCTGTGTTTTTTACGCCTAATTTTGTGAGGATTTTTCGGCGATGAGTTTCAACAGTATGTAAACTTATAAATAATTGTTCTGATATTTCTCTTGTACTTTTACCATCACAAATATAACCTAAAATTTCTTTTTCTCTCTTGGTTAAGTTGGTGTATATTAAAATCTTTTTGTCACATATCTTCGATTCTACCGAATCAGCGCCCTCTACAGAATTAAAAAAATATTCAATAACCAAATTCCAATACTCTGGAGATAAAACTTTTTCTCCTTTTAACCTAAGTTCGATTATTATTTAGGATAAATATATTGTGTAAAAAAAGAAATAGTTGTATATTTAATTATCTGATTGTTAAATATTTAAACAACTATTTCTTATGATTAATTTCGATAAAATTACAGAAATTT
>Ga0265293_10010919_pt1 | contig 12536 bp, 8 predicted proteins | sample Munlanlewell138R_FD_192505 | JGI IMG/M metagenome (GOLD analysis project Ga0265293, IMG submission 192505) | Leachate microbial communities from a municipal landfill in Southern Ontario, Canada - Leachate well 138R | ecosystem: Engineered > Solid waste > Landfill > Unclassified | place: Canada... | reverse complement strand
TCAGAGCATTCTTAAAGTTGGCAAGAAATTGTATAATAAAGCACAACATGCGCTTGCGCGATCCTTGTCCAAAGGTTATCATGGTGACATACGCTATTTTGTTCTGGCAAAATAGTTTAAACCATGGGAGCCAACGATGAAACCCTACATCTTTTGCGCTATACTAGTTCTAAGTTTCAGCATACTCGCCTGCAAAGTGGAAGCCCCGCTCAGCTTTTCGGAGCCTTGCCCTCCTACCGATGCTCGTTGTTGCCCCGATGGCATGAACAAATGTAGCACCGAAGACGTTATCGCGGCTGGCAAATGCATGATGAGCGAAAACGCTGGCGCATACGCCGAAAAGCAACGTTGGTGCCTCGATTACAGTAAATGCCGACTTAGCAGCCCAAATGCCTACACCTGCGACAGCGCCTGCAGCTACGGACTCGAAAAGTGCCAAGGTGATTGTATTGACCCCATGACTAGTCTCCAAAACTGCGGCGGTTGTGTTGCGAACGGCGAAGGTAAAGTATGCCTTGAAGGACAAGAGTGTCGCGATGGACAATGTGTGTGCCTAGGCTCTAAAATCGTTTGCGACGGTGTCTGTGTCGATACAAGTAATGATATCGACAACTGTGGTGGCTGCTTTCCCAACGGCAATGGGAAGCGCTGCGACTCAGGCTATCTTTGTAGCGCTGGTGAATGCAGTTTAGCTTGCCAGAAGCAAGCTATTGTGTGCGGTGGCCGCTGTGTCGATACAAGTAATGACGCCGAAAACTGCGGTGGTTGTATAGCGAACGGCGAAGCGGGTGTAGTATGTACCGGCAATACCGACACCTGTATTCACGGTCAATGTTTTTGTGGCTACTCGCCGCCTTGCCCTGCGCATTGGCAGTGTGTTTTGGGTGCTTGCGCCCCCATCGACTGCTTACGCGACGAAGACTGCGAAAGCGGATTCTGCGACTCCGCCATCGATTATAAGTGCTCAGTGCGTTGTACAAGCGACAGCGAGTGTAAAAACCATGAAGCCATCGACGGTGAATTTTGTCGCGGCGATGGGCGCTGTGCGAGCAAAGTTTTCGAAACCATTTGGAATATTACTAATGAGAATAATACATTAATCTTGCCATATTCGGGTACGGGAGAATGCCAATTTAAAATACTTTGGGGTGACGAAGACTCACCAGGGGATTGGTCTGAAGCGCGAACGGTTAGCGATTGCAGTGAAGAATCGCGAACACACGTATATATTTATGATCGCGGTCTAACCCCTGTTAAAATCGTAGGCGTTTACGATGCTTTTGCTAAACCATTTAATGAGGATGGATGTGAGAAGCTAAACAATCCTCGATTAGAGGCCGTCATTAGCTTTGGGTCTGTTGCTTTAGGAGCCTGCGCCTTTGCACACGACAGCGTGAGTTTATCGGGCAAAGATATTCCCGATGCCAGCAAACTACTTACGATGCAAGGTCTGTTTTCTAACTCCGCATTTAACCAATATATTGAAAACTGGGACACGAGCAACGTTACTGATATGAGTTGGATGTTCTCTAACGCCAGCTCATTCAATCAAGACATCTCTCGTTGGAACACGAGCAACGTTACTGATATGAGTTGGATGTTCAATAACGCCAGAGCATTTAACCAAAACATATCTAGCTGGGACACGAGCAACGTTACTGATATGAGTAGCATGTTCTCTTACACCAGAGCATTTAACCAAAACATATCTAGCTGGGACACGAGCAACGTAAGCAATATGAATGCCATGTTTGCTGGCGCCATGGCATTTAATCAAGACATATCTAGCTGGGACACGAGCAACGTTACTGATATGAGATACATGTTCTTCTTCGCCAGCGCTTTTAACCAAGACATATCTAGCTGGGACACGAGCAACGTTACTGATATGAGTTACATGTTCTACTACGCCACTGCATTTGACCAAGACATCTCTCGATGGGACACGAGCAACGTAAGCAATATGAATGCCATGTTTGCTGGCGCCATGGCATTTAATCAAGACATCTCTCGATGGGACACGAGCAACGTTACTGATATGAGTAGCATGTTCTCTAACGCCAGCTCATTCAATCAAGACATCTCTCGATGGGACACGAGCAAAGTTATTTCTATGGGTTGGATGTTCTCTAACGCCAGCTCATTCAATCAAGACATCTCTCGTTGGAACACGAGCAACGTTACTGATATGAGTAGCATGTTCTACTACGCCACTGCATTTGACCAAGACATATCTAGCTGGGACACGAGCAACGTTACAAGTATGAGGTGGATGTTTCATGATGCCAGCTCATTTAATCAGCCTGTCAATGATTGGAACACGGGCAACGTTAGCGATATGTCGTCTATGTTCTATAACGCCAGAGCATTTGACCAAGACATCTCTCGATGGGACTATTCTAAAGTTTCTGCTGCCAACCATTTTGGCTTCTTCTTAGAGAATGCATCCTCTTTTAGTAAAGAAAACTTCTGTAAACTCAAAGCGCTGGACGTGTTGAAGGATATAAGATTAGGTCTCGAAACGAAGTACAGCTGCCCTTAGGTAGACTCAGAGCATTGCAAAATCAACCCCCAAAGCAGCGAGAGAAAAAGAACGAAAGTCAGGCGAGTGTTCAAAATAAGGTCAATATAATCAACACTCTACACACAAACGGGTTCTAAGGGCGATAGCCCTTAGACGGGGTTTGGGGCGGTAGCCCCAATGAATCAGAGTTCCCATAGGGAGAGACTCCGAGCAATGCAAAAAACTCGCCAAAGACAATGCCCGGCGAGTTTGTAGACAAAACAATACTAATTACTTGAGGACGCGCGTGCCATAATACGAAGCCGCCGCTCCAAGATCCTTGGAAATGCGCAAGAGGCGATTGTACTTAGCGATCCGGTCGCTTCGCGATAGCGAACCCGTCTTGATCATTTTGGCACCCGTAGCCACGGCCAAGTCCGCGATGAACGCGTCTTCCGTTTCACCCGAGCGGTGCGAAATAACGGCTGCGAACTCATTTTGGTGAGCCAAATCAATGGAGTGCAGGGTCTCCGAGAGCGTTCCAATCTGGTTCAACTTAATGAGGATAGCACTCGCCGCTTTCTCTTCGATACCGCGTGCAAGTCGCTTCACGTTGGTCACAAACAAGTCATCGCCAACGACGTGGACTTTGGGGTTGGCTTTCGTGAACGCCTTCCAAGAATCCCAGTCGTCCTGATCGAAGGGATCTTCGACGCTGTAAATGGGATAATCTTGAATGAGCTTGTTGTAGTACTCGACCAAAGCCCCGCCTTCCATCGTTACGCCTTCGCCAACCATTTTATAGAGCTTGGACGCTTCGTCGTAATACTCGGAAGCTGCACAATCAAGTGCCAAATAAAAGTCTTTACCTGATTGGTAACCAGCTTTTTCGATAGCCTGGATAATAAAGTCTAAGCACTCGCGTGTCGACGAAATGTTAGGGGCAAAACCACCTTCATCACCAACGCCCGTCGCTAGCCCCTTTGCCTTCAAAATCGAACGCAAGGCATGGAATACCTCGGCTGATGCGCGAATCGCTTCGGGGAAACAGCAAAATCCCACTGGGCTAATCATAAACTCTTGAATATCAAGCTTGTTATCGGCGTGACAACCACCATTAATGACATTGCACATCGGCACAGGTAGCGTACGCGCACGCGCTCCACCCAAATACCGATACAGCGGCTGCAAGCTAACTTGCGCAGCTGCTACGGCCGTCGCCATCGATACACCCAAAATCGCATTGGCACCGAGCTTGGACTTGTTCTCAGTCCCGTCCGCTTCAAGCATGAGCGCGTCGATCCCCTCTTGATCCATCGCGTTCTCGCCTATCAGCAAATTGCTAATGACGTCATTCACATTCGCGACTGCCTTCAGCACACCCTTGCCACCATAGCGCTTCGCATCTTGGTCGCGCAACTCCAGCGCTTCATAAATTCCAGTAGATGCACCGCTGGGAACGCAAGCACTTCCAATGCTCCCATCCTCAAGCTCAACCTCAACAGAAACCGTAGGATTACCACGCGAATCCAAAATCTCTAACGCCTCAACTCGACTAATTCCAAACATTGTAACTCCTTTGTTACTCGTCAAAAACCCCCTAAAACAATTTGTTAAATATGTCATAGTGCTGTTTTTTGGCGAGGGACTACTCCACACGCCCCACTAGATCCGTACACCCCAAAAACAGCCCCCAACACGATAGCACAAAATCTCTTTTAAGTCTGTAGTACAGATTTTACAAGCGCAAGTAAAAGCTAAGCCCCTTACCGAAGCAAAGACTCGCAAAAAATGACAGGCGTTTGCTTTCAAAGCCATCCTGCCCTACAACGAATAATCACTTTATACAGCGCAATGCAATGCTTCCGCTTATTCAAAACTGTTCTTGCAAAATACCAAGATTTTAGCATGCCTACACCGTCGAAGCCTACACCGTCGAGTTTTCTCGGAAAACTCAAGTACATAAACGCAGTAACTCAGGTTTTGCAGTCTTTTATTCGGAGTAAAATGGCTTTTGCCAAATATTATGAGCGACTTTACAGAATTAATCAAAAGAACTACATATTTACCCTGCGCACCTTTGAAGTTTTCACGCTAACACCTATAATATGAAGTATATGCTAGCCTATAGGTATAGGTTAGGCATATTAGGCTGTGTTCTTGCCGATTTTGTAGAGGTTCGTTTTGAAGAAGATATTTTGTTCCATCGCATTTATCGCATTGGCAACTCTTGCGTGCGGCGGGGATGTCGAGTTCCAGTTTGAGTTATGTGGAAATTGGTTCTTGAATCCTATGGAAGCCTGCGATGATGGCAACTATGTTGCGGGCGATGGCTGCAGCCCGCGTTGTCAAATCGAAGAAGGCTGGCACTGCATCCGGAGAGCAGGCCAAAGCAGTGTCTGCTATCAAAAGGAGTGTACGCCTGGTAAAACGCGCTGTGTAAACGAAAAACAATCTACTTGCAGCAATAACTTTGTGTGGAGCAAAGCCTTAGCTTGTGACAAGGCTGATGAGCGTTGTGATGAAAATTTGCAAGCTTGTAAAAATGGAGTAACGCCACCTCCAAATGCAGAGCTAATTCGACTTAGCCCCGAGAGTAATAAAATTCGTGCTGGAGCTAAACTTAAAGTTTCCGTAGAACTTAACCGACCCGCCGAAACAGAGCTATACGTTAGCAACAGCATCGACAAACCCGAACTTGCCGACGTCCGTCCCGCAAAACTTCGTTTTAACGAGGGAGAAACAAGAAAAATTTATGAAGTTCAAGCAAGGGCTGATGTCCCAAAGAATGCAAGCTTCACCGTCACTTCGTCTTATGGCGGAAAGGAGCTAAGCGCTGATTTTACTTTGATTCTCGCCGACAACTGCATTCCCGATAGCTATAAGTGTGACCGCAAAGAAGGAGGCGGCTATACACGCTTTAAATGTGGTAGTGATTCCCAGTGGGTCGAGGATGAATGTGAAAGAGCCAAAGTTTGTGTCGTTATCGAAGATCAAGCGCGATGTATAAATAGAGAAAGCTGCAACACTGATTCGCATCATTGCGTACAAATAAAGGATGAAGTCCAAGCGTGGAACTGCGTAAACGGCGTGTGGAACAAACAAAGCTGCGAAGAAACTTCACAATGCGTCTTTAAGAACAACATTGCAAAGTGTACAACTATGGCTAAGCTCTGCGATGAAGGCGAAACAAAATGCGAGCTTGCTAAACTTTACACTTGCGACGAACACGGCGCTTGGAACGAAGGCGAATACTGTAATACTGGACAAAGCTGCATTGAGGGCAAAAACAGCTGCGAATACGTTAAACTTAAAAAAATCACTGCCAAAACTAACGCGGTTATAGCTGGACGTTGGTATGACGGCGAGGTCGAGTTGGAGCATCCGATTTATCAACCAAACTACGAAGTTACGATTAACGAGGATGCTATAAGCACTCTCAGCTTTATAATCGACCCTCAGCCCCTTGTATTCAATGATGCTAAATCAAAAGTACCCTTTAAATTTCAAGTTTTAGGCACCGGGATCGCAGATAAGATAAGTTTGATTGCCAGAGGGCCAGCTGACGAAAACACCGGCACTGCCAGCGTTGAGCTTGACTATAGTACAGAGTGTTTCTCGCTTACCAACGCGAAGCGCTGTTTATCGTATTTGCGGCAAGTCTGCGACAATAACGGTTTCTGGAAAAGCGCGCCCTGCGGCGCTGGCAGTGTTTGCGTGCCATTCGGCGCAGGAATCGTAACTTGCGAGCCTGTCGACATAAAACCCTCGACCCACAGGCACTTTATCCGCGGCAAGCGTCATGGTATAAACTGGAGTTACGCGCCAAGCCTCGATATTCCTAGGGAACTTTCCTTCTCAGGCCCTCAACCAGCTCAAGTCATACTCGAACCAGCCGTCTCAAGTGCTGTTAGTCATCCCTATCTGAAATTCGACGCAGGCGTCAGCGTTCGCACCCTCAGCTTGGTGCTTAAAGAAGACGACACGCGGGAAACACTTGATTTAAGCTACAACGATGGTATCGAACAACGCCAGCTACAACTCGCACTAATACCATGCACCGAGGGTATGAAGCGCTGCGAAAACACGTCTGACGCAAGTAACAAAATGAACGTGAGCGTTTGCGACGCCCAGGGAAACTGGGCAGAGCCGAGCGAACGCTGCGCAGATGGCACCGTTTGCAGCCTCTTTAGCTCCGATTGCGTCGATCCTGGCATACAATCGGTGTTTCCCAGCGAATTCATCGTCGATTTCGACGCAAACAACACGCCCACCGTCACCGTCGACTTAAACCAAAAACTATCCGGCACGCTCACTATCGCCAGCACAGAAGCTACAGACCAGGTCAAAACCACCGATGTTGCTCACAAAAGCAGGGTCATTCTCTCAATCGACCGCAGCTGGCTACGCTTCAACGACACGGCGAGCTTTAACGTCACGTTTACCGACGGTTCCACAAACAAAACTTCCCAACAACAGATCAGGGTGTCGTTGGCAAAACTGCAATAAAACTACGACATTTCTACAAAAAACACGTATTAGCTTCCATACTCATTATCGTTTTAATTTTTTGGGGGGGAACCCCCCTACGCGCAAGCTTCCCTCATGATCGGCGGCTTCGCGCATGATTTTATGCTTTGTATGCGCTCAAACCGCGCATCCAAAGCATAAAATGCGCTCAGTCGCCGCTCCTTCGGGTGATCTTGCGCTACCCCCCCGTTATGAGCGTTTACGCGTTTTTAATAAAATCAAAACCAGTGCTGGCGCCCCAATCATCGCGGTTAATACGCCCACGGGAAGTAACTGCCAGCGCCCAAGTACGCGTACCAAGGCATCAGCCCAAAGCAAAAATAGCATGCCACCCAAAATGCAATGCACAAAGAGTTTGCGATTATCTCCGCCAACGATTCGCCGCATAATATGCGGTACAACGAGGCCAACAAAGGCGATCGGACCGCTTATCGACACGATCCCCGCACAAGCTACGCTAGCCGCTACAAAAACAATCCCACGCACGCTTCCCACTCTTACCCCGCGTGAACGCGCCAAATCAGAGTCGACCGCTATAAGATTTAGAGCTTGCGCCTGAAACATAATCAATAGCAAGGCTGGTAGCACTAACGCTGCTATCCCTAATGGTTCAAAACCATCGATATCTAGCCCCCCCATCTGCCAGCGCAACATCCCCTGCGCCGTTAGCGGCTCTGCGAAGGCTTGTACCAAAATGCTTAGCGATGAACAAAAAAGTGACGCTGCAACTCCAGCCAGTAACAAGTTTACGGAATCATTCATGCCAAGACGACGCGCGATGCCAAGCACCAAAAACATCACAAGCATCGCCCCTACAAAGGCCAAAAGCGGGACGCCCAAAAACGCCGAAAACCCGAGTTGCAGTGCAAACATCGCTCCAAGCGAAGCACCACTAGCCAGACCCAAAGTGTAGGGCGTAGCTAGCGGATTTTGCAAAAGCGACTGAAAAGCCGCGCCAATTAAAGCCAAACTCGCCCCCGCTAAAGCCCCCCATAAAACCCGCGGCAAGCGCAAGTGTAGCCAAATATCTTGGTACGCACCGCCCTCAACGATATCTGCAGGCGAAATCCAAGTCGTGCCAATAGATGGGGCGAGTACAAGGCTAAGCAAGGCTAAGAGCGTGAAATGTGGAAAAAAGTTTCGCTGCTTTTGCGTTTTTTTCTCGCAATCCAAACGGGGAAAAACCGCAGCATCGCGCTTTGTGTCCACGCGGGTAAAATACAGCGCGCGGCCTTCTATTGATTGGACGAAAAAGTCCGCACCAAAGGCGCGCTTTAACGTAGATTCCTTCGCAAAGCCATGAATATCCTCGATAATTTTGCCTTCGTGTAAAACAATACAACGCGTCGCAAGTGGCGCTACAAGGTTTAAATCGTGACTAGCAATCAGTATCGTTAGCCCGAATTGACGTTGCACTGCCGCCAAGAGCGAATAAAACTCGGCAGACCGACGCGGATCTAGCGATGCGCTCGGTTCATCCAAAATGAGCAATTCCGCATCCTGCACCATAGCAGCCGCCAATAGCGCTGCTTGCATCTCGCCGCCCGATAAGCTCGGCAAAAACGAATCTGCAAGTTCAGAGAGCTGCAAAGCCGCGAGCACGGCATCAACGCGAGCGTAATCAGACGTTTCCATTTGTTGCGATGACGCCTGTTGGTGATACAAAGATTGCGCCACAAACTCGCGTACACGAAAATGCGCATCTGTCTTCATAGTCTGCGGCACATAAGCCATGCGTTGCGCCCTAAAGCGCGCATCCTTTTTTTCGAGATCTTCGCCTTTCCACAGAACATTCCCCGTTGTGGGGCGCTTTAGGCCTAATATCGTTCGCAAAAGCGAACTTTTCCCTGCACCATTGGCACCAATAAGCGCCACACAATCCCCGCGTTCGATCTCAAAATCGATCTTTTGTAGAATTTCTTGCTGTCCACATCGCAAGGACAAGTTCTGTATCTTTAGTAAAGACGTACTCAAGTTTTGGCTCTTTATCCTACTTTAAGGGCGGAAAAGCTCGCTCTCAGCTCATGAGTGTAATTTGCCATTCTTTCATATTGGGGGGGGGTAGCGCAAGATCGCCCGCAGAATAGGTGGCTGAGCGCATTTTATGCTTTGGATGCGCGGTTTGAGCGCATACAAAGCATAAAATTTTGCGCGAAACCACCTATCATGCGGGAAGCTTGCGCGTAGGGGGGCTTGCTAGCCCCCCTTCCCAAAAAAGAGAACTATTTGGAGGCTTTGGCGAGTTTTTCGTAGTAATTGTCGAGTTGACGGCGCTTTCCTGTCTTTTGGTAGTGTAGAAAGTCGGCGATAATTTGGGCGTGATCGAAGCAGAGGGGGGCGGGCAGCGCGTCGAGCGGGAAGTAGCGGGCGCATTTTGCGTCGTCGCCGCCTTGGGGTTCGCCAGGGGCTGTGGCGATGAAAACGGTGGACATGGTGTGTTGGCGCGGATCGCGGGAGGGCTCGGAGTAGACGTAGAACATTTCGTGTAGACTGATATTTAACGAGCATTCTTCTTTTGATTCGCGGATTGCTGCATTTTCTACGGACTCGCCTTCATCGACGAAACCGCCTGGAAGCGCCCAACCGTGGGGTGCGTTTTGGCGCTCAATGAGCACAATTTCGTTTCCGCGAATAATGATAATATCGACTGTGGGTGTGGGATTTTTATACATGGCCTAATAAATCGTAGTCGGTGGCTTCGACAATACGCGCCTTTACGAAGCTGCCTATGTTTGCGGGTTCGTCCTCGGAATCTTCATAGGAAAGATAGACTTGGCCGTCAACCTCGGGGGCTTGGCCGTAGTAGCGCCCTTGAAGCACCAAGGGATGCTCTGGGCTGGGGCCATCGACAAGGATGTCGAGCGTTTGGCCAAGAAGGGCTTGCATTTTTTCGCGATGAATCTCTTGCTGCAAGTCCATGATCTGTGCGTATCGCGCCTCTTTTAGCTCGTCGGGGACCTGCTCGGGAAGTTCGGCCGCGGGCGTTCCTTCTTCGGGAGAGTATGTAAATACGCCTAGCCTGTCGAATTTTACTTCTTTTATCCAATCAAGGAGCTGATTAAATTCGACGTCTGTTTCACCTGGGTAGCCCACGATCAAGGACGTTCGCAAGACGAGCTTCGGAATTTCGCGTAAACGCCGTAGGAGCTGCTCCTGGGCAAGCTGCGATACGCCGCGGCGCATGCTCTTAAGAATGCGCTCTGAAACATGCTGCAGCGGCATATCGATGTAGGGTAATACTTTGCCGCTACCGAGGCGCTGCATCAGTTTTTCGCTAAAATTCCAAGGATAGGCGTACATGAGGCGGATCCAGCGGAGGTTTTCGATTTTTTCGAGCTCGTCAATGAGCTGGTTTAAACCGTCCTTAAGCCCGATATCGCTGCCATAATGCGTGAGTTCCTGCGCGATGAGCACCAATTCTCTGCAGCCCGTGCTAACGAGATTTTGCGCTTCCCCGACTAAACTTTCGATGCTACGTGAAATTTGCGGCCCGCGAATCAGCGGAATAGCGCAAAACGAGCAACGTCTATCGCAGCCTTCCGAAATTTTTAGATAAGCGTAAGACTGCGCTGCGGCCAAACGTCGCATGTGGAAAATATCGCTACTGACAGGCATTTTTGCGTTATCTTCGAGAACTTCGATGATTTTGTGCGTTTCGTTCGTTGTTAAGAAAGCATCCACTTCGGGAAGCTCAGCGCGTAATTCGGCTAAATTTTCGCGAAAACGCGATGGCATGCAACCCGCCACAATCAAACGTTTACAGCGCCCAGACTTGTAGTCCGCCATCTCCAAAATGGTATCGATCGATTCGTCGATCGCAGACTGCAAAAAACCGCAAGTGTTGATAATGATAGCATCCGCCTCCTCGGCGTCTGCACAAAGCTGCCAGCTGCGATTTTGCGCCAAACCCAAAATAAGCTCCGAATCAACACGCGCCTTCGGGCAACCAAGAGATATTAAGTGTAAATTTTTCATCTTTGTGTTCTTATACAGGAGAAAAGACTTTTCCTTTGGCAGATGAAAAGCTGTTTTCCCCATCCTCCCCCGTGCAGCTCGCTCCCACTAGCGATAATAAAGTCGCCGAGCGCCCGTTAGCCATTCGACGATAAAGCCGAACTCAAATTGTAATTCGCCGTCGAGGTTTTTAAGCCCCTCTGGCGGGTTTGCAAAGGGTGCCGCGTTATACATTGCTCGCCGAGCCTCCTCGTCGAGGAAGTCGAGACCACAACTTCGCTTTATTTGCAAATCCAAAATTTGTCCATAGGCATTGAGTCGAACGGAAAGCAATGTATGGCGTTTAATCATGGGGTAGCGATCAAACTGGGGATCATGGGCGAGGTACACATTTTCTGGATCCCACTGCGAGCTTACTTGCATGCGGATTCTGTTCCAGAAGCTGGCATATCGAGTTAATCGCTGGTTTACGAGTCCTTGGCCTATGTCATCGACTTCATCCAAAAAGTCGATGGGTGTTTCGTCGAGATCGCTAATTACGGCTTCCCAGCCGCTACTCGGCAGTGAGAGTTCGAACGCAGGCGCAGCTTTCGATATTTCCTTATTATTTAGGTCTTTTTCGTCGTTTTTCTCCTCCGATTGCGCTAGAATTTTCTCGCTGCCGTGTGTTTCTGCTACTTGCGCCTTTTGCATTTTCGCTGGTTTTGGGCTTTGCGGTTTTTCTGCCCTTGTACGCGCTCGAAGCCTAGCAACGGGGCTTGGGCTAGCTTTTGTATCTTTCTGGACGACGATGTTCTCTGCACCCGCAAAGCGTGCATCATTCGGCGCTGTATCGCTTTTTTCAAATACAGCGCTCTGCTGAACGAGGCGAAGTTTTAGCTCTTTGCGCTCTTCTTCTTTTCGTTGCACCGGCGAGCACTCTGCGCTTTCACATTGTGTGTTCTGGCCAAGCATGTTTTCGTCGATGCAGGGGCGCTCCCAAGTTTTGCTTGCCTCGTTTTGGGGCGCACTAAAGGCAAATGCCGCGAGCATTATAAGGTGTATAGCTACACTAGCTGCAACAAAAACAAAACGTACTGGAACTGGTGTAGCAGAGCGCATTTCGTTTTAGCTCGCTCCAGCGCTTTCATCCTTTTCACTGCTTGTTGTCTCTGTGCTTTCATCGGTGAGTGCTTTGCTATCTTTTTTCGCGACATCAGCCTCTTCGTTGGCCTCGCGCATGCCTTTGCGGAAATTGCTAATGCCTTTACCAATAGCAGAGCCTAAAGCGGGAATTCGCGTTGCACCAAAAACAACAAGCACAATGGCCAAAATGATGAGCCATTCGTGTGTTCCAGGCATGCCAAAAGCAAGTACGGGGAAAGACGCTGTCATTTCTATCCTTTGGTAAATCGCTGCGCTCTTGGCGCAACTCATATCTCATGGCACTAAGGCTTTTGCCTTAGTCGCCACATCAAAGCGTATTTTAGCCAAAATGAAAATAGGAGAGCTTTGCGCGGGGGGAACCTTTTTTCTTTTTGCAAAAGAAAAAAGGTTCCCCCCGCACCCC
>Ga0265293_10010917_pt1 | contig 12539 bp, 8 predicted proteins | sample Munlanlewell138R_FD_192505 | JGI IMG/M metagenome (GOLD analysis project Ga0265293, IMG submission 192505) | Leachate microbial communities from a municipal landfill in Southern Ontario, Canada - Leachate well 138R | ecosystem: Engineered > Solid waste > Landfill > Unclassified | place: Canada... | reverse complement strand
TCATGCCCAAACCAGTCGTAGGTGATAACGGTTCTGGCATGCACGTTCATCAGTCTATCTGGAAAGATGGTCAAAACCTGTTTGCCGGTAACGGTTACGCAGGTTTGTCCGAGTTTGCCCTGTACTATATTGGCGGCATCATCAAGCATGCACGTGCCCTGAATGCGATTACCAACCCAGGCACCAACTCGTACAAACGCCTGGTTCCCCATTACGAGGCACCGGTAAAACTGGCTTATTCCGCACGTAACCGTTCTGCGTCCATCCGTATTCCTTATGTGGGCAATCCCAAGGCCCGTCGTGTAGAAGCCCGTTTCCCCGATCCTTTGGCTAACCCATACCTGGCGTTTTCTGCCCTGATGATGGCAGGTCTGGACGGTGTCCAGAACAAGATCCACCCTGGTGATCCAGCTGATAAAAACCTGTACGATTTGCCACCCGAAGAGGATAAAAAAATCCCAACCGTGGCAGCGTCATTGGAAGAGGCACTGGCGGCCCTGGATGCAGACCGTGAGTTCCTGACAAGGGGTGGTGTATTCAGCAATGAAATGCTGGACGCCTATCTGGAATTGAAAATGCAGGAAGTGACCCGCTTGCGCATGACTACGCACCCGGTTGAGTATGATTTGTATTATTCGCTGTAAGTCAACGATAGCGAACAGACCATGACAGGAGAAGCTGATGGACAAAAACGGATCTTCTCCTGTCACCCTTCAGGATTGCAAGGCACTTGACCTGCTGGCCACTACTGTTTTCATGCTGGACCAGGATGGCATGATTCGATGGGTGAATAATGCAGGTCAAAATCTGCTGAAGCGTTCAAGCCGCTCTTTGGAGGGTTTGGACGCCAAGAATCTGTTTGAGGATGTTCGTGCCTTTGAGCATGCCTTTGAGGCTATTTTGCATGGGGAATTCAGTTCATTTGGCTTGATGGGGAGTATCATCCAAAACCAGGCTCAGGAAAAGCTGCTGGTGAGTGCAACTTTGCAGCGACTTTACCAGCAGGCCTGGAGCGTGATTCTTGAAGTACGCGAAATTGAACAACACACGCTGGCCGAGCGCAATGAGCGCTTGATTAAAGAGCTTGAAATTCATCAGGAAACCTTTCGCAATCTGGGCCATGAAGTTAAAAATCCGCTGGGTGGGCTAAGAGGGGCGGCGCAATTGCTTGAAATGGAGTTGTCTGATCCTGCCTTGCAGGAGTACACAAAGGTCATTATTGCCGAAGCAGACCGTCTCCAGGAGCTGGTTGATCGACTGATCAGGCCGGGGCAGGGTAATCTTGAGCTATCTGTTATTAATATTCATGAAGTTTGTGAACGTGTGAATGCCTTGCTGAAGGCAGAGTACCGTGATGATATTGTGATTGTGCGTGATTACGATGCTTCGGTTCCTGATATGAAAGCGGATATGTCCAAATTGCTTCAGGCTTACCTCAATATCGGGAGGAATGCAGCCCAGTCATTGCTGTCCAGCAAAATCAAGGACAAGCCTTCCATTACCCTAAGAACCCGTGTCCTTAACAGGCATTTGCTGCTGAATAAAATGCATCGCCTGGTTGTGGTGGTGTCAGTGATCGACAATGGTGACGGTGTCCCGGAAGCATTGCATGACCGTGTGTTTCATCCATTGGTAACGGGACGGGCAGATGGCACAGGTTTAGGGCTCAGTCTGGCTCAAGAGTATGTTCGCCAGCATGGCGGGCTCATTGAGTTTGATTCAGTACCGGGAAGAACAGAATTCAGAATATTGCTACCACTGGAAGCCACATGAAAAAAATATGGGTTGTTGATGATGACCAGGCCATTCGCTGGGTACTGGACAAGGCATTGCAAAAAGCAGGCATGCAGCCACGTTGCTTCGAACGGGTTGATGATTTATTGCAGGCCCTGCACGTTGAACGTCCCAGTGTGCTGGTCACCGATATCCGTATGCCGGATATGTCGGGTCTTGAGTTGTTAAAACTGGTCAAGCAGCAATATCCCGATCTTAATGTAATTGTTATGACTGCGTTCACTGATCTGGACAGCACGGTCAGTGCATTCCAGGAGGGGGCTTTTGACTATTTGGTCAAACCTTTCGATATCAATGAGGCGTTGGCACTGATTGCAAGAGCCGTTGAGCAGGGTGAACAGAACGCCGCCAATGCCGATGTTGCCGTTTCGGTTATTGAAAATGACTCTGTCGATAAGATGATGAGCAAGTCGTCTTCCCGTGCGATGCAGGATATTTTTCGTGCCATTGGCAAGCTGGCACCCTCCAAAGTAACGGTTCTGATTACCGGAGAATCGGGCACCGGTAAAGAGTTAATAGCCCGGGCCTTGCATAAGCACGGGGTACGTGCACACAAACCGTTTGTGGCATTGAATGCGGCTGCAATTCCCAAGGATTTGCTGGAAGCTGAATTGTTTGGTCATGAACGAGGCGCGTTTACCGGTGCAAGCCATTTGCGCAGGGGCCGTTTTGAAGAAGCAAACGGAGGCACGTTGTTTTTAGATGAAATTGGCGATATGCCACTGGATTTGCAAACCCGCCTGTTACGGGTACTGGCAGAAGGCAGTTTTTACCGGATTGGTGGTACTCAACCTGTTAATGTGGATGTGCGTATTATTGCCGCTACGCATCAACCATTGGAAATCAGGGTGGCACAGGGTAGTTTCCGTGAAGATCTGTTTCATCGTCTTAATGTCATTCGCCTGCGTATCCCGCCTTTGCGAGAAAGGAAAGAAGATATCCCACGCCTGGTCAGGCATTTTCTTCAGCTTTCCGCTGCTGGTTTAGGTGTTGTGGCCAAGCGGTTGAGTCCGGAGGCAATGCGTGTGTTGCAGGATTTTGATTTTCCAGGCAATGTCAGACAACTGGAAAATTTCTGTCATTGGCTGACCGTCATGTCACCCGCCAATTTTATTGAGAAATCGGATTTGCCGCCCGAGCTGCTAAATGGCCAGACACCTTGCTTGCAGGCCGGCAATGTATCCGGGCATGTCATGCCAGCAGAGAGCATAAGCCCTTCATACTGGCCGGCCTCTGAATTGGCAACGCAGCAGCCGGTAAATATGGCAAGCAGGGATGACAGTGACGCTGAGTCACGAAGGTTGGCTGATAATGCCGGCTCAATGGGTTCATCCATGCCTGAACAGGTCGATGAAAGCTGGTTACCGCTTTTGGAGAAAGAAGTGCTTAGACAATTGGGCCAGGGTACTTCGGGCATCATGGATAATCTGACTGCCGAGTTTGAAAAGACCGTATTAACAGCCACCCTTGTCTATTGTCGAGGGCATCGTACCGAGGCGGCCAATCGTTTGGGTATTGGCCGTAATACGGTTACTCGCAAGCTGAAATCGCTGGGCTTTGATGACGATTAATGGTGTGATCTAGCGCATGAAAGCCTGTTCACGCAAGGTGCTCAGGCTGTCGCGACGAACAAAGTCGCTCACTTCTTTGCTGTTGGGATTGTTAATAAGCTCATTGGGATTGGACCACTGCAGCAGTTTGCCATGACTCATGATGCCAATTTTATCGGCAATCGCAAATGCCTCGGCCTGGTTGTGGGTAACCAGAATCGCGCTGAGCTTGTTTTCTTTAAGAATTTCCCGTACTTCAAAGGCCAGCCTTTCGCGGCTGTCGGTGTCCAGGTTGGAAAACGGTTCATCCAGTAACAGGATTTTGGGTGAGGGGGCAATAGCACGTGCCAGTGCAACCCGTTGCTGTTGCCCACCGGATAACTCATGAGGGTAACGTTTTCGGGTATCGGCCAGGTTGATCAGGCTAAGCATTTCTGCCGTGCGGCTTTTAATATACGCTTTATCTTTTTGCTTCAGGCCAAAAGCAATATTTTGTTCAATGGTTAAATGCGGGAACAAGGCATAGTCCTGAAACATCATGCCGATATGGCGATTTTCCGGCTCTACCATTTTGCCGGGGGCGGATAGCACTATATTTGACAGTTTGATTTCGCCCTCATAAACCGGTTCAAAACCGGCAATAGATCTTAATACCGTGGTTTTTCCACATCCTGAAGGACCTAGCAAACAACCAATTTCACCTTCTTGCAGGAAAAGGGAAAAATTTTCAACCACGACCTTCAATTGTTTTTGTTGAGGATAGGCCAGTTTGATTTTATCCAGTACGAGAAGCTGATTCATAGGTTTAATAGTTGGATTTTGTTTGTGATTTGGCTAATATAATAACGGGTAATAGCCCTGCCAGCACAATGATAAGCGCGGCAATGGCACCTTCTTCATAAGTGCCTCGGGCTGCTTCAGCATAAAGCCAGGTAGACAGGGTTTCAAAATTCAGTGGGCGTAGCAATAAGGTGGCTGAAAGCTCTTTCATGGCATCCACAAAAATAAGCAGGGATGCTGCACCGATGGCCGGTTTAAGCAAGGGAAGGTGAATCTTGAAGAATGTTTGTCGTGAAGATTGGCCCAGAATGCGCGATGCATTTTCAAGTGATGGGGGAATGCGTGAAAGCCCAGCCTCTATGCCGCCAACGGAAATAGCCATAAATCGGATGACATAGGCAATGATAATGCCGCTCATGCTACCCATAATATATAATTGGGGTGGCAGTTGAAACAGGAAAGACATACTGTTGGAAATGAAGGCATCTATCAGTGCATAGGGGGTAAGCAGGCCAATGGCCAGCACTGTGCCGGGTATGGCATAACCCAGGCTGCTGGTGCGTAGAATGAATTTTCCTATGGTGAAACGGGGGTTGCGTACGACCCATGCAATTAGCAGGCCTAACGATACCGTAATGAACGTGGCGATGGCCGCAACCGTAATGGTATTGAAGGTACCCCTGATCAGGTCATCTGAAACGGTACCCGCTGCCTCCAGGCGTTTTACGCTTTCTGCGACCAGATAAATTGCCGGGATGATAAAACCGCAAATAATGGGAAACCAGCCTAAAGCCATTGCGATAAGTGCCTGTATGCCATGCAGTTTTTGTGGCTGGATAGGGTGCATGCGTTGTGTATTTGCATAACGCTGGCGGTGCCGTCCATGACGCTCCAGCCAGATTAGGGTGGTAACGACAATTAGCATGAAAATGGCAATTTGTGCGGCGCCAGCAAGATTGGAGCGTGATATCCAGGTAGTGTAAACAGAAACGGTCATGGTCTGGATACCCAGGAATTCGGATGCGCCAATATCATTCAGGGTTTCTAGCAGGGCCAGGCTAATGCCTACCGCAATAGCAGGACGGGCCATTGGAATCACCACCCGGAAGAACGCCTCGCGACGGGTGCAACCCAGTGTGCGGGCAGCTTCTATCAGGTTGGCCGCCTGTGTCATAAACATGACGCGTGTACTTAAATAGACATAGGGGTACAGAACAAAACCAAGCAAAACTATGGCACCACCCATGGAGCGGATATCTGGCAAGCGGAACTGGCGTGGCGAAGTATAACCAAGCAGGTCGCGAATAATCGACTGCACAGGCCCCAAGGGGTGCATGACATCAAGATAGGCAAAAGCCATGATATAGGTAGGCACGGCCAGCGGTAGCAGCAAGGCCCACATGAGTATGGAACGGGTTGGAAACTGGTACGCGGTTGTTAACCAGGCACTGCCGGTGCCCAGGCAGGCAACAACAATGGCAACACCAACAAGTAGAACCAGTGTATTACCCAATGAATTTGGAATGACGTTTTGAAGTAGTCCGATCCAGTGTTCAAAGTCACCGGAAAAGGCGTGCCACAACAGGGTTAGCACAGGAGCAAGCACACAGAAGGCAACACCAAGAACAAGATAGGTCGAAGCATTGAATGAATGTGTTTTTTTTAATCGTGGTTGTTGCAGGGTGTTTTCTGACATGCTTTTAGTAATAGTAAAAGGCGATACGCATGTAACGTATCGCCCTTATTGTAAATCAGTTATGGTGTTAGTTGTCAAAACCTACTTTATCAACAAGTTCACTGGCTTGTTTACGGAATTTTGCAATATCAGTTACTGGCAGGCTGTCTGCCTGAAGTTCACCAATCGCGGTCATGACCGGGTCCATTTCAACCCCTTTGCGAATGGGATATTCGTAATTGGTTTTTGAATAAAGCTGTTGGGCCTGGTCGGAAACCAGATACTCTAGCAATTTAACAGCATTCTCATGGTTGGGCGAGTATTTGGCAATGGCTGCGCCGGTAATGTTTACATGCGTGCCGCTGTCTTTAGGGTTGGCAAAGGTTGGGCGAATAACCTTGATGGCTTCACCCCATTTGTATTGCTCACTGCCGGGCTCGGCGTTTTTCATGCGTCCAACATAATAGGCGTTGCCAATACCGATATCGCAAATACCACCCAGAATGTCACGGGCCACTTCACGGTCACCACCGGCTGCTTTGCGGGCCAGGTTGTTTTTTACACCTTTAAGCCACTCTTCCGTTTTTTCGGGACCGTTATGGGCAATCATGGCTGCGATCAGGCTGGTGTTGTAAGGGTGCTGGCCAGAGCGGATGCAGACTTTGTTTTTCCATTTTGGATCAGCCAGATCTTCATAGGTGAACGTGTCCAGATCCACTTCGTTGGACACATAAAGAACCCGGTCCCGTAGTGAAAAGGCAAACCATCTATCATCAGAAGCGCGCAGGTTTTCAGGAATGATTTCTTTTAATACTTTGGAGTCAACCGGTTGTACCAAGTCCTGGTCAACGACATCCAGCAGTTTGCCAATGTCTACGGTCATTAAAACGTCAGCCGGAGAGCGCTCGCCTTCGGATTTTATCCGTTCGGGTAGGCCGTCTTTGATGAAAACCGTATTTGCCTTGATGCCGGTATCTTTTTCAAAGGCGTCCAGAATGGGTTGGATGAGCCGGGGTTCACGGGTGGTGTAAAGATTGACTTCACCAGAAGCAAGGGCAGACATGCTGATTGTCAGTGCACTCATTGCGAATAAGCTTTTTTTCAATAGGGTATTTCTGGACATCATGAGAGATAAACCTCGATTCTTTAAATGAGAATGATTATTAGATAGATTGCTAAGAATTAAAGCATACAATCTATTTTTTTAAAAGTAAATAATTTCTATCCTTGCTAATATATTTACAGTATTATTTATTGATACATATTATTGATTTCAATTTTCAGCAACAAATAAGTCATTAGTTTAAAAAAAGGGGTTCCCATGAATAAACAAATTATTCAAACAGATAAAGCGCCTGCAGCTATTGGTCCATATTCACAGGCCGTTATTGTGCCGGTAGGCAGTACGGTATATTTATCAGGCCAGATCGGTCTTGATCCAGCCACCGGAAATCTGGTTTCTGAAAATTGCGAAGAGCAAGTCAGGCAGGCATTTGCCAACATGACAGCCATTATTCATGCGGCAGGTGGTTCTTTGAATAGTATTGTCAAGCTAACCCTCTTTGTGACGGATATCCGTAATTTCGGTATCGTCAATTCGGTCATGTCCGAGCTTATTCCGCAACCTTTTCCGGCACGTTCAACGGTAGAAGTCAGTGCCTTGCCCAAGAATGCTCAATTTGAAGTTGAAGCCATTATTATTGTGTGAATCAGTTTTCCTTAATGGGTAAATTTTCAAGGTGCCTGCAAACGTAGTTTCCCAATCATCCCGTCCTGGGCTGTTGGATAAAAAATTCAAGTCATTGGGCTTGGAATATGATTTTGATTTTGTTCTTCATTTGCCATTGCGTTATGAAGATGAAACCGTCATTCATAAAATCAGCCAGATTTACCCAGGCATGAGCGTACAGCTTGAAGGGGTGGTGACGCATTCTGAAGTGGTTTTCAAGCCCAGGAAGCAACTGACTGCCACGTTTAAAGATGATACCGGGCAAATTTCCCTGCGCTGGATTCATTTTTATCCGAGCCAGCAAAAAATGCTTGAAAAAGGCGGACTTGTTCGTATTCGCGGAGAAGTGCGCGGCAGTAGTATGTGGGGTTTTGAATTAATCCACCCCAAAATGAGCAAGGCCGGAGAGGCCTTGCCCAAAACCCTGACACCGGTTTATCCAACTACCGAAGGACTGGCACAGCCTAGTATCCGAAAGGCGGTTTTGGCAGCCGTGTCACGGACGGTCCTTGATGATACCTTACCCGACGTTATTCAGCAAAAGTATCAACTGCCTGATTTTGCGCAATCTATTCAGGAACTGCATCATCCTGTTATCGGAACAGATCCCGATGAATTAACACAAAAACTGCACCCGGCCTGGTTAAGAATCAAGTTTGATGAACTGTTGGCGCAGCAGTTGGCCCTGGCGGCGGCAAGGGCGGCAAGACATCAGAAAAAATCATTTCCCATGCAGCTTAAACCAGGGAAGCTGGCTGCTAGTCTGTTAAAGGGGGTGGCGTTTTCATTAACCAAGGCTCAAAAAAAAGTCATTGATGAAATCAATCATGATTTACAGCAGGATTACCCCATGCACCGCTTGTTGCAAGGGGATGTGGGTAGTGGCAAAACCATTGTGGCTGCCATGGCGGCAGCAACAGCACTGGAGAATGGTTTTCAGGTCGCTATTATGGCACCGACCGAAATCCTGGCTGAACAGCATTTCATTAAAATGAAAAAATGGTTCGAACCACTGGGTATTGAGGTGGTTTGGCTAAGTGGCAGCCTGCGGACAAAAGCAAAACAGGAAGCCACCAGCGCCATTGCCAGTGGCAAGGCGCAACTCATTATTGGCACCCAGGCCTTAATTCAAAAAAATATTGATTTTCATCTTCTAGGCTTAATGATTGTCGATGAGCAACACCGCTTTGGGGTGGGACAACGTTTAAGTTTAAGCCGTAAAGGGGAGCAGCTGCTGCAAAACCAATATATGGTGGTGCCTCATCAGCTTAATATGAGTGCGACACCGATTCCACGCTCATTGGCCATGACCTTTCTGGCCGATCTTGACGTTTCGGCCATCGATGAGCTTCCGCCAGGCCGCACTCCCGTTGTTACCAAGCTATTTTCCGATAATCGACGGGATGAATTGCTTGAACATGTCAGGCAAGAGGTTAAAAACGGCCGACAGGTATATTGGGTTTGTCCTTTGGTGGAAGAAAGCGAGGCATTACAGTTGCAAACCGCTGTCGATACGCATGCCCGCTTGCAGGAGGAACTGGATGATGTTCGCAGTGGCTTGTTGCACGGCAGGCTTAATACCCAAGAAAAAGCCAAGGTGATGGCGGCTTTTGTACAGCATGAACTTGATCTCTTGGTGGCTACTACCGTGATCGAGGTTGGGGTAGATGTGCCTAATGCGTCTTTGATGATTATTGAGCATGCCGAGCGTTTTGGGCTGGCCCAGTTGCATCAGTTGCGCGGCAGGGTAGGAAGGGGGCAGGTTAATTCCGTTTGTGTCCTGCTTTATCAACAACCGCTATCAAAGGTCGCTTCGCAACGCCTGAAAGCCATGTACGAAACCACTGACGGGTTTGAAATTGCCAGGCGTGATCTTGAGCAAAGAGGCCCGGGAGAGTTTCTGGGCGTTCGTCAGTCTGGTCTGGCCTTGCTGAGATTTGCTGATTTGGAAACGGATTACCAAATTGTTGAGCAGGCAAGGGAGGCAGCCAAAGAATTGCGTGAACACTATCCTGAGGCGGTTGCAAAACACCTTTACCGCTGGATGCGAGGAAAAGAAGATTATATTCGTACCTGACTGTTAAGCGATTTTTATGTTGAATTGACGTAATTTAATATTTATATTGCTAACGTTACAGTTTTATGTATCTTCCGATAGTTTTTCTTTGATAAAATAATAGAAAAAATCTATTACTAGGAATATGCGCGTGACACTTACCGAACTGAAATATATCATTGCTGTTGCACGGGAGCGACATTTTGGTCGTGCTGCAGAAGCCTGCTTTGTGAGTCAGCCTACGCTTTCAGTAGCTATTAAAAAACTGGAAGAAGAGTTGGGTGTGACCATTTTTGAGCGTGGCGGCAGTGAGGTGGGGGTTACACCGATTGGTGGGCGCATTATTTCCCAGGCACAAAAAGTCCTCGAGGAAAGTGCCAATTTAAAAGAAATTGCCAGGCAGGGTCATGATCCTTTGGCGGGCCCGCTAAAAGTAGGCATTATCCATACCATTGGTCCTTATCTGTTACCCAAGCTTATTCCGGTACAAATCCGACAAACCCCACAAATGCCCCTTATTTTGCAGGAAAACTTTACGGTCCGCCTGCTTGAACTGTTACGTCAAGGTGAGCTGGACTGCGCCATTATGGCATTGCCTTTGCCAGATGCCGGGCTAGAAATGAAGCCCCTGTATGATGAGGATTTTGTGGTTGCCGTACCTGCCAATCATAAGTGGGCCAATGAAAAAACACTCAGTACCGATGACCTGAAACAGGAAACGATGCTTTTGCTGGGTTCTGGCCATTGCTTTCGTGATCAGGTGCTTGAAGTCTGTCCGGAAATGTCCCGTTTTTCGGCTGCCGATGATGGCATACAGCGTTCTTTTGAAGGCTCATCGCTTGAGACCATCCGGCATATGGTTGCGGCAGGCCTTGGTATTACCTTATTGCCCATTAGCGCTGTGGTAGATCAAAAGGTTTCAGAAAAAGATCTGGTTAAATATATTCCTATTAAAAAGCCGGTTCCAAACCGTCGCATTGTATTGGCATGGCGTCGCAGCTTTACCAGAAGTGCAGCTATCGATGCTTTGGCTCAGTCTGTCTTTTCTTGCGAGTTGCCAGGGGTCAGCATGCTGGCTGATGAAAAAAACCAGATTTCATCAACACTTCCAGCCTAATTAACGCTATTTTGCAATAACGATTGTTGGGGTTGTCAAACGCCTGACATAGTCCTTTATTAAGCTGTGACATGTTTTTTATATAACTTGTCAAAAAAGGATTTGCCCCATGAGTGATCTGGATCGTGATGATATTCCAAGCAACAGTAGCAATGTTGAGTCGTTTAATGAGTTGCTAGGCAAGCAGCAAGCTCGCCGAGGCTTTTTAAAAGCCGGTGCGGGTGCCAGTACAATGGCGTTTTTTGGTCTCTCCCTTAATACGACTGCTGTCCGTGCTCAGTCTGCCACGAGCAGTTCCGCTACGCCCGTTCCTTCCATGAGTTTTAAGGCGGTTGATGTCAGTACAGCAGATAAGATCGTTGTTCCTGAAGGTTACCGATATGCGGTTATCAACCGTTGGGGTGACCCATTATTTGTTGATTCCCCCAAATGGAAAGGTGATGCGAGCGATGATGCTGCCGCACAAGCAAAGCAAATGGGTGACAATCATGATGGCATGCATTATTTCCCCATTAATGGCAGTAGCACAGAAGGCTTGCTGGTTACCAATCACGAATACATTAACCCGGATTATTTCTTTCCTGCCAATGTGCGTGTTGCCGGTGAAAACTGGAATGAAGATTGGGTGAAAAAATCACAGCGGGCACAAGGCGTTAGCGTAAAGCATATTCGTCATGACGGCCAAGGCTGGAAAACGGTTCTTGATTCCAACTATAACCGTAGCATCAATGCCCTGGATACCGAAATGGTTCTTACAGGGGCCGCAGCAGGCCATGATCTGATGAAAACCAATGCAGACCCAAGCGGCACCGTGGTGTTTGGTACTTTTGGGAACTGTGGTAATGGTTATACTTTGTGGGATACCTACCTGACTTGTGAAGAAAATGTCACCGATTACTTTGGTAGCCTTAAAGATGGCGTTGAAAGTAATACCCTGATGCAGCGTTACGGTGTGACCACAAAGGCGTCTGATGATAGCTATCGCTGGGAAACCCATGACAAGCGATTTGACGTTGCTGAAGAACCCAACGAATGGATGCGTCATGGCTGGATTGTTGAGATTGATCCTTTCAATCCTGAATCAAAACCCCGAAAACTGACTGCTCTTGGTCATTTCAAGCATGAAAATGCCGCCATGACCCTGTCTGCCGACAAGCGCGTTGTGGTTTATATGGGCGATGACCAGCGTAGCGAATATATTTATAAATTCGTCTCTGATGGCAAGTTTGACCCATCCAACAAAGAAGCTAACCGTAATTTGCTGGATAAAGGCACATTGTATGTTGCCCGGTTTTCGGATGGCGAACAGGCGGGTGACCTGAAAGGCAAAGGAGAATGGATTGCCCTTACCCTGGATACGGTTGGCCAGGATGGCAAAAAATTGAGTGAGTTGTTCAAGGATCAGGGCGAATTGCTGGTTAAAACCCGCCTGGCTGCCGATGCAGTAGGTGCAACCCCCATGGATCGCCCTGAATGGATTGCGGTTAATCCGCATACACAGGAAGTATACGTAACCTTAACCAATAACTCGGATCGCGGCAGTGATAAAGAGCGTAAAGGTACAAATGGTCTGAAACATCCCGGTATTGATGATGCCAACCCACGTGCCAAAAATCCGTATGGCCAGATTGTCCGCTGGAATGAGTCCGGCAAGGATGCGGCTGCCGGTGAATTTGACTGGGACGTGTTTGTATTGGCAGGAAATCCTGATGTTCATAAAGAGCCGGGCAGTTTGATGGCTGGCACATCGAACATTTCAGCCAAGAACCTGTTCAATAGTCCTGATGGTCTGGCGTTTGATAAAGAAGGTCGTTTGTGGATCCAGACAGATGGCAACT
>Ga0265293_10010916_pt1 | contig 12540 bp, 10 predicted proteins | sample Munlanlewell138R_FD_192505 | JGI IMG/M metagenome (GOLD analysis project Ga0265293, IMG submission 192505) | Leachate microbial communities from a municipal landfill in Southern Ontario, Canada - Leachate well 138R | ecosystem: Engineered > Solid waste > Landfill > Unclassified | place: Canada... | reverse complement strand
TTGGGTCCGGTGATTATGTGAATTTGCTCAGAGCCATTGTCAATGAAAGTATCATTAGGTGAAAATTTTTCTCCCACCGGCAATAGTTTCTCTACTACCGGGTGTCTTCCTCCTTTTATCTCAATAATACCGCTTTCATTGAGTTCGGGCTTAACATAATCATTTTCTCTCGCAATACGAGCCAAGCCATTAATACAATCTAAATTGGCAATCAATAGAGAATTTTGCTGAATATCACTTATCCTCTCGGATATTTTTAAGCGTAATTCATTGAACAGAGCTTGTTCAAGTTCCAATATACCCTCTTCAGCACCAATTATCTTGGTTTCAATTTCTTTTAATTCCGGTGTTGTGTATCTTTCAGCATTCGTTAAAGTTTGTTTTCTTTCGTAATAATCAGGTACTTTATTTGAATGTATTTTCGTAACTTCTATATAGTAGCCGAAGACATTATTGAAGCCAACTTTTAACGAGTTAATATCGGTCTTTTGACGTTCCTCCTCTTGAAACTTTTTTATCCAATCCTTACCGCTGTTTTTTGCTTCAATATAAGAATCCAATTTCTCATTATACCCGTTCTTAAAAACTTCACCCGAACCGAGTTGAATAGTAGGTTCTTCACATAAAGCCGAGTCAATGAGTTCTACTATGCTCATGGTATTGACAAACTTGTCACTTAAATTTTTAAGTGTAAGATTATCAATAGATGACAAAGTTACCTGAAGTTTCGGAATGATACACAAGCTGTTTTTCAATGCGGTGCAGTCTCTGGGATTTGCTCTACCCGATGAAATCTTAGATATCAGTCTGTCAATATCACCAATACCCTGCATGAGTTCTTTCAGATTATGATTTATCTCATTATTATCGAATAAAGAACTCACACAGTTTTGCCTTTCGAGTATAGAATCAAGATTCTTCAAAGGCATGCTAACCCATTTCTTCAGCAATCGTCCGCCCATTGCCGTGGTAGTTCTGTCTATTACGTTTATCAATGCGCCATCTGAATGACTTGAAAAGGTAATTTCGAGGTTTCTTCTCGCAGTAGGATCTAAAGACATAAAGCGTCCGGTATCGAGACGATTTATTGATTTGATATGATTGATATTATTAAGTTGAATTTCACTCAAATAATTTAAAACACATCCTGCTGCAGAAATACCAACAGTCATCTCATCTATACCAAACCCTTTAAGACTCTGTGTTTTAAAATGCCTCAATAGAATATCACGACTGAAATCATAGTCGAAAATCCAGTCTTCTCTTTTTGTCAACAGAGGTTTATTGGGAAGTTTTTCGACTTCCTTTGTCAGGTCGTCTTTTTGATTTTTTGATATTATTAATTCTGAAGGTGATAATGTGGTTATCAAATCTTTCAGTTCAGTAAAGGGTACTTCACAGCAGTGGAATTCACCAGTGGAGATATCGGCAACAGCTAATCCGCACAGCCTTCGATATGCTTTGTCATTTTTCAGATAGACACCGGCAACAAAATTATTACTCTTAGTTTCGAGTAATTTATCATAGAATGCAACACCGGGAGTAACAACTTCGACAACTCCTCTTTTTACAAGTCCTTTAGCCATCTTAGGGTCCTCAAGTTGTTCACAGACTGCAACCCTGTAACCTGCTTTAACCATCTTAGGAAGATAAGAATCGAGCTGGTGATGAGGAAATCCTGCTAAGGGAGTATCAGCTCCTGCACCGTTATTTCTTTTAGTCAGAATTATGCCACATATTTTTGCCGTTATGACAGCATCATCATGAAAAGTTTCAAAGAAATCCCCCATACGAAAGAACAAAACTGTATCAGGGTACTTTTGCTTAATCTGATTATATTGTTTCATCAAAGGTGTTTCTTTGACGCTCATTTTGTCTCCTTCTTATCAGCTTTTGGTATAGGTACATGATTCATTCGACTCATAATCATCGAAACTCTTTTGTTAATATACTTCGTGGGTTTATCAGGTGACCACCTCCTCGGATTGGGCAGCACGGCTGCAAGAAGAGCTGCTTCACGATTCGTCAATTTCGAAGCACTCTTATTGAAGAATTTCTGAGAAGCTGCTTCCACCCCGTAGAGTCCCGGTCCCCATTCGACAATATTTGCATAAACTTCGAGGATTCTCTTCTTTCCCCATGTAAATTCAATCAAATATGTAAAATATACTTCCACTGCCTTTCGAATATAGTTTCTTGAGTGTGGCAGAAAAGTGTTCTTTGCGGTCTGCATAGTAACGGTACTTGCACCTCGCTTTTTCTTTCCTTTGTGTCGTTCATTATATTTACGAGATTCTTCAACAGCTTTCCAATCTACTCCGTTATGACTCATGTATCTGGCGTCCTCTGCACTCAATATGGCTCTGAACATTCTTGGTGATATTTCCTCGTAATCAGCCCACTCTTTATCTATCCAAACAGGGTCACCTTCTATCAGTCCCTCTACAACCCTGATTAGCATATGTGGTGTAAGTGGCGGATTAATATATTTATATGCAACGACTGTGAGTGATGAGAGCAGGAAAAATATCAGTATCGAATAAAGTAAATATTTAAGTATTATTCTGAAAATTTTTTTCATCGTTGTTAAAATATGTGCTTGACGGTTTCTATAAATGGTACGGAGAATATGTAATCTTCATGGTAACACTATCAGGCTCTGTAAAGCCGATTCTGTCAAATGTTACTCGCATTTCTTTCTCGGCATTCGGGAAAATATCTCCGAAACCCTTTTCTACCCTCTGTATGTCGTTACCGTTTTTAAATGCTTGGGCTATTAGTATAACGAAATAAGCCGGCTGTTCACCTGTGTTCTTAATGCTTACATCCATATAGTATAATCCTTCTTGTGTTCTACCGGGTGTTTTCGATTTGATGAACACGAAAGCCTCTTTCTGTAAGGTACAGGAACACATGATGATTATTAGTGCTGTGAAAATCAGTCGCAACATACAATTTTGAATTATTATAAATATTAAGTTCAAATGTAACTATAATTACGTAAACATTAGTAGTTTATTAGATTTTTGCACATTTTACACAGAAATTGCATGAATATATGCTCTTTTGATATTATTAATATGAATCCCATGTATCAAAACATCATTTCATTCGTCTTAATAATAAAAAAATTCTTAAAATACAATAGGTTATGAAAAAACATTTTTTTCTTTTTTATTTTAAATTCCAAAACTTATTAGTAAATTTGAGAACTTTTAAATTGAAAATTTTAAAAAAGTATATTGTTATTTAATTTTTTACAGGAATCTTTATGACTAAAGCAGATATTGTTGACGAAATTTCTAAAGCTACCGGTTTGACCAAAATCGAAACTAAAGCCGTCGTGGACGGTGTTTTTTCAAGTATAATCAATGCAATAACTTCAGGTAAGAGAATAGAACTTCGCGGTTTCGGAGTGTTTAAACATAAAAGCAGAAAACCAAGAATGGCCAGAAATCCTAAATCAGGTGAGTTAGTACCGTTGGATAAACGTTATGTTCCGGTTTTTAAACCGTCGCCGGAGTTCTTAAGCAAAGTCAATGATAATTTGAAAAGCCTTGAATCGTCAAAATAATACATTATTGTATTTTAATAAAGCGATAATTGTTAACAATTATCGCTTTATTTTTGTTTAATTCTATTTTATTGCTTATATTTGTATTCTATATTTTGCCGATGATAATTTTTATTTAATTCTTTATTTGGAGTGATTATGCCCTGCGGAAAAAAGAAAAAACGTCATAAAATGGCGACTCATAAGCGGAAGAAAAGACTTCGCAAGAATCGTCATAAAAAAAGGAAATAGTCTATCTTAAAGAAGCCGCTTAACTGATTAAACGGCTTCTTTTTTTTATCATACGTCGAAATCATCAGATATTTTCAATGTCTGATAGGATTTCTCGAAAATCTTTTCGAAATAGTCGAAATTTGATTCAGGTGCCTGATAATATAAATAAATTAAATTATCGCCCCAAGCAATAGCATACTCATAGAGTCCAAACGAAATATGATTCTCACTTGCCTGAATTGTCGAACGGTTTAATATAGTAGCATGACCGAACAATTGCAGGTGTCTCTGCCAATATACTTTGTAAATCAGCATATCTTCATTACTCATATTCATACTACCTTTCCAAAACTCGAGTATCTCCGGTTCACTCGACACCGGAATATAGGAGCTCAATTTTTTCATTATCCCGACTGTTACGCCGATAGTCATACCTTGTGAAGCAGGATTGATATCTTCGGGTGTAATGATGAACTCGGTTTTGAGTGAGTCAAATTGAGGCATTTCAATAATTTTCCAGTTTTCGGGCAGTTCAATAGAAAGTTCACCTTCGTTGCTGGTGAAAGTTTTGAATTTCAATTTATCAACGGGAGTAAATTGTTCGTTACGCTTTTGATTTAATAATTGTCTGTCCTTCTCTGCTTCTTCCTCTTTATTCATCATTTTATATGTATAAGCTCTGTTGTTCAGTGCTTCGAGATCATCAGGGTCTAACTCGAATGCGGTAGTATAATCTTTGACAGCAGCTTCAAATTTATTTAATTTGTAGTATGAATTTGCTCTATTAAAATATACCTTCGAATTTGCTAAGCCTAAGGCAATAGCTGAACTGTAATCTTTCACAGATTTGTCATATTTTTCGGTTGAATAATATAGTCTCCCGCGCTGGATAAAAATTTCCGGATTTTTGGGATCTAATTTTATTGCTTTATCCAAATCTTTAATAGCCTTTCCATAATCATTCAATGCAATGTATGCACTTCCTCTGTTTATGTATGCCTGAGCAAATCCTGCATCGAGTTTGATGGCTTTATTGAAATCATCGAGGGCTTCTTGAATCTTACCTTTATAGCTTAATGCCAAGCCCCTGTTATTGTATGAGTCCGGGTCTTCTTCTCCGTGTTTCAAAGAGGCGGTGAAGTCAGCAATAGCTGCATCGAAATTATTCATATACAAGTATGCAACACCGCGTTTGTAAAAAGCATAAGCATCCTTAGGGTCTTTAATTAGAATTTTTGCGTATTCTTCAGCTGCTTTTTCAAACTGACGCGCTACCATATAGCTGTCACCCGTCTGATATATTTCGCTTCCTTGCGACAACATTGTCCCGATATTGATAATTATCAGAAATACGACAGCAACACCTCGAAATTTAATGTTTTCCATATTGTTTAGAACTAATAATATTTAACATAAATCAATTTATCTTTAATCTATGACGAAGCACCTCACTTGTCATAACATATTCGTCTTTTTCTATCAACAATACATCAGTGCCATTCTTTTCCAACTCACGTAAATTATCGAAGAATTCATTAGCATCAGTTTTTATGTATTCAAATTCCTTCATTTTATTTTTTGTGTTCCTTGACATAACTGCTATTTTCAGTTGATTATTGTTTTCACAAAAATCAATGATTTTATCAATATTGTCAAAACAAAGTATCTTTAAACTACTGTTGTGCAAAGAACTTTTCATATTATCTACTGCCACAATTTGACGATTATAGGATATTATTTCATATCCTAACACTCTACTGATTTCCTCTTGAGAAATTACTCCCGGTCTTATTAGAACTACTTTATCGCCGGCAAGGCTAATAACAGTAGATTCAATCCTGTAACGACACTTGCCGCCGTCTATGATCATCGGGATTTTACCACCCAAGTCGTCGAACACATCCTGAGCACTCACAGGAGAAGGTTTTCCTGAAATATTTGCCGAAGTAGCCGCAATCGGTTGACCAAACATCTTCGCAAAAGAGAGGAAATATTTATTGTCAGGAAATCTTATTGACAGAGTGTCTCCTCCACCACTGACTATGTCCGGAACTTCTTTTCGTTTTCTCATTATAATCGAAAGCGGTCCGGGAAGGAATTTTTCGGCAAGAAGATAAAACTCCGGTCTAATATCATGGCACAGTAACTCAACGTGTGAAAGGTCTGAAATATGCGCCGACAAAGGATTCATAAAGTTTCTTCCTTTGATGCCATAAACTCGTTCAACACCACTTAAGTCGAATATGCCCGACCCGACACCGTAAACTGTTTCTGTGGGAAACGCAACAGGCAAACCTGATTTTAAATATTCGACTCCTCTGTTTGCCCAATTCATATCATCATCTGAAACTTTAATAATTTCAGTCTTCATCGCCTCTCATTACAATAAAAAAATATTTTTATTGACTTTATAAATCTAATTTTATTACAAATCATCATAAATTATATGAATCCATCTATATTTGCTATTCTTGAAGACATCTCAAAAAGAAATATGTTATTTGTTGATTATACATTTGAAAAATTATTTGCCTGTATTGACAAAGTACTTTGGAAGAAAAGTGGATACAATCCCAAGATTTTCCTTGAATTGATAAAGGATAATAAACTTGCGAGCAATATTACTGACAATAAGGAATTCGATTCAATACTCAATAGATATGAAAGTCTTAATCATTTATTAAAAAATGAAAAGGAGAGGAATATCGCTTATTTCAGCCCTGAATTCGGTTTCCATGAGTCTTTCCCGAACTATTCAGGTGGATTAGGAATCTTAGCCGGAGATATGATTAAATCATCCGTATCTTCTTCGCTAAGTGTTGTAGGAATCGGTTTACTTTACCGTAAAGGTTATTTCAAACAACAAATAATTAATAATAAGCAAAAGGAATCATATTCCAAAATCAGATTTCAAGATTTTAATCTGAATAAAGTATATGATAAAAATGGATTGGCAATCGAAATTGTCATAAATATATCGGGACGGAGTATTACAATTGTACCCTATGAAATGCAAATTGCCAATACTCAAGTATATCTTTTAAGCACAGATCACGAATCAAACGGGAAATTTCGAAGTATATGCGACAATCTTTACACCGGTGACAGGCAGCTAAGACTGTATCAAGAATTGATTCTCGGTATAGCTGGTATCAGATTGCTCGGACAAATTAATCTTGGAATTGATAAATATCACATTAATGAAGGACATGCAGTATTTGCTTTGTGGGAATTGATATTCTCTGAAATGGAAAGTACAGGCTGCGATTTTGACTCAGCACTATCCAGTATCCGTACTAAATCTGTCTTTACTACTCATACGCCGGTTGTTCACGGAAATGAAGAATTTGATATACTTTCTGTTCGAGAGGCATTGAAATTCATTAGACCGGAATCCGATGTATTTTTTGAAAGAATAGTGGAATTAGGTAGTGATGAGGCTGTTGGCAAAGATAATATTTCCTTGACAGCTTTAGGAATCAACATTGCTACTCAATCAAACGGAGTCAGTAAGCTTCATGGAAAAACCGCCTCGCAAATTTGGAGTAAACTCTACAAACGCAACAAAGACGTTAATCCAATGATAAGCATTACTAATGGGATTCATATCAATTCATGGCTTGCTGACAAATTTAGAAAACTATCCGATAAATCTACTGAATCGAACTTGAGCTATGAAAAATTTATACAAAAATATGACAGCAAAGAAATATTTGAAATCAAACAAGAACTAAAAAAAGAATCAGTAAATGAATTCAGGTCGTTGCTTGGACTCAACTCAAATAATATTTTTTTTGATGATTTACTTAATCAAGATACTCTCTTAATAGGTTTTGCACGCAGATTTGCTCCTTATAAGCGGGCTGACTTAATTTTCAACGACTTAAATGAGTTAAGTTCAATACTGAATAATTCTCAAATACCGATGAAAATTATCTTTAGCGGTAAGGCACATCCTAAAGACAAGGACGGTAAAAAGTTGTTGAATGAAGTTCTTAAAGTGATTAATTCGCCGGATTTTGCAGACTCAATTATCTTTATACCGGATTATGACATACGTATCGGCAGGCTTCTTGTCCAAGCTGCGGATGTATGGCTTAATACACCGGAGAAGCCATTAGAGGCTTGCGGAACATCAGGAATGAAGTCTACGCTCAATTTTGGTTTAAATCTCAGTATTGACGACGGATGGTGGCATGAAGCTGATTCTGACAGCATGGGTTGGACAATTAAACAAAATACCGAAAATCTCGGTACAGCCCGTGATATCTATAATATTTTACAAAAGGTACTGCTTCCTGCATTTTCGTCTCAAGTTTTCGGATTGGATACAAGATGGTCAAACATGATGAAGAACTCTCATATCAATTCCTATACTAAATTTAGCGGTAGCAGAATGTTGAATGATTACAATACAATTTACAAATTATAACTTCTGAACTTCCAGATATCTGAAACAATCGCTCGTATGGTCGTTAACCATTCCTGCTGCTTGCATGAATGCGTAGCATATAGTCGAACCTACAAACTTGAATCCTTTTTCACGTAGGGCTTTACTCATAAGTTCAGAAAGTCGAGTATCGGCAGGCACCTGCTTGGGATCAGTCCATGAATTTATTATTGGTTTACCGCCTGTAAACTGCCAAATAAAGTTATCGAAAGAGCCATGTTCTGATTTTACTTTCAAAAAGCGCTCTGCATTGATAATTGTTGATTCAATTTTTAATTTGTTTCTGATTATTCCCGGGTCCTGTAACAGACTTTCCAATTTCTTTCCGTCATAAGAAGCAATTCGTACTGCATCGAAGTTGTCGAATGCTTTTCTGAAATTCTCTCTTTTCATTAGCACTGTTTTCCAACTCAATCCTGCTTGGAAGGCATCGAGAATCATGAACTCGAATAATTTGTTGTCATCGTGTAAGGGCACACCCCATTCCGTGTCGTGATATTTCATTTCCAAATCACTGCCTAAACACCATTTGCACCTTATTTTGTCCATTATTAGTCTCCTGTAAAATTCAACAAAAATTCAATTCTGCCGCTAAGGTCATCAAGAAACTGCTCATTATTTGCAAAACCTTTAACAAGAAATCTTACTTTCGACTCCCTGTCGAATATTGCCAATGTCGGAAGACCGTTCACTCCCATCTGTCTTGGAATGATATCCATTACATCACGAGCAACAGGAAAATTTAAGTCATGTTGAACAACAAATCTTCTTAAATTTTCCGTAGAATAATTCTTTTCCAAAGTATTGACAGAGACAATCTCCACTTCCGGGTTTTCTTTATAAAGGTCAAACAATTCTTTGAATGCCGGAAACATAGCTATACACGGGTCACACCATGATGAAAAGAAGTTGAAGACTACTACCTTGCCTTTCAAATCCCTGAAATCTGTCAAAGTACCTTCCATCGTCTCCAATACATATTGAAATTCATCAAGATTCAAAATCTCATTTGAATACATTTCACGATTAAGTTTTTGCTTTTCGACAAATAATGAATCGGAACGTAAACTATACAAGGAGTCATTCAGATATAGCAGAGTTTTACATGCATCTTCGTGATATTCTAATATGCGACTGCTCTGCTTAGCTCTGACAATAGACAACTCGCTTATTTCGAGAGCTTTAGCCGAATCACCTAAGCTGATAAGAAGTTCTAAGAGGTTCTCATATAAATTTTCGGTCGCATTAGTTCTCATAAGTTCAATTGCTTCACGCAGATGTACAACACCGTTTACAGGCTCCACTTCTTTCAATATTTCACCTTGAATTTCTTTGGCGGCACCCAATTGCACATCAAGTATGTCGAACCACTCCCCTTGTGTGTATAATTTTGGCTTGGCAGACAAATCATTTCTCGAATTATATGAAATCATATCAACTGCTTTTTGAGCCAGAGTAATTAAGAGTTCCTTGTTAGCAGGAATTTTAAGCAGGTCATTAGATTTGTAAAATTCAAAAAGACTTCTTACAATTCGCGAATAAGCATACCCCGGGACATTATTCATTTTGTCGAGTTCGTTTATGAGTTCTTTCACCAGCCCGCTTTGAAGATAAGCAGTGATAAAAGCAGTAAACACTCTTTCACGACTTACAGAAGATGGGAATTTTTCAAAATACAGTTTGCAAAGCCTCACAAAATCTATCTGATTATCGGCTGCCGTTATTTCGGATATTAAGGCATCCTCGGCTAATTCTGAATTGGGATAACGTTGAATGAATTGTTGTTCTAGTGCATTTGCAGCATTAGCATCATTGACAGCAAATAATGCCCGCATTTTTGTTCTGACAGCCGATTCATTGTTTTCGTCAACATTTACTTTCGATATTGTTTCAAGTTTCTTTTGAAATTCATCGTTATTGATTTTTTTTGTATCGAACAAAGTAGTAATCAAGCCAAGCTCTGCTGCAATATTGTCAGGATATAATTGCAGCTCGGTTTCAAGAAATTGAATTGCTGAATGAAATTCAGGCAATCTGTCAATATTTGAGGAAATACTGCCCAATCTTGCAAGTGCAGCGCGGAGATTTGCTCCTCTTACATAGTTGTCAGATGACTTGACAAGTGCTTCGTAATATCTTCCGAAATTATTGTCAATCAAGTCAATATATTCACCGGCACTGAATATTTTAAACATCATATATACTGTGCCGGACTGAACTAAGAATTCGCCTTTCCACATATCGCCGTTTTTCTTCAGAATTGACTCGTTACCTACGGGATATAAACTCGTTTCATCGAATGAATAAATCTGAATATAGAGTTCTTGTATATCGGCAAATCTGTTGTACCCTGTATATTCAAATCTTATAGTATCTCCTGCTTGAGGCTCTTTAGGAATCACCTTAAGTTTAGCCGTGAGTGTGGCAGTACTAAAAAATATGATGTAAAATGAAAGCAAAAATATTTTTTTCATATCTGTTATCCGCTTTATTTGTCATACAATACAATATGTTCTTTGAGAAAATCAAAGGCTTCGTCTGGATGGTTAGCATATTTGAACAAGTTTAAATCATCCTTGTTAATCATACCCATTTCGACGAGATAATCAAAATTTATCAGATTTTTCCAAAACTTTTCATTATATAAAATTATCGGCAGAGGTTTTGTGATTTTCTTGGTTTGTTTGAGTGTAAGAATTTCCATCAACTCATCGAGTGTACCAAACCCGCCGGGCAAAGCAACTATGGCTTTAGCATAATACACAAACCAGAATTTACGCATGAAAAAATAATGGAATTCGAAATTCAAATCAGGAGTAATATAGCTGTTTGGATATTGCTCAAACGGAAGACTGATATTCAAGCCGATTGAAGGAGATTTTGCTCTCCATGCTCCCCTGTTTCCTGCTTCCATCATTCCGGGACCGCCGCCTGTACAAATATACATGCGTTGATGTGGTTTCAACGTCTTCGACCATTCTGATAATTTCTCTGATAAAATCACAGCATCATTATAACATCTCGTCATTTCATAAGTCAGCATGTGTTTATCAATTTCTTCCTGAAATTTAAGTTTCTCGTTTGCTTCAGCAAGTGCAAGATTATCATTTAAATCTTTCAGCTTCATCTCAAATTCATCAAGTGACAGTGTTCTCGCAGAACCGTAAAAGACTATGGTTCCGTTTATACCGTACTTTTCGAAATATTGTTCAGGGTATAAGTATTCTGATAGGATTCTAAGCATCCTACCATCTTTTGAATGAACGAATTCTTTGTTGTCGTAAGCTTTGTCCGCTTTTTCAATTCTTCCTTTGACCACATCTTCAGGATTTCTGAATTCCATTTGTATCTCCGTTTTTGTTAGAATATTTTTTATAAGTTAAAACCACCATCAACGTTTATGTTCTGTCCCGTGATATAAAGAGAACAGCTGGAAAAAAAGTAAACAGCATCAAAAACATCGTCGGGTTCACCGTAACGTTTCATGGGAATACTGTCAATTTTCAAGTTTCCTGATTCGACAGCTTCCTCACCTTTAATTTCAATATAACCCGGAGATACCGAATTGACAGCTATATCCGGTGCTAAGTCCTTAGCCAAAGCTTTTGTTAATTGTATTAGTGCAGCTTTAGATACATTATACGAGATCCTTCCCTTCCATATTTGATATGCACCTAACGATGCAATATTAATAATCCTTGAGCCCTTGGCGGCATTTTCCGCAAACAACTTTGCTGTATTAAAGCAAGCTTTCACATTGCTGTCCATCACCTTGTCCCACAGTTCGAGATCGGTTTCTGACAAACTGTGTCTTCTCGGATAAATAGCAGCATTATTAACAAGAACATCCGGATGTCCGATTTTGTCTATGGTATGTCTGTAAGAGTCTGCATATCCACTGAAATCTGTCAAATCAGCTCTAAATTTAATAACTTTGCGACCTAAGTCTTTAATTACTCTTTCAGTTTCAGAAGCACTTGCTTCTGACTGATTGTAATGCAAAATAATATCCCAGCCGTGTCTTGCAAAGGAAATTGCCAGTGCTTTACCTAATCTTTTACCGCTTCCTGTGATAAATATCAATGACATATATTATTATATTAAGAATATGTATTATATTATATTTTTAAAAACGTGTAGTTTTAATTATACAGTTTATTTATGAATACATTTCAAATAATACGTTTTACATTGTTTTTCCTTTTAATTTTTATGTATTATGATGCTCAGAGTCAGTCGGAGCAAACTTACAGAATATTATTCAAAGATAAAGGAAAGAATGATTTTACAGAATCATCAAGTC